>Ga0126342_10001229_pt1 | contig 34855 bp, 25 predicted proteins | sample Cyp1metagenome_FD_92528 | JGI IMG/M metagenome (GOLD analysis project Ga0126342, IMG submission 92528) | Coral microbial communities from Lord Howe Island, Old Settlement Bay, Australia - Cyphastrea 1 metagenome | ecosystem: Host-associated > Invertebrates > Cnidaria > Coral ...
CAATGTGGGGCCCCCTAGTTATAAGTTGGTTTATAACCCCATCTAACTATGGTTATAACTACTATAAACCCTAGTTATTGTAGTTATAAACCAACTTAGCTATCTTGGGGGCCCCACATTGTAGGATATTTGTTTATAAGAAACACGCCTTGAATATCTTGACTCCGCCACCGTACCTCCGCCAGAGGTGCGAACGCTGGAAGCGCAACTGGCAGATGCGCGGCAGGAGATCTCACATGTCTCAGTGGAACAGTTACCGTCTGGAAATCCGATACGGCAACTAAAATGCCTCACTTATATGATATTATATAATATTACTTAATATTGTTTAATATCATTTGATATTTTTTAATATTATATAAGTTTTTTTTCGCATTAAAACCTCCATTTAGTGGGATTTTCCACTGCCAAGTTTTGACCTGAGGGTGCTGGGTAGACCCATTCTGTCTATGTATCAATGAACTGATCAATGAATATTCTAATCAATCTATATATATATTCATGTGTATATGCATATATATATAGTATAGGTAGCAATAGTGTAATATCATCTAAACTGACCTATCCCAACCTTATTCTATCTAACCTATTCATTTACATTTTACATTTATTTATCTATCTATCCAGTCTATCCCATAGCTCAAACCTTCGCCAGAGGCCACAGCGGCCACAGCGGCCACCTCAGAGCTGCAGCCGCTGCTGGAGACTCTGCGGGAGACTTTGTGGCTAGGGAGGTGGGGATCAGCTGAGCTGTGCAAAGTAAAAGACAAACTGGGAGATGTTCAATGAACTAATTACAGTAGTAACTAATTGAATTCCGAATTGCAGCTAGAATTGCAGGACTTATTCTTATATATCTATTTATATCTTATTATTGCTTATTGAAGGTCAATCCATGATCATGTCGTTATCCGTTATTGTCCGTCGCAGAGGAGAATGACATAGACTGAAATATTTGAAATTGTATGTGAAAGCTGCACATGTGTCTTGAGGCGATTGAAGAGTGAAAGAAAGTTCAAAGCTGCCACATGTTTTCTGCTTTAGCCGTCTTCAGCCCTTCCTTAGTTCGTCAAAGTGTGCTGAAGATGCATACGTAACTTAAGAATCCCACTTGTCGCAAGGAAAACATACCCACGACAATGCTCAGGTAGACTAGAAGTTTTACCATCACACTTCATCATTTTCCACCAAAGTAAACTATCACTTCATACTTGTCACACCACCTCAAACCAGAAATATCTATCAATGGCCATTTCAGGATCCTAAAATGGAGGTACTGTACCATATAAGGCCATATTTTGTGGGGATATTCCCTTACATAGGCCTTACATAGGCCTTATATATGGTAGGTACCTCCAGTTTAGGATCCTGAAATTCCCATTGAATCTATCACAATTCCCTCAAGTCGCAGTTCGTAATTCCCATCCCCTGCAAAATGCCCACGATATCCTGGTAAAATATTGGATCTCTCCACTTCCGACTGTCCCTTCCTGAACCGCCCTGGCAGGTTGGTGCAGTGGCACCCAGACGACGGCGCCTCCCTCCTCGGCCGCGTGGTCTGCGTCGGTGCCGAGAACCACCACGTGGCCGTGGCCTTCGCAGAAGTGGAGGAGGCTGTGTGGCTTCCGGAGGAAGCCCTGCAAGCGGCAGCTTCGGCAGAAAGGGTTAGCACGGTGAAAGGGATCTGCTGCGGCTGTTGGGACCTCCTTGCAGTTTTTGTTGGGGGGCAACTGAAGTGAATAGATTCCCAGCAACACATATATATATATATATGATACAATACACTGTAATTACATATAATTACCAAACATAGTTGTTTGGTCTCGCAGAATGAGTGCATTGTATGTTATTATTATGCTATTCAGCGCTCTTGAGAGTTTGCCATTGTTCGATCTTCAATGCCATGCTGCTGTTCAGCTGGGGCTGGATGGAGATTTATCAAGCTCTCACACCGACAAGTCATTTAAAGATGGATTGATTTGACTTTCGCACCAATTCCTCCCCTTCGGGACTCTTACCTAGCCATAGAATATGGATGAACATGGACTGATGACTGTTTGTAGACGATTAACCGATTAAACATTGCGCTTTTCCACGGATATGTCGGGAAAGCAGAGGGTAATTCTCTCAACTATTCTAGTCATTTGTATTTCATTTGTTTAAAAGAAAACGTTTGTTGATAGATACAGAGGTTGATCCATAGCCAGATGCATCAGATGCTGCAGCAGCTTAGGATCATGAAGCTGAGCTGATGAGCCGAGCAGGGAGCAAGGTCTACTGGCAAGGCTGGGATGACCTGGACCGTCCTGGACCTCGTGAAGACCTGCCAGAAATAGCCGGATTTAGGCGATTTAGGTTGGGGACATTTGGTTAATTCATGATTTTTAGTCTTATGAAATCTTCTGGATCCAAATCATTTGTTAAATTGGTACATGTGCAAAAGGTATTGGCTTCACGGAGGGTTTTACATGCCCCAAGGGTTTACATTTTTTTCATAGCTGAGTCTGAAGGTGCCCTGTTTATTGCTGAGAAGACTAGTCAATGGTAGCAGCAGTAGAACTTCAGGCTGACCACATGACAGGCCACCCTTAAGAAACAGCTCAAAGTGGCACACATACTACCATTATCATGTATTAGTACGATGTATACATATGTATACTATGCGTGTATGTTATACATATATATATATAGATATATATTGTATTGTATGAAAACTATCTGTGTGTGGCATTGTGTGGCATACATCACATACAATTATATATCACTTAATAGTGATGATGCGTATATATGATCTGATGATTGATATTTGTTTTTTTTTTTTTGTGATGTTTGGACTTATTTGGTTCTGTAGTTCCAGATGTTTGCAGTTTCTCCCATCCCTGAAATCTGATTCTGGGAGGTGATCAGACTGTGGAGAAAGCAGTGGTGCTAAGCGACGCTGATCATCCTGCTATGGTGCTGTTGCGGACAGAAAGTGGCTACACCACCAATGCTGCCATCCAGGACGCGGCTGCCTCATATAGACTCTATCGACTTGATCTCAAAGCAATGTGAGGCGTGAGAGTGTCTGAGAAGCGTGTGATCTTCCAAAATATTTCTCGGATTTTCTGACTTGCATTTATGATATTTATGATATTTATGATATTTATGATGTTTAGGATATTTATGATATTTATGACCTTATGATCACATTTATGCCCATGTGGTGGTCCAAATCAGATCCTGAAACAGTGCTTAGGGGCCTCTCATTCAGGACCTCGCCCCGCGAAGCGAAAGGCCTGGACCTGATATGGGCGATGTGCTGCGCGACCAGAATGGCTGGGGCAACTCGGCACCTTTCAGCGAAGGATGGTGAAGGATGTTGCCCTGAGGTTAGCCTCTGGTGATTTAACATGGAAAATGGATGAACATGGTCTATTCATAGATGGTTTGTGATGATTTGCCTATTAAAAAGTGGTGATTTTCCATAGCTACGTTAAATAACCAGATGGTAACTAACAGAACAAAACACAGAAAAGTGATGGAAGGTTCCCCAGGAAATGATCCAGAAATTATATATATACAGTATATATATATATGGTGGATTGTCCATATCATGTCTATGTTCATTTGTTGTAAGTTGATGCAAGGGATCAACTGGGACCCAAGTTACCCCAGTTATATCTGGCAGTCCAATTCTCATAGATGTCCTTTGTGCCACTGGTTGATTAGTAGAGTGGTCATCCCCATTGAACAACCAATAGATGATGTATGGTATATAACCGTTCCCTCTATTTTTCCCCAAAGGACATGATTGACTGACATGGACTCTCATTTGATCACGCCATGTTCGCCATTTTTCTGAAGTTGGTTGCGCCTGTGGCAGGTATGGTGGTTCAAAGTGACCACCTGTGCATTTGCATCCAACCCTTCGACCGATCACAGGCGGCTAGGACCTGAAAGCGTGCAGGAGTCTACCCCAGATGGGACCCTCACCATGGTTGGTGCTGGAGGTAAAGAGTTTCGGGAGCCTGGATCACAACCAAAAATGAATGATGGATCATATGATGGATCATGTTTTTTGGATGATTCAAGCCCACTTTGCATGACCTTTTTAAGACTTAGAGATGTATGATTTGGATATCTTGGATGAGATGAGACCATTTCAGCTGATTCTAGACATTTCCAGACTAATGTAGTTAAAACAATAATATACCATCCCCAGTATCACTATAAATGGGTGGTATAGACCATGAAAAATGGGGTGGTTTATTATTGTTTTAACCACATGATTCTGACGTAATTTTCATCAGCTTTGGGGCACCCTTCGTTTCCCACTGGCAGGCCAGCGTGCAGATGTCGCTCAAGGAAATGGAAGAAGCACTGACCACAGGCCGCCGCTGGGGGGTGGTCTGCTGTCAGGGGTCAGATGGATGTTGTACAGTTTGTTGCAGTATGTTGAGCAGTTACCATTGATTACTATTGTACATTGTGATTTCGTAAATTATGGTAATTTCACGTACAGTAATTCATTAATTCGAAGGGGTGTTACAGGTAGATGATCTAGACCTCGTAGTGTCTAGGTTTCTGTAACTGTTCTGTTCGCATTGGGGGTCGATGTACGCTTTGGCCATGAAAGAAATGGAAACTCCTCCAGAAATGAGAGTGGATGATTTTATTTTGTGAACGCTGAGATCTTCAACCATCATGTTTGTTGACCATGGGTTATGTTTTATCAGTTCTGTTGGACTGTTAGTATGATCTAGGGGACAAGCACTTCTTGCCTAATTTTATCCTTGATTTTGTCAATGAATATGTTCCCCGTTGTCCAATCTTTAAGAACTGGCATCCATATGTCTATATACATAAGTCTACATATATATATATATATCTATCATATATATATATATATGTGTGTGTACATGGCAGCTGGCAGCCATATTGCGTTAAAGAATCTTAAAGGATGCCTAATTGTGACTTCGGTACTCCTGGAGATGCCGCTGTCTACATCACGAGTTGACAACGTGAGGCGAAGTGGAAGTTTCAGCCTTGCAACCTGGCGCATGCGTGAAGCACATCGCAAGCCAGCAGGCCGGTGACACGGTGAGGATGATGCTTACCCTCTGGTTATGTCTAACATAGCTATTGAAAATGGCCATTTATAGTGGATTTTCCCATTAAAATAGTGATTTTCCATAGCTATGTTAGTTTACCGGAGGGTATTCAACACCCACTACAATATTCTTGTAGTGTGGGAAACACCATGACATAAACAATTACCATGTTTGGGGATGGTTTATACATTGTTTATACCAAAAAAATGGTGATGACTTGGGGATGGTATATGGCATTGGGTGACATGAAATTCGCATTTGGCGGTTGTTTTCTCTTATTTTACTTATTTTCAATCCTGAGATATCCTAAGATCAATGATGATCTCAGCATATCTCAGCTGTCACATTTTTCAGATGGCTCAACCACTTCGATCCATAGCAGGTGGGGATCCTCCAGGCACGGCACGAAGATGCGGCCAGCGTGGACTTCCTTGGCAAAGTCGCTTGGCAGGTGCCCATGTGCTCTGGACTCCTGGGAGATGATGACTATGGAAAGATCCACCATGTTCAATGGGAAAATCACCACTATTTCGACTGGGTCATTTTCAATAGCTATTTTGACATAACCAGAGGGTAATAGAATAAGGATGAAGAAGTGCCAAAAGTCATTTTCATCCATTTTTCATCGCACATTTTTTCGGACACTTGCAATAACTATTGTATATATGCCAAAGCACCGCTGCCTTCATCGCAACTGGTTCTGGTAGCATGCTTGATCCAATTGCTACGTATGATGCGCATGATGCATGAGGACGATGCTACCAGTAGTGAAAAAAACATGAACAAGGACGGTGCGTTTTTGTTGTTCGGGATGAAATGCCACAAACATAGAACAACGCGACAAGTGTGAGAATGTCCTGGCGTGAGAATTTCGCGGTGAACCCGGAGAAGTGCGAAATTACTACGCCTCGGGCGCTTCGCTGGTATATTGTCCATGCTAGAAATCTTCAGCATTTTTCCCTCAATCGGCAGGGCTCCATTGGATGCCTTGCTGCAGCTCCGGAGGAGCCTGACCTGGGACGGTGGGGGCCATAGCTGCCGTAGCTGCAGCTAGCTGTTAGCTGAGTCCGCGGCCAACTGATTCATATCTACAATACTATCGGTATTTAGCGGTTCTAGGCCTGCCTTACCACTCAGATGCCTTGCAATAATCCGTTTGTGCAGAGCTTCAATGTACATGTAGATATGTGATGTGGTCTAACCAGGTGGTCTTGTGTTTTACCGCAGCACCTTGTGGTTTACCGCAGCGCCTGCCTTGCCGTTACAGACGTTTGTTTGCCGCTCCATCAGTCCGTCCTTTCGACTTGTTGCGTGCTGGCATTCTTTCGGATTATGTATATGTGATCCATTTACTTTGTTTGAGTCCTTTGATCCGGTATATATACATATTTATTCATGTATTTATATATTTATTTATCTATTCATTGATTATTTTATTTATTTATATTATATACACCGCATCTATACATCTATCTATTTATCTATCAATCTATCAATCAATCTACTCCAATATGGCCTTTCTCAAATTGAGATTGAGATCTGTAAAATTATTTGTTTTCTTACCTCTTACCTCTGTTCACTACAAATGATCTTCTATACATTTGTCTTTGCATTTGGTTTACCCTCTGGTAATTTAACATAGCTATTGAACATGGCCATTTATAGTGAGTTTTCCCACTAAAAATGGTGATTTTCCATAGCTATGTTAAATTACCAGAGGGTATTTCTCATTATCTCTTCTTCTTTTGTCGCCAGCACTGCTTTCTCAATGGCTGTTCAGCTACCGCACAGCCGCAGGATTCCACGTTGAGACTTTGGGCTCAGATCTGCCAGTTGCTACCGAGACACCGCCTCACCAAAAGTGCTGCAGCTTTACTCGTAGCAGTGGAGTGGATACCCGGTGCAACAACTTCATGACCTGTCCGGGGATGGAACATGGGTTGCAGATGGTTGCAGCACCCTTGGCTCGAGGGTGGCACCTAGCAGTGGAGTCCGGTGAGGATGCGGCTGTATCTATTGGTGTAAGCATGTAGTTATGATGCATTTCAGCACCTGTATACGGAGGAATTCACCACCTAGTGATCGCTATCACTATATAGATCTATATAGTACTATATCGACGTTTACCACCACCGCAATGATGCAAATGACGCCATTTTGCGTCGAGTGATTTCCGCTTAGATTCACGTTTTCTGCCAGCCGCGGACCATCGCAATGGCGGAAGGTTGCCAGCGATCTCCTCAGTGAGGGTCGACGGTCATGGAGGATCGAGGTAAGTGGTTGGATGATGGATCGAAATGACCGAACCCTTCGAAAACGACCAGCAATGCGAGATAGTATGAGCTGAGAGCAGGAGCTGTTTTTGTCGATCCATCGCCAACTGAGGGACATGATTGTTCTTGTGGTGGTGGTGGTAGCGATGCCCCTTGGCAGCGGCACGTGTTTGCCGATATGATTTGGCTGAATTGGCTGAGAGAATCTGCAGGAATCTCCTGTATTTCATGGGAAAAAGATGAAAAAGCATGGTTTCAGCACAATTTTCCCACAAAAAAGCAATTGATATGTGCAAGTGGGTGTAATTATGTGTAATTCCTGCAATTTCGCTGTTGATCCAATGTTATATAGACACCAGGATCTTAAGATGCACCATGTACTCAGCGTCTGGGCTTCGCTGGCGAAGGTTAACAACTTTCGTCCTGGGACCACTTAGTTGGCACCTGAGAAATCCAGAGGTTGATCGGCATTTTTTGTGAGTCCATCTTGGATGGTTGCTTTAGCCCTTGAATCTCTTGCTATACATATAGGCTATATATATATATATATAATAGGTATCATAGGAAATATATGAATATGTATTACTAGCAGTTTTGTTAAGACAAAATATTACCACCCCCTTATCATCCCCTAAATCAAGTTCAAGGTAGACCCTGAGAGTATCGGACTTTTGGATGAAAGTGGTCTTCCAAATCCGGGTCAATTTGTGAGTTGGGGGTAGCATTATTTTTTGGGGCAGGGTGCCATTGAAGTCAATGGCCATGGTTCCCACGGTTCAATGGCTAAACACCAAGAGCCATGAGATTTTCAGAGGCAGGTTGAACCTTTGGCTCAGGTGCCCAAGTGCTAGCCAGGGGAGCCCAGAGTGTGGCGGGGGGGAGGTGGGTTCAAGTTAACACTTAACTGCCAAATGATGCTATACCATGGCACCATGGCTTGGAAATTGTCGGCTGACGTTCCATTCATTTGCCTGGAACTCATGTCAGCGCTATTTCCATCTTTAACTCTGTTGCATGAGTGTGAGTCGAAACGCTAGATACCTGAGTCAACCCCGTCCTGCTTGAGTTTTGGCATTGTAGGCCTGTAGGTTTTTAACAGATGCACAAAAGGATGCACAATTTATCAGATACATCAGCTGGATTCTACGCTGCAGTCGCCGCAGGCTGCGGTAAATCCTGTCTCTTGGCCTTGGCGCCAAGGGCGGCAAACGCCCTGCGTTTTGGGGGGGGTGGAGTTGAGATATCCTGAGGGTGGGGCAATGCTGAGGTACTTTAACGGCTTGAAGGATGCCGGACAAGGGTAATTATAAGAAACAGGATAGCTTGAAGATTCCTCCTTTAATATCCATGACTCATTGAGCTAGTCGAGGTTAAGGCTGTGTTTTAAAAATTCAACTCATAGGGGCGTTTCTCATTCATTATTGGCAATTATTGGTTTAACTGGTGGGTTCAAAGTGTTTCAAAACGTTTCAAATGTTTTCAATGTAAGCCCCCCGGTTTGGAATGACGATCCTCAATGATCTTAGGAGGTTTGAAATGCTTGCAAACTTGGTGGTGGAAGGTTGGTCATGTGGTGGGAAGGGAATGATGTGATGACGTTGGACCATTCAACTGCTGGGGCAAAACCATATTGAATCCCAGTTTTGGGTCATTGCATCATTCCTTCCCAGTTTATTGGCATGGTGCTGCCTTTTGCTTGCATGTTATGCGCAGCAGGTGCGGGATCTCAGTGGGAGTGGGTGGTGCCGAAATGACTGGAAGTTAGAAATTGCAATGCCCAACCGCAAAATCACCTTCCCAAATCAACTTTCTGGGGCTTCATGTCATAGCAAACCCGGTGACGGTCTTATTGACAAGTGGAAGGGGCGAGCCATTTTCGACAGACACTGGCACATTCCAAGGGCCTTGATTCAATGGTATAATTTGTGTGATGTTTTGGGTTAGCCGGAAGATTATAGGGGATCCGATAGACTCTGAGATTGAAGCAGCCCAAACGGGAAGAGCATATCAGTACTGTATTAATTGCCACCAGATTCCACGTTCAAATTGGGCCCCAAGAATTCGCCTCCAAGAACTTGAACTCTGGTAAAATAAGTGCAGTGGTCATCCAAATCCCAAAAAATAAGGTGGTTTCCCTTTGGGTTCTATATATGTCCTTAAGATGCTCAGTATAATTCTTGCAGTACCTGAAATTCCGCAGGCCTGCGGTCCGGAGATCATGAAAGATCAGAGATGGATGTGTCCACTGATGAGTTCCTACATGGTATTTTCAATCAACAAATATATAATGATTATATATATATATAGATGATTAGGCATGGGATTTGGGGTAGGCCGGTAGGCCCCATTTTTACTAATTTTGGGTTGCATCACCCAGCAGATACCTCGTGTAGTTGGCCCCCATTTCAGAGGTGATATCTCATGACCTTTGCGATCAGGATGTCTTTGCACCTCCCTGTGCGCAAGGCCAAGTTTGAGCAGATTGTCGTGAGATCACTTTCTACAAACCCTTGTGACATAGTTATTGCAGACAATTACATTATACACAAGGATTTCAAGCATCAACAATGGGATTTTACTGCAAGTAACAATCATTATTGAACCAATGATTACTGGAGTTGGGTGTGTCCGCAGATTAGGGATGCTATTCCATTTATGGTAATTTCAATGGGAAACATGATAAGACATGATCGGTTTTTAGGGGTATTCGGTTTTCAAACCAACCCACATGTTTACACAAATGAAGCGTTGAAAGGGGTTCACTTTTGATATTCGTTTTTGACATTCTCAAAAAGTTGGTTCGACCATTGCACAAGTGCATCCAAACTGTTTGAACGTTCCTGGCGGCAGCTTTTACATGCAGGGGTTCGCATGTGAAGCTGTCAGCGTTAATTACCATTAATTACCCATGGCAGCAGAAGTTGTCCTGCTGAGCATTCTTGGAAAGAGACCCCCAGATGCCCACTGCAACTTGATGTTGTTGCATATGAATGTACTGTATACTAAAGTGCAGTTATATACAGCAGATGTAGATTTATAGTCTTACAGGTTGATAGATGCATTATCCATTTATATATATATAACACATATATATATATATAAGTCCAACATGTGTTTCATCCTTCGTGCTCTCAACTTGAAGTCTTCCCCCTCGCAGTGAAAAGAAGCAGCGTGACGCAGACTATGAAGAACCGGAGAGGTCCGGCTCCGTTTTAGCGTCATGGGCGTCACTTGTTCAGGATGTTGGAATATTTGGAATCACATGGGGTTTCATTAACCCAAAGGTGGTAGATTTTGGCTACAACGCTGCTACGAAGGATACGAACATGCACTTGGAATCACATGATGAATCGATCTACAACTCAAGCCAGGGTTTCTGGTGGTGTTTTGCTTTTAGGGAGGATGTATTGAGTATTGAGATATGTTTTTCCGGATAAGCTGAAATCTCCGGACCCGGATCTGTCATCCTCTGAAATCACCATTTTTAGAGAGAAGCACTGACTAATGAGAAGCAATCGATTGACATGATCGGTTACAAGGAAATGCCAAGAGAGAGATACTGTAGGCGTGTTGCGACATTGGAGGCTTGTTTAGTCGCCAAGAGTGACTTTTGGTCGCCAAGTTTGAGTCCTTCAAAAGATCCGATCATCTCATCCCCCCAATAGTGTCAATAGTAAACCACCCCAATAGGAAACCATGGCTTAGTAGGTCATTTCCATATATATATAATATCATATCATATCATTTTCCATATAAATTCCATATAATAGTAGGGAATTTCCATATTCATTGGGACCTTTTGGGTGTTTAACAATGTTTAACATTGCGATTATTCAGCAGCAACACGGCTTGAGCCGAGTTGGTCATCAGATGTTGAGGAACTAACCGACCATGGGTAGATGGGAAAGCGCGCCACATGGGGATGGTTCCATGTGTTTCCATGTTTTTCCTTTGTTCCTCTCATATGGTGATACACATATTAGCATATATATATACATATTTAAGTATATAAAATACCGGTATAAGAATAGTATAACATAACATAAAAGCCAACAGTTTCTTATAAATCTTATAATATATATTTGCAATATATATATGCTATAATTATATATGTATGTATGTCCCTAGCAGTTCTTACCATCATCGCACCGCTTAGCAGGCCGATGCCCCAGGAGGATGTCAGCGCAGCGGAGTTTTCCGCACCGGTGCCGCATCCGGTCACTCAACGGATGACCGGGGCGAACGCTCGGTACGTCGGTATTTTGTAGTTACCCCCTGGTAATTTAACATAGCTATTGAAAATAGCCCATTTATAGTTGATTTTCCCATTAAACATGGTGATTTTCCATAGTTATGTTAGTTTACCAGAGGGTATAGCAGCCAAAGGGGATTTCATCATCAAAAATCTAGTTATATGAAGTGAATAAGACGTAACAAAGTCGACCTACGGTGATATGTACAAGGGGATTTAACCATCAAAGATTTTGGGGATTTGACTGGATTTATATTGTATCCAATTCTTACTGGACTTGGATGTGCACAGACAAAAGGGTGGCTACCGCAAATGGCCATGTTAATGGGAAACGATGATCGTAAACCAACGGATTCAAGGGTATCCTATTTTCAGAGAAACCTGTATAAGCCAGGGAAAATACGCATCATATGGGTTGATAGAAGCTAACAGTGAACCATATACTGTACACTTGTGTAATTATGGCATGCCCAGCCTTCTTATGTGTTTATATATATTTATGTGTTATTTATATATGTAAATATATCATTGTATTATTTGTATCCTTGCTGGCTGGTTGACAACCACTAAAGTTGGGTCATAATTAATTGACCACCAAACATGGGTTCGAACCACTGAACATGTGGATATAACATGATATTATCAAAGGAAGTTTCATGGAGGAAACTCCGAGTTACGGATGGTTTTATTCTCACTAGCCCAAAGATCATTGTGTCCAGTGGGCACCTGCGTCAATTCAGGTGCTGCGGCTGCGTGCAGAATACTTTAATGTCTTTTGCAGCTGAGAATCGTAAATGGCAAAATGTAGTGGCTGCATGAAGGTTGCGAATGGCGCTTTGGCAGCGGGAATTTCTCAATCTTGGCGCATCCTGTGTAGCAGCTTCTCTGTGAAAAAGCTTGCTGTGTGTAAAAGCTTCTCTGTGCAAAAGCTTGCTTTGTGTAAAAGCTCCTCTGTGTAAAAGCTTGCTGTGTGTAAAAGCTTCTCCGTGTAAAAGCTTGCTTTGTGTAAAAGTTTCTCTGTGTAAGAGCTTGCTTTGCGTAAAAACTTCTCTGTGCAAGAGCTTATCTGTGCAAAAGCTTGCTCTGTGAAAAAACTTGCTCTGCGTAAAATCTTCTCTGTGTAAAAGCTCCCCTGTGTAAAAGCTTGCTGTGTTAGCTTGCTGTGTGTAAAGCTTGCTTTGTGTAAAAGCTTCTCTGTGTATGGGCTTCTCTGTGCAAATGCTTGCGCTGTGAAAAAGCTTGCTGTGTGTAAAATCTTCTCTGTGTAAAAACTTATCTTTGTGTAAGAGCTTAATGTGAGGCTTCTCTGTGTAAAATTTTGCTGCGTGTAAAAGCTTGCTTTATGTAAAAGCTTCTCTGTGTAAACGCTTGCTCTGTGAAAAAGCTTGCTCTGTAAAAGCTTCTGTGTAAAAGATTCTCTGTGTGAAAGCTTCCTGTGTGTTCTCTGTGCAAAAGCTTGCTGTGTGTAGAAGCTTGCTGTGTGTAAAAGCTTCTGTGTGTGAGAGCTTCTCTGTGTAAGAGCTTGCTGTGTGTAACTGCTTCTCCGTGTAAAAATTTGCTCTGCGTGTAAGCATCTCTGTGACAGGAGGTGAGAAGAGTTGAGAAGAGTTGGCCAGAGTTGAGAAGGTGAGAAGAGCTGAGAAAGAGGTGAGATGAGTTGAGCGGAGGTGAGGAGAGGTGGGAAGAGTTGAAGAGGTGTCAAGAGGTGAGAAGAGCCGAGACGAGTTGAGAAGAGTTGAAAAGAGTTAAGACGATGTAGGCAGAGGTGAGAGTCGTTGAGAAGAGTTGAGAAGAGCAGGGAAGAGGTGAAAAGAGTTGAGCTGAGGTGATGAAACAACTTTGAGAGCTGTTGAAAAGAGTTGCGAAAAAGGGGAAGAGCTGAGATGCTTTGAGAAGAGTTGAGAAGTGGTGGTCACAATTGAAAAGGGGTGAGGCAAAGTGACGACGAATTCACAGAACATAGTTGAGAAGCTGTCAGGGTCCGCTGCATCTCCTATAGTACTATAGGCAAGCCTTGTCTTTGGATCCTATAGCGTTACACTTCTTAAACCTGGAAATTTCCGCCACCCGCCTTGCGCGGGTTCTACTTGTATATAACCACACAAAGGTTGGTCGTGATTGTTGTCGGTTATACCGTTATACCGCTTAGTTTATTGGGGCTTCTTACAGCCCACAACAGGAATAGCTTTAAGCCAGGCAGTTTTTTTTCAGCAGGGATGGTGGCATTATGGCTCAGATGGATACTTGTATGGATCAAAGTTGAAAGACCCATGGGACCACAGATGGTTTGATTATTTTGGGTCTAATTTTGATCCACATCCCGAAATATTAAAGTATAAACGGGCAAACCTACACTCTGTGTGCAAAAATCTCTTTGCAGATGATTGCAGCGGAAAACATTTCGGATCCATTTGACAGGCCGATGGCGTCATGAAAGGTTGGACCCATGGCACTTCGACCGTCAGTAGAGTAATCTCTACTGGAACCTGCGAGAAATAGGTTTGTCCTTGACTCCTTGACATCCACAGAGATGTGAAGGTCTTTCAACTGCCCCAATGGCCTATAACTGCCTGATTTCTCAGATGTTTGTAGGTTCTTATGATGTGGCTGGCCCAATTTTTTCGAGCCCACGTTTTTCAACCTGAGCTTAAAACAGCCACCTGAGCCATCTCGAGAGATTTGAGTTGGATCCTAATGGTTTCTCAGGTGGGAGCCACCGCCCCACGGTGGCAAGTGAAAGCAGGGCCAGGAGGCGGATGGCAGAAACATGGAGTTCTCCAGTTCCCCTCAATGCGGTCATGTGCTAAACTGGACTATGAAATCCTGGAGCATCTCTGGAAAACAGGCATTAAGATGCCCAAATTTGTTTTTTTTTTTTTTTCCAGATGTTAAATCGATGTAGAAAGGGAACTGTCATGAATATGTTGTTGCCATGTCAGATTTCAAGGGGGAAACGTATGGAAACCTCAGGTTTCGCATGGCGCAAATTTTGGTGCCATGACTGGCAGGTGGATGGATAGACTTTGACCTTGATGTTTCCCTTGAAATTGATGATGCCCAAGCCAGAGGCTGTGGTCAACCTTGATGTGCATAAAGTATATATAGTTAATGTGTTGCATGTGTTAATATGCCACGAACGACTATATTCCGACCGTAACGTCCTGTTTGGATTTGTTTTTGAGAAACATGGGCATCGAATATTGGCAATGGCAACAAGATACTGGACCTCGATGGATTTCCACCATCACCCAAATTGACGACGGACTTGGGAAGCCAAAACAAATTTCTGGGTTAGTAACCCATTGTTTAGGTTTAGATTTATTACTCAAATGTCTCCGCCCAAAAGGGGTTTGCTCCAAGCGCTTGCTCCAAGCGCCCTGTTCTTTGAAGACCAGGTGATTCAACATGAAATTTAAGTTGAGTGCAGTGATGGTTTGCTCAAACATGGGAAACCAGACGGTGTAAGTTTCAAACTTGAGTCGCAGCCCTCAAACGTAACGTGTTTGCGCCAAAGTGGAGATATCTCGGCCCTCCCTAGCCCATGGTTTCTCTCACCAAATTACTGCATCATTTCCAGCATTTCTGACTGGTTCATGATAGTTACTTGGAGTCCTTGGATGCTTTCAAGATCTTAAAGTTTTGGACGCGCCCTCAGTTCCGAAATGTTCCCAACATCAATCATCAAAAAGAAATCACCCAGCAAATCTGACCCCATCGCAGCGCATCTTCGCGCAGGCGAGGAGGCTTTCCAAGTCACAGTTCGAGGCCAAGCCTATGAGATCAACCTGGTGGAACCTAGGCTCAAGCCTGGGCATGTTGGATGTTAGCATATTTTTTAGCATCAAACATATGGTGCTTCTATGATATCCTTAACATTTCTTAGCTATCCATGGGAATTTGGATAATTTGGTAGGTGAGTTCAAAGATCCCAAGACTTGTTGGGGGGCTTCAAACAGCAAAAGAAGGGAACATACACACACACATTCTGTATATATATATATATTTGAATATATATATATATATATGAACATATATATATATGAACATATATATATATGAATATGAATATATCACAAATATCCTGGGGATACATCTGGCCTTTGGCTTCAAATATATTAAATAGTATCGTCTATCCTATTTGGGAAGGTGATGCAATTGGAATTTTCATAAACCGTGGCGAAAAACCACAGGTACCTATATATTATATAAGCAGTGGGGCTATAGGCCTTCAACAAAATCGGTTTACTTTAAATTCTTTTCGGGGAGGCCTTGCCACGTTACAAAGGGAATTGGTTCTGGCAGCAGCTTGACGACTGAATTTGCAGCTTACCAGCTTGTTGGCGTCGCTCCCTTTCTTCAATCTATTTTTATCATCCTCTATGATCCTTCATCAATTTTCATCTAAAAGGTTGCCTACATGGGAATAGCTCAACATATTATACACTGGAACTGTAACCATATTTTCACTGCGTATATATATATAACCCCAAATCCCCAATGGATGGGTTAGGATGGGTTCATATCCCAGAAAATGACCCATCTATGGCTTCATTGAATGCCCCAATTTCGCCTTCCTTTCGCAACTGAGGAAATGCACCAAAAGAACCTCAGCACCGGCAGGAAGCGGTCGATTCGTCACACGGGTCACTACGTTTGATGGCGCGGCGCTGACCTCGACACCCCAGTACTTGTAGCTCGGAAATTTCACGGTCTCACAGACAAGGTGTGCGCCAACAAAGGGAAGGCACAGATCAGCAGGGAGATTTATGCTATGTCCTTTTCTGTACTGGTTGGTTGGTCAATAGAGGGGTTCACCCTCCCCTGGAATCAATGACTAACTTATTTTAAATGATCAATATATACACATGTACATGAACAATGATAAACAATTACATACACGATTCGACAAACGACAAACGAGGATACATGGTATGCCAAATCGGCCATTTATTTTTCCTGAAAGGGTATTGTTGGTTCAACTGCTTGAGCATGCTTGAGCTATGATGCCTCTGATTTCTTGGGACTCTTGTTCAGAGCAATTTGTGAGTCATAGTTAGCTGTAAGTAGTATTGTAAGTTGCACGCACATTCATTCCATGGTTCATGTGCGGAAACACCTTGGTTTCACCTTTTTTTGCGGTTAAAAACTGCCTGAACCGTGGCAGGAGCACCCGACCTATGAGACAAGCAAGTCATTGAAATAGTCCTCAGACCATCGTGTATGGCATCATGGTAATTACATGTTATTTATATTTTCTATACCTACATCGAATCAGACATCATAACATGATCACATCAGGTGTCATATCTATACATTTTTGTTTCTACCCATCACTCGACACGGATGATTTTGGACCAAGTCTCGTTCTGCGTTCCGGCTGGGTGCTTTGAAAGCGGAAGAGCCACTGCCAGTTGGATTCTGAATGAAGCAAGCAGTGGTCCATTTTGGACATTTATGAGACACGGGAAGCGTATGGAAGCGTGGTAGTTGATGGTTGACCCATGTTGACCCATGTTTACGAATGAACTTGGCCACCGGATGCCAGCGACTCTCGGATCAATGGTCAAATCCTAATGTGGTAATTTCAACAGAGTTTTACGTGGCACAAAGGGCGACTAAATGCATATCATGTGTGTCTAAGTTTGGCCTTCACCAGGATCTGCAACTAACATGGTACGGTGGGACCAAACATGACACTCTTGAAAAGATAATTCATGTTCCAAACCCAGATGTTGGGATAGTGCAGCTCTGCATTCAGCTTCGTTTGGGACACGAACCGTGCCCTACTAGAACCGGCCGGTTCCTTTCTACGAGGCTCGCTGAAGAGCGGAGAGTCTCGTGTGTCACGAACCACTCGTCGCACTGTTACACCCTGTCCAAACGACCCCACATGAATGAAAGAATGGAGGCTTAATAGGCCCCTAAGATGGATTGGTGGTGCTTAAGAAATGTTAATAAACACCTTAAAAGCTGAGGTGTCAGCATGTGTCAGCTGCTTTGGATGATGCTCCCCCCAGCAGAGTCACCAGAAAACAAATGGATGCAAATTAATTTCACCATAAAAGAACACACACACACACGTCCATGTTCAGCCATGTTGGACCTATAGATCTACATATATCATCTATATCTACACATGCTACCTGGCGTGAGCAAAATGGCAAGAAGACGGCACGGAGATGAGCAAAGTATTGTTTTCTCTTCAACCACTGATGGTATGATTATAAATGCTTGTTTCAGATGTGCCTGGTATGGTACTTTTATGATCTTTTATGTAATTTATGATGTGGTATGATGTGTATGCTGTACTCATGTGTTTCATCTAAAAATGGAGATGTAACTAATGAGATCTAATGAGTACAGAACCAATATGCCATCCGATGGGAATCCAAACATCATTGGCAACGTAATGGGCTGATGACCATTGCAATCATTCCCCAATATGGCTTAATCCAACCAACGTGACGTACCATGGTACATATATTTGTATATATATATATATTAATATAATTATATAAGTAATTCCCATTATTTGGGATGATAATTCCCAATGACTAAGACTTTGGCATATTTGTTTCAGGAGGAAAGCACCATTGTGGATCTTTGGAGATCCAGCTCTGGGATTCCAATGCCCCGCTTTTGCTTGGCACTTGGGTATAGGTAATGGGTAAATATGTGCCATATGCAAGGATTGGGTGTGGCACCATTAGGATACATATATAATGCCTTTTCTTAGATGCCAATGGATCCTTTTTGATACTGCTCGCTTCGCTTGTTGATCAAGCTGACCAAGCAATGCCATGGAATGAGTCATCATTTTTCGCATGGTAGACGCTCTGCTAGGTTCATCATGACTCACAGTTTTACATTCACCTAGAAAAGGATGCTGACAGTTGCTACGAGCAGACAATTTCTTTGGGGGTCCAGGTCCACATTACATATTTGATGTTTTGATTTCCTAGGAATCATGCCACATCATACCCCAACGGCATTTTCAAAAATCCAAACATTCACAACACACACACACACTTGCCAAAAAGGACGCTGTCTGCATGAGCCAGCGCAGGCATGGATCATGATCAGTTCATGGTGACCAGGTTGTGGCCAGAGTTTGTCTGTGGGGTGACGGCCATGAGGGCGCCCTGCATTCACCTACTGATTGAAGGGTTGGAATCTGCGCAGTGTTGCCATGTACTACATCGATTCAAGATGATTGGTCATCATAGTCGTGGAAACAGTGGAATCTACCCTCTGTTAAATTAACATAGACCCTGGCAGATAGGGTTTGGAAGACTAGTTTCCACTATAAATTGGTCATTTTCAGGGTCTATGTTAATTTACCAGAGGGTAAATTACTAAACCCTGCATTGCCCCTGGCCAGATGGCACCAGAACACCGACTGGAGTGACTGGAGTGACTGGGGCTGGAGCTACCCTTCATGGCACCATGACTGGCATGAATGGCACGGCTGGCAGGACGAGATTTGGGGTCTGGTGAGACGATGGCCAACAAGAACAGGGTCAGTGCACAAGGGACGCAAACGTCCAGCAACAGGGGGCCCACTGAGAATCCAAACCTGGCAGATGGGAATGGGTCAAAACCTATTAATACCATTTTTAGTGGGATGAACATCCATTTACCAGCTATTTTGATGTTCACCAGGGGTACAAGGTTTTGACACACTGCCAGATGGAAATTTCATGAACATCAGCAAATGAATTGATGTTCCATAATGTTTCTCTCGAAGGTTGGGATGTACACTTGCCAGGCTTGTTTGCCGGAGGGTATGGTCCAACTCCAGCCATGGCAACGCTGACCTCCATTCCTTGCGCATCATGAAATGGCTCACTTGGGAAAGGCACTATTGATCATCGGAAAATATGTGAAAATATGATAAAATATGATCAATCAACATATCAAACCATGCATCCACCATATGCCACCATAACATTTGTTATGTGAACATCATCAGAGATTGTTTTCACGTGGTTTCGCACTTCAATCAGAATCAAATGGTGTCAACCAAAAAGGCGTGAAGAGCGTTTGAAAAACCCGTGATTTAGGTGTGAAAGTTAGTGACACACACATGTGATTTTCGGGTCACTTGGAATGCGTGAAAATTGTAAGATTTCCTCATGCAACTCCTCATTGTAGCTGACACCCCTTTACGTTTATAGAACATTATAGAACATGTGGTTGACGAGTCCCTTGCATAAAGCCCCTTGCTGAAGTGCAACAGGAGGGTAACGGCAGGATTCTTTCTGATTAATAGAATTTGGGTTAAAGTCAAGATGACACTTTACAATAACGCAGGCACTTTGTTCGAGAGTACTCGCTCCGGGGCACTATAGGAGGTCAGGGCAATGCAGAAAATCAAATCCCGCTGTTCGATTGACAAATCATCCTCTCAGCAGGAGATGTCGAGCAACTCATATGTTTTGCACCATGGGCATACAATACAAGTATATACAAGCATGATATAACCTAAACTAGTACTTCAGTTGTTGCTCAATTTTGGCAAAACCATGAAAATACCGAGGGATTGACTGTAACCTTAGCCATCCTATTCGTTTCGTTCCAGGAGCCCATCCGTCAGCCAAGGCCTGGCCATGGATGACCCAGGGGTTCCCAGGGCTAGGAATCCACTCCCAAAATGATTCCTGGTGAAATCTCATGCGGGTAGAGCAAAATGATTCACCACCAATAGATCAGTCATTTCCTCCTTTGAGAAATCCAAACATCGAAACCCACACTGACGTTTGAGGAATATAGTGTAATATATAACATATGATGATATATGATATGTATTTAATATTATTTAATGTGTTCTCGTGCCTTTGGATTGTCACATTGACATCATGGGGACTCCAGTTGCCGGCTTCCATCTTGAAAATGTGCGGGTCAGGCGTCAGCTGCCCAGGCAACGAAAACATAAGGTGGGGGTGTATTTTGGCACCTTCGACCCAATCCATGAGAATCATGTAGGCTTGGCCAAATTCGCGCCGGGGTGCCTGGCAAAGCCTGAGGAAGTCCCAGACGTTTGTTGAGGTTGACCTTTGGCTAAAGAAACTGAGTCATGTGGTAAACCCAGTCATAAACCATCCCATGACCTATTAACCAACCATTTGGGGGCTCATTTTGCACCATCCCAAATCATTATATAAATCTAATAGGGCTAATACCCAAGCCAGTAAAATATTCACCTCCACTGGGGCTGGTTCATTACAGTCACTTATCCCATAGTTATCCGCATCATTATCCCACTATTATCCCATATTAACCCCTATCCCATCATACCAAAACCATTGGTTTGGGGATGACCCTGTGCCTTCCCGAAGCTTCCCGACCGGAACCGGCTAGTCGAGGTGTGACCATGGCTACGTGGACAGGGTCTACTTCGTGGTGAATGGCTTGCAGCTCAGGTTATCGGAAACTTAGAGCTATAGAAAGATGATCAACTCTTTGCAAAAATGCAAACAGAGAGATAATCAATGACAATCATAGATAATTATATAATCATAGAAGTATGATGTATGTGTGTATGTATATATATATATATGTGTGTGTGTTTACCTGTATATATATATACTGTAGATATATTTATAGAGATATAGTTAGATACATATGTACATATATGTGTGTATGTGTCTGAGAATGTAGCATACAGTCTCAGTTGCACAGCTGGTGTTTTTGCTCAGGTGACAATCCAATGAAGCTGCTCGCCAGTATCCCAGCTGTGATGTCGGGATGTGAGCTTGGGAGCCTGTCACTGAAGTTAAAATGAGACGGGAGGTGAACTGCCCAGATTTGTGGGGCACTTCACAAGGCCTGCGATGGTTTCAAACAAAGCATTTTTCTGCTGGATGGCAGGGGTTCGAGGAGAAATTGACTCACTGAGGCTGTGTCGTATCAAGAGCGTGCCACGCTCAGTTTGGCAGCAGTAGGATTGACTATGTTCCAGATTCCAGAATTCCAGAAGGCATGATGCAGAGACGTCTAAGGTTAGCTGCAGTCTCAGCATCCCACTGTGTGTTGACACAGCATGTTACAGGCTTTGGCTTTGCGCCGCAGTTGCGCCACAGCATGGCATTGCGCAGTGTTTCTCGGGGCGTGTTTTCATGGGACGGCAGAACGGACAGTTACGCCGAGCAGAGAGAGAGAGAGAGAGAGAGTGATAACACTTTACGGCCCTAATGTCTTGTAATTCATGACTGTATGTTTTATTAGTATAGTTGTATGATGTATGTACTTCACGTACGTTCTTTCGTGCTAGTTCATGTCAATTCGAACGAGTTCTATCTCAACTGTGCTAAACCGAGGCCTCCACTTGGTCCAACGACGTTTGGAGCTGGAAGACGATGCGCGGCTGAGGAGTCTCAGCCACCAATGGTTCAAACGCTTTGAAGATGTTTAAATCCCATTGAAATCCCAAGCACCAGGTTGAACATGATTGAACATGATTGAACAGGATTGAACATTGCCTAGTTTCAGCATGTTTCAGCATGTTTCAGCCAGGTGGCACGCCTTACAAGGTTGATAGCCTTGCGTGTGGCCAGGCTCTTTAATCTATCGCGAGAAGAAGCTCAGCAGATGCGCTGGTGGGCAGTTTGGGTTGTGAGAGAGTGTGAGACAACATAGGGGAAATCATTGCACATACAGTGAATTTGCAGAAAGTCAGAGGTTTACGTTGTGTGTGTCTGGTAATGATTGCCCGAGCGTCATGCTCCTTAGCACGTGTAGAGCATTGTTGGAGGTGGTAGCTATGCAAGCAACAAAAAGAAATAGCAGGGTAAGCATTTGGCAGCCACTACCCACTACCCATCAACTAGAGTTCCCCATCACAGCCAGACATGAACAAACAAAAGTTGACAGGAACACAAGATGATCGGGATGTTTGTTTCAAACATATGCTGAAACTTGTCCTTCTAATCATATCCATATCACATGCTGACATTGAATTCAAGATATTGAGGATTGCTGAAGTGTTTGATGGTATTTCCTTTCATAATTGTTCATACTGTTTTTAGAGTGAGTGAGCGACGAACTCACTAATGTCAACCCCAGCGTTTCCTAAACTCCTTGGCTCTTCACTTCAGGATCATGATGTGTCGTCATGCTACTGATGAAGTTTAGGTGGCGATCATGATGCCTTCCATGGGCATAGGCTGCATAGGCATAACAAACAAGAGCAGCAGGAAAATCCCTTCCACATCCAAGTTGACCGCTAACGTTTCCCCTCCTTGTGCTGGCCTTGGGCAATTTGAGGCCTCCGCATTTGGTGCCGAAAGGTCCACAGATAAACTGATCCTGTAACTGGCTGGTTGGGTGAAACAAATCCCCAGTAGAGTAGATATGACATGATATGACATGATATGACCTGAAATCTCACAGGATGTTTGGGTCCTGAATGGTTCTAAAAACATTTTTGGACCTCCCCTTCACCATTCGCCATTTTCTTCTGGATGTTTTTTTTCTTAGCGAAGGCGTGATCGTGAGGAGATCGGGGAGCGCATCAGGTGCGGCCGGAGATCAAATCGGGGCATTTTGGAGATTAAGGATCAACCATCCGATGGATGTTGGGGTACCGCGGCTGCTACATCTAAAAACCTTGCAGGTCTAAGTTGAAATAAGAAATCATAGAAATTCTATACATCAACCATATTTTTATGGAATGGTGGGGTAAGGGTTCCTACTCTTCAATCAAGGGGGATCAGATTCTAGGATTCTAGAAACTGACCTCTGGTAAACTAACATAACTATGGAAAATCACCATTTTTACTAGGTAAATCAACTATAAATAGCCATTTTCAATAGCTAAATATAAATTACCAGAGGGTAAGAGTACGGCCAAAAAAAAGCTGAACCAGTATCCAATCATCGCTGGATACGTATCGCTAATAGCGCCCTTTCGCAGACCAGCGCCAGGAATGAGGCAGAGAAGGAGTTTGGGAAAGTGCAGGCAGTATCCTCAGGTGGTGGTTGGGCTATGTTGGGCTGCACCTTCTCCATATCAATCCATGGATACTGTACCCATGATGATTCCATGATGCTTGCTTTACCCTCTGGTTATGTCTAAATAGCTATTGAAAATGGCCATTTATAGTGAGTTTTCCCATCAAAAATGGTGATTTTCCATAGCTACGTTAATTTACCAGAGGGTATCTTGGTTTCCTTTTAAATTTGAACCAGCATCTACGAATCTGAATATGTAAGTGATTTGGAACATGGCTTGACGGTGCTTGATCGAGACTTAGGGTGCCACCCAACTCTGAACATCTCGCCACACCATGCGAAACCTCTTGATCTGGAACCAGGGCAACGGCCAAACGGTCCCAGTGTTCTTCCCAGGTTTCTTCACTACGCTAATCGATGATGATGATGATGATGATGATGATGATGCTGATGGTGATGGTGATGGTGATGGTGATGATTATTCTTATTATGATTATGATTATTATTATGATTATGATCCCTGGTCACCTTTATTTTCAAGTGCGGGTTGCTGAACCAAGCAGCCGAGGTGTTTCAACTTCAGGGGCAAGACTCGTTCGAGAAGGCAGGCAGTTGAATCGATTTACGCATCCGCAGGATGCTGTAATGTTATTGGCATTGAAAGAAACCACTGGCGTTGGTCATGGAGGTCACTTGACTGAGAAAACCATCCAACTTTGGGGACGAGAATTTTGACCCATTCGCGGGTCTTTTCTTCACTTTTTGTATTTTTTGTCCGAAGGGGCTTCCGTGTCACAGTATGTCAGTATGACAGCTGTACCTTGAGGCTGTCTTCCGCAGTGGGTGGCGCCCCCGTGTTTGATTCAATTTCCGAGTTCCGCAGTGTTGGATTTGCTGCGTCATGGAAGCAATGAACAGGTGGCTGGCGATATCTGGCGATTCCAATTTTTCCACATTTTCCACAAAAAGAGCATGATCCCCTAGCTGCCCTAGCTCAGTGCCTTTGAGTCCTTCATATATCTTCATATCACTTTTGAGTGTGGTTGACGACAAAAGCCAGATTTGTTGGTCAGTGTTTCCTCTGGAGCCAGAGCATGTGCATCCGCACACGCATAAGCATGCATAAGCGAGATAATCTGATAAGGGAGTACCTACATGAATGACGAGTTGAAACTGAGTCTTGACGAGTTTTGGAGCACGAGCGTATTCGCTGGCACCTCGATTGAGCCCATCCTGCTCAACGCCTTGTTAAGGCCAAAGGGTGGCAAAGGAAAAGGCAAACATGGCAAGGGTATTTGGTCCACGCGTGCGCTGGGAAGTCGTTACAGTGTCAATTGGAGGAGTCAGTTATGTATCAGTTGGCAGGGCCAAGGCTTACCATAGGCCATATGCTTTCCATAAGTCCTTGTTATGTCACAATTGTGTTGTTTATATTCCCAATACCACCCGTTTTCTCATGTTTTCTTGCTTCATGTTGCGTATTTTTGTCAAATCGTTGGATCCCCCCGTCAACTGCTTGAGTTTCCAGGTACTCATTTCCTTGTGTTTCCTCGCGTCGGGGCTTCTTCTTCTGTACAGGTGGGTTTAGGCAGATGTTCTTGCCACGTTTTCCTTCAAGTTCCTTAAGATTCCTTAAGATTTCTTAATGATTTTAATTGGAGTTGCTACAACCTCATAGAATTTCCACATATTTGGCCAATGGATACACTCTGGTAAATTAACATAGCTATGGAAAATCACAATTTTTAATAGGTAAATCAACTATAAATAGCCATGTTCAATAGCTACGTTAGATGCGCCTTTTTGGTTGTGAATTCTTTCAACAGAACTATATTGTTATTGAGATATCCCGCCTAGAGGGCACATGAATGGGAGAAATGAAGCAGCTTGTTGATACCCTTGGCTGCTGACACTCCTGTCTACCCTGGTGGAGCGGTTGTTTTTCACTCGCCCTTAGCTTAGCTGAACTCTTCGGCGATGGAGAGAGAGAGAGAGAATAGCTACCCTCTGGTAAACGTTTACATAACTATATGGAAAACCACCATTTTGAATGGGTAAATCAAGTAAATCAACTATAAATGGCCATTTTCAATAGCTATTTAGACATAACCAGAGGGTACTTTGAATTTCAAAGATGTTCCAGCCGGGATTGGAATGGATTGGAAGCACCTGCAGGGCTCATCCCTGGGATGGTTGTGAGGTGCCCGGACAGATGAAGCAACGCGTCACCGTGGCGCAGGATCCGCGGATTGCAGGCAAAATACCACAGTGATGTTTCTTTTACCCTCTGGTTATGTCTACATAGCTATTGAAAATGGCCATTTATAGTGGATTTTCCCATAAAAAAATAGTGATTTTCCATAGCTATGTTAAATTACCAGAGGGTAAATTATGTCTAATCCTCCACAACAATGGCTTTCCCTTATTTTCCAATATGTTCCCATATTTTCCGTATACAGGTCTTCGTAACCGATTTTTTTTTGTTCTTGTTTCTGTAAGCCAAGCGATGAGTCCAGCGCCCACATCTTGCCTCGCCGCAGGACTACGTGGACCCACAGCCACTATCTTCGACAGATATTCGTTCATCGCCCCAGGATCTCTGCTGGTTTTCAATGATTCAATCACCAGACAGTCTTGAGTCTTAACTGAAAAAAATAAAAGAAAAACACAATCTCATTGTGTGTGTGAATTCCGATGCGCTCTATGTAGAGTCTCGCATGGATTCTTACAATTGCGTATGGTGGACATTTCTCCAGGTAGCTCTTGAAAATTTAACGGATATTAATTTTGAATTTCGCTGATAATTTCTGATAATGATTCTTCTCCACTCAAACCCGCCGTCATCGACTTGCTCTTGATTCTAGGAGCTTTAGATGTTGATCACTTTGATAGGACCTAAAAAACCATCCAATTTTGAGGCCTCTCTAAGTTGTGAGCCATCCACATTTGCATCTCAGGTGCTTCCGCTGCTGAAAGCTCACTGGAATCCAAAGTGCACCCCAGGCATCTGTTGGGGGACCATCACACATGACATATCCCACGCTTGGAGGAATCACCAGAGAAAACGGAAAGAGGGAGGGGGCAAAAAGATGAAATAAGTGCAACAGTGAAATGATTACTGTGCATACTGTTGCCCTCCAGAAAAATCAGGCTCAACCACCTTTTTACCTGAGCCAACGATGTTTCTCTTGGGCATTGCAATGCTTCAGGGACTTCAGGGTTTGAGTTTCGCTGCGAGGAGAACACACGGAGGTGCTTAACATTGACAACACGCCGACAGTCGAAGTCTAGGGATGCCCAAAATCTCATTCCTACAGGCTTCTTGAGGACGTGTTGCAGATGTACACGCCCGATGCCTCAGAATTGCTGTGACAAATGAGCTAAGGGATGCTAAGGGATTGTTTGGTTTGGTACATAATATGCATGAAATTGTCAAGACATTCCAACATGTCCCTTTATCATCATGTTCCCCATTAGAGAGGCCATGAGAATTTAGACATTCGCATTTTGAGACAACACCATCTTGAAGATTTGGCAAATTGTAAAGGTTAAATCATGTTAAATCACTATGCAGATTGAGTTACTAGACTTGGGGTTTCCTAATTTTTTGGGGATACCCCCAAATCATCCAAGTCATTGGACCTTTTCTCAATGGGAATTCCAGGATCCTAAAATGAAGGTACGTTAGTACCATATAAGGCCATATTTTCTGGGGATATTCCCTTACATAGGCCTTATATAGGCCTTATATATGGTAGGCACCTCCAATTTAGGATCCTGGAATTCCCATTGATTTTCCATATAGCCATGGTGACGGGCGCGCCCCGAGGCGCCGACGGCGCTTCCTTTTGCTCTTCCTGGGGCCACCTGGATCTGGAAAGACCGAGCCCGGGCGCGAGTGGCTGGTGAAGCTGGAACATCGTGGCTGAGATGTTCTAAAAAGATAGACCCCCCCCCACTGATTGGGGAGATATTATAGGATTCTATAAATATTCTATATGTGGATTTATAATGATTTATATGGAGTGTGATGGAAATGTCCAGTGCGACCACTTGAGCAACATGTCAAACTCATGGCCAGGACTAGGAGAGCCTTTAAGGAAACAACATCTCCGTATTGTTGTGAAGGTCAGGATATGTAATGTTTTGGAAGTACCTCCAGATATCACGAGTTCAATACAGTTCGCACTTGAAAATCCACCATTCATCATCATTCATCCATGATTTTCCCAGTTTAAACCTCCATTGAGTTCGGGGATTTCCCAGCGGCCCTCAAACGAATGCTATGCCCTCTTTAAAGTTGAATTTTTAAAGCCGTTCCCAGAAAATATATGAAAATATACAATCCTACATTAAAGTAAGGATTGTAATTGGCGACAATTGACATCTAAATACACCTTCTTTTGCCGATGAACTTGTGATCTTTGTAGTACTGGTAGTACTTGTAGTATTGGTACTTGTAGTGAGCGGGGTTCAGCATGTTGATTTCGTTACTTTTGCACCCCATTTTTTGAAAGGTGTAATAAGAGAAAGAGACAGAGAGAGAGAGAGAGAGAGAGAGAGAAAGAGACCAGAGAGAGAGAGGAAGAGGAAAAGGAAGAGGAAGAGAAAGAGAAAGAGCAAGGAAAAAAGAAAAGAGAAAGAGAAAGAGAACGAGAAAGAAAAGGTTGCTATTGTAAAAGGCTTTTCTTGCTTCTCTTGGCTCCAGGATCACCTCCGGAAAAGTTTGCTGTAATTCCGAACCTAGGCAACAAACCATAACAAACCTAGGAAAGTGAATTGGGCCCTCTCATGGTCCAGTGCCTTGGCCTTGGAAATTTGTGGAAAAACAGTTCTCTAATAAGGGTTTAATGAGCGATCTGATCCTTTTGCGAAAGGCATACAAGCAATATGTTTTCCAGACGAGATGTTATTTTTTTTTCACACCAACATGTCTTTTTAACAAAAAAAGGTATGCCAAACAAATCTTTCCACAATAGTGATCAATAGTGAAACTTCCAAACATATCATGGGCTCAGAATAGTTTGAATAGTTTAGCCACAATAGCGAACCTAGCTAAACTTGTCAGGATGCACCATTCACCCGTTCAGTCCCCTTCAGCGCCAAGTGGCCAAACCGTCCCCATTTCTTGAGGAGCTCCTTGGGCCGTGAGTTTGATCCTTAGAGGATGGAGCGTGTCAGGTGATCTTATTTGATGATGCATCACCAATTAAATACCAGTGAATGGTGGTATCAAACCAATCAAAATTGGGGGAATTATTAGATAGGTTTTATATACCTGATGCACTCAGGTTGGAGAAAGCCTTTGGATTTTATCATCTTTCTGGAGGCCAGGTGGCGGTTCGAGTTTGCTGTACAAGAGGTTCTTGGATGTTAATTAATATGTGGTGAACCCAACTAAGCCACTCCCAAAATCACCATAAATGGTTACTATAAACCATCGCCAAATGGTGGGTTCATTATTGGGTGTCCCACATTATGATTGAAACATGACCACTGCAAAACCTGAGAAGGCACCGCCAATTCATCCCGATGATTTGTTGGGTTGGAGCGATCTTCAGTATGATCCATTTTGTTTCGTTGAGTCCTGGTCCTTGAAGTTGCCAACTCTTGTTGGTCAAACATAATACATAATTGGATTGCTTTGGAGGAAAACTCACAGTACCCCAAGGGATTTCTAATGGTTTTGACTCGTTTTGACCATCCAATCTAAGGTGTTTTCCTGGGCCATGGAAAATATAGAAAAACTAAGTGGCATTCAACTGGGATAACTTATGATCACTTGGTAAAGAAAGGAGTGTCACACTGTGGTTTTCTCGGGTTTTCCCGGGTTTTCCTGTACCCTCTGGTAAACTAACATAGCTATGGAAAAATATGGAAAGATCCACCATTTTTCATGGGTAAATCATGGTAAATCCACTATTTCTATGGCCATTTTCAATAGCTATGTTCGACATAACCAGAGGGTAAACCTCCATTTTCCTATGGTTTTCCCGTGGTTTCTCCAAGTCGATCATCGCCATCCACTCCATGAGGCGATGCCTACCGAGCTGCACAGAGCCGCACTTCGACCATCGCTGCGTGCATCGACCCATCGACCGTTGGCGGCGGTGGTTTTTTTCCCTAGGAAAAATGGAGGTTTTAATGGGAAAACCATAGGAAAACCATAGGAAAGTGGAGGTTTACCCTCTGGTTATGTCTAACATAGCTATTGAAAATGGCCATTTATAGTGGATTTTCCCATAAAAAATGGTGATTGTCCATAGCTATGTTAAATTACCAGAGGGTATTTTGAGTCTTTATATATTGTTTAATGCATTTGAATATTTTAATGTGTTAGATATTACATATCTGAATGTTTTTAAATGTTCATAGATATGATTCTACGATCAGGTTCTATTGAAAAATATATGTTATCAATGTTTATCGTCAGTCGTCAGTCTCGATTTTTTGTTGGTGTTGCCTCTGATTTTGACTGACATTGGGTTTTTGCCGCCCAGACATTCTGAATGAGTTTTTGACATCCAGTCAGCCGGGGAGGACTGTGTGGCCTCGGATAGTAGGATGATCCTTGAACTCAGATCCATGACATAGATACCAAATGAAAGCTTATACGCCCAGCAAAACCCCACTGACTCAAATGCAGACGAAGGCAGGATTTCCCAACAATGAAATTGGCTTCAGGACAGGTGTCTTTACAACTTTGCAGTTTCATTTCTGCGAAGGTTCTGTTTTGTACTGATTGAAAAAGATACTTTCGAAACATTTAACCATTTTGAAGATTTTCAAGATTTCGGCAAGAATGCCCTATATCAAGCAAGTCTCTACTTCAGTGCTCACATTACTGTGCTTGATATCGGCTCAATCAACACAGGACCCTAATTCGGCGGTCCGCACCGGCTTTGCACCTAAAAACATGTCAAAAGCGTGTCATGAACGCATTCCCATTCCTGAGATTTTGAACACCCCATACAATACAAGCACGGCAGCCCGCCAGCCGACATTCTTTTTGACACCGGAGAAAAATGCTCAGAAACATGTTCCATGTCTTGTGGATAACAGGCCGAAGTTTTGCACAATTATAGTTCCATCTTGGTGCAATGGCAGGGGACTTCGATAGTTTCACACCTTAAGATGACGTCTCCGAAGGCAAGGTCAGCTGTGATCGACTGGGAAAGGCTCAAACAGCATGGTGTGCATCCATCTTTCAGCCTTCCCTCGTCCTACAATGCGGTTCGCGCTCATGTGCCACCCTCCAGCATCCGCGAAGTTTGTGCCAAGCACCCACGTCATGAGTATAGTCACCTCTGTGACCGGGAGGCAGTGGTGATACCAGTGCTGTTGGCCCGCCCTGAAGGAACCAACTTGGACACGCAGGTCTGCCGTGCACATGTGCAAAATTCTCGGCGATATTTGGGGACCAGCGGAAGCTTTAGCTTCAAGGACACAGCAGAAGGTCGGCAGTTGCGGTGCAAGGACGCTTCAGGAGTAGGGACGCCCAAAGTGGATCTGAAGAGCTCATGGCAAGATTTGATGGATGCACTTTGGCCAAATTCATTTCTGGATGGAATGTTGCCAATATGTTGCCATATGTTGCCATACACCTACAGTAGAGGCCCAGTGTTTTTTAAAGTTTTTTTTTAATGCTTGGATTTCCCATCTACCTCGTTGGAAAGTGAAAGCAGCGGGGAAGCATTAAATTAAATCACCAGGAATCTCGTGTAGCTTTGAAGAACTATGAAGAACTTGTTTTGCATGGGCATGAGTTGTAGCCACTTACTGTAGATCTTTCACAATTACACATGTTTGCTGTAGTGTTCTTGGGTTGGCATGTTGGGCATGGCATGTTGGGCTTAGGTCCTAGCGGAGGCACCGCTAAGCACGCAAGCGGTGTCGCTGTCCACTGATTGGGCAGGTGAGCGGTCGCAAAAAAAACATGGATGTTGAGCATGTTTGGTTTCTCAAAGGGCGTCCTTGTTCAGGGCAATGATGTGTTATGTTTTTTGATGTTTTTTTGTTTTTGCTGAATTTGTTGGCAAAAAAAGTGCATGTAAAAGCTATGATTGTTTTGTTGAATGCGAATTATATATATATATTTATTTAAATATGTTTGTATTGTTATTTATGCAAAAATGTTGTTGTTCCTCATCACTTCAATTGCGATTACCTTTGCACCCCATGCTTTTCTATGATTTTTCCTCTTTTTTCAACTGGAATTCTGCCTCAAAAGTCGTTTACCCCAGCAACTACCGAGAATATCTAAGGTAAGGGAATGTCTAGGAATATCTGTACCACCAAATCAAATGCACCCCGCCTCAGACCTGCATTATTGGAGATTCAACCAACGCCCATATGCCCATCAAGTTAGATCCGAATAGTTTATGCGTTGGCTTCGCGCCAACAACCACATAACAACCAAGCGAATCTGGACCACGATGAAGGTCCATTATACATCTTTATATACCCCATAAAACATCCCCATGGTGGTTGGTGTATGTTGGTGTTATACCCCGTAATTTTCTTGCAGCAGAACCCACATGACTTCTCAATAGGACTTACTGTTCTCCCTCCAAAATCTTCAAAACATCTCAAGAAAACAAACTTTTGCCCCAACATACATACTTCAACTTTCGAGGTAAACCCAATAATTAATAAACAATCCCAAATTGGGGTTTCTTCTTGGCTATACTCCAGTTGGGATAATGACCTCAAACAGGGTTGCTTATTGTGATATATTGTGATTGTCCATTGGGTTTACCATGGTTTAACCACTGGGAAATACTGTGGATATCTGGAAATGGTCCAACAAAAACCACCACCCACCATCCACCATCCACCATGAGCCGAACCCTAGCCCTGGCCGCAGGCGTTGACAACGCCAGGCGTGTCCCACTGGCCTCGACCGGTGCTGTGGAGGCCGTGCTCTCGGCCGCGGCCGTGGCGCCGCCGCGCGCGCTGAGCAGCGCCAGCTCCGGGTGGAACACGCCGCTGCCGCAGTCCAGCGCGGAAGATGCGGTGCATTTGGTGGGTGCAGAGGTGATGGCCTGCGCATTTTTGCCTGTTACAGCTTGTTACCCTTTGGTAAACTAACATAACTATGGAAAATCACATTTTTTCATGGGAAAACTCACTATAAATGGTGATTTTCCATAGTTATGTTAAATTACCAGAGGGTACAGCTTGTTATCGTTTACTTGTTTCCCCCATCGTTTTTCTCTTTGATCATGTTTTTTATGCTTCATTTACTTCATTGTTGGAAGGGGGTTGGAGAAGATTTGAGGATTATTATCTAGAATCTTTGGGTTAGTGACTAGTGATTGATTTTATGTTGGTCAATTGTTCAAGCATTATTTTCATCAATGATATGTTTCTTATTGATTGTTCATTCATAGGTAGATTCACCTCAAAGGACGGGACTTTTTTTCTTCGGTTTTGATTTTGATGGTTTATTCATGCCATTTCATGCCATATCGTTAAAACCAGAGCAGATAGGCTGTTCTTTCTTTGGCCATGGAACCACGCCCGCAGGTGGAAAGCCTTGCAACGACGGATTGCTTGGAACAAGCCTTGATCAAGCCAAAACGGCTTAAGAAACTGCAGCCGGGCCTTGCAATTGCCAAGACCAGGGCCAGATTTCAACGTTTGGCGAAACTCGCCTCAGTCTGAGCTGAAATCAAGCTGTGGCTGAAACGGTTTTGCATCCAGTTGGGGGTGTGATGGGTACTAGGTTTGGGAACGGGAGAACGCCTATGTAAAACATGAAGCTTGAAACTGTGACTTCGGATGACCTCGGACTGTTTACATATGTCAACTGTCCATGGATTTGTCCACCTCATGGCTACCTCAGAGAAGTCAAATGGAACCAAGATGCAGCCAAAATTGGATCGTTCAACAGTTCAACCCTCACAATGAACAGCATCGGCGGTGCGACTTGGGTCTTCAAAAAATATCCTGTGGCAGTCTGAGCTCTTGAATGGAGGGGACAGAGAGAGAGAGAGAGAGAAAGAGATGGAGAAAGAGTCGAAAGAGAAAGAGAGAGAGAGACTAGACATAGAGATTAGATTAGAGAAATAGAGAGAGAGAGATAGAGAAAGAGAAAGACAGAGAGAAAGAGTACAGGAGAGTCTGAGCTCTTGGTACTGCCTGGCATTTGCTGGCACTTGCATCCTTTCCCCAATTTGATCACCCCTGGGTACACCCTGGAGGTGTTGGACTCGTTTGTTTTCCATCGACATTCATTTGGTGGGTGATGCGCTTTATTTGATGCGCTAAAGTTAGGCGACTGCGGTCCGATGCACGTTCAACATGTTCAACCTCACTTGAAGTGATGGCTAATGTAATAATTTACTTCTTGATCTCAGAGTGAGCTACCGCAGTGTAGGCATTGATTTGGGCACTTGAAAGGTCAAGACCGTCAAGACCTCTTGACCCACACCAGCTCCCAGGTACAGAAGTGAAGGTCGCTTGCAGATTGTGGCGAAGGTGTTAGGAGCCTCAGGGGTCCGTGGCCTCCCATTTTGTCGAGGTTGCTCCTCCAGCTACGCTCTGGTCATCTAAGAGCTTGCAATGGAAAATCACCTATGGACATATATATATATATTCATATACACCTATATTTTAATCATTTTAATCAGTAAACGGATAGAAACAGCTATTCTATGATCATGTTCATGGCAATTTGTGAAATTGTCGGAGGGTATAGTCACTTAGAACCGACTCAGGGTCGTGGTGGCCTTTTCGTGTCGTTGAGGATCCTTGTTGTGGAAAGTTGTTGTTGTTTGAAAGTAACCATCTCAACAATAGAGACTTAATCACCTCAAAATGAGGACTGAAGTATAAGACATTAAGATTTGGCCATCAAAGTGAACATGTGTTTTCAGTATGGCTCCATGCGCCAAGTTTTTTGTTGGAAGAATAGATTGAAGATCTTATTGAACATTCCCGATTAAAACAAGGTTGGTCGCATGTGTTCCATTGTTTTCCCTAATCCACCCTAGGATTGATTTTCCAACAGGTCTACTGGTTTCTCAACCAATGGCAATTCCAATGTTCAACTGGAAGATCACGAACCCAAATTGTGGGTTTCCCATCGCTCCTGGTTTGATTGAGGATAGATTTTTTTCGTGCATGGCCGTGGCCGTGGCCGGGTGGCCGTGGCCTTGGCCGGGTGGCCGTGGCCGGGTGGCCGTGGCTGTGGTGGGGGAAGTGGCTGTGGCCATGGCCGTGGCCGGGTCACCGGATGGCCGGCTGGCTGGATGGTCGGGTGGCCGGATGGCCGGATGGCC
>Ga0126342_10001230_pt1 | contig 34853 bp, 21 predicted proteins | sample Cyp1metagenome_FD_92528 | JGI IMG/M metagenome (GOLD analysis project Ga0126342, IMG submission 92528) | Coral microbial communities from Lord Howe Island, Old Settlement Bay, Australia - Cyphastrea 1 metagenome | ecosystem: Host-associated > Invertebrates > Cnidaria > Coral ...
ATGCCTATGTATGCCTATGTATGCCTATGTATGCCTATGTATGCCTATGTATGCCTCTGTGTTTATCACCCAACAACCATCATTTATCAAATGATCATTTTCAGTGCTTAAAAACCCCTTTCTTCTATGGTCATGGGAGTTTTCATGTTGTTGGTCATCCATGTCATTTCATTGAAATCTTTACAAAGGTTCTAGAATAATCCCCACTACTGGATTGATGAGCATCCCCCAAACTGAGCAATTCACATGAGTTCACCCAAGTTTTGACCATGTTTCAATGTCAAAGTAATTTGTTTGGAGGTATTTCCGGGGAGTTTAAGAGGTTCCCAAAGGATGAATTGTTGAGTTTATATCATGAGTTCACTAGCAAAGACGAGGAGATCAAGTGTAGAAGATTTCATCAGCAAATGGGCATTTCATTAGCAAACATGTGAATATTTAGCTCGGAAAAAACGCAACCTAACATTGAAAGATGAAAGCTGTTGATAAATCAATCGATCAATTTCTGCTCACTCCCGGACTCCCGGCCAGAGGCGTCCCCAGCGGCCTGTCATGTGGCCTTTCAACCCGCAAATAGTGATGGGCCCAAATAGAATTCGATGTTCAAATAGAATTACATCGTTAAACAAAACTGCACCAGAGCTTTGAAAAAAAGCGAAGAGGGAGAGGAAAACAGCGCGACTGCAGCCTTGATAGTGGGGTAGGATTGTTGCAGCGTGACGAGGGAATTGTAAGGGAAAGTAATTGGTTCTGTAACATTGCCAGTGATTCCCCCCAACACTGCAGCTGCATGAGGCTCTGGTGGTGGCTTTGATCAAAACTCAGGTTTGATCAGTTTGAACAAAGATTCGGGGTCCAGGCAAAAGCAGCATAACATCTTTCAACTGATCCGGAAGCTCTTCTAGCCCTTCCGATGCTGTAAGAATCGTCCGTCATTCATTACTGGAACCCTTCCGCAGGATGCCACAACCGATTTCAACGCTGCAAACTGAAGCCAGAATCAGCATCAAACTCATCATCAAACATCAGCGATCTCCCAAGTGATCACAAAACATACCAAAAGGCGGACAGGTAGACTCATGACACGTTTCACCATTTTTTTGGTTCCATTTTCTGGGCCGTGATGTACAAGTCAGTTTACAAATAGAACTGTACATATATTTATCATACCCTCTGGTAAACATACAAAAAACTATGGAAAATCACCATGTTTAATAGGTAAATCAATGTAAATCAACTATTTCTATGGGCCATTTTCAAGTTCGCAAAGTGTAAACGTCTCCCAGAGGATCACCATTAAACACCCGCAAATCACCATTAATCACCATTGAATGGCATTAAAGCACTGCAATTGTATTTATCATAACCCTACCTTCACCTACCAACTTCGCTAAGAAAATCATGGCGCGTCACAGAGATTCACAAAGGCGTAGCCCAAGTTGGCGTCTCGGCAAAAGTCCATGGGCAAATAGACGAAATCAAAGCCTGGCGCCCCCCGCCCGGCTCCCTGACATCTATCTGTATATATAGTGATTTGTTAGACCTTCCAGGATGGTGCCCCCCAGTGATGTGAACGTTGGTTTTTAAACCCCATGAATACTATAGTTGTATCTGCCATAAACCATAGTTATGGGAGTTATAAACCAACTTAGCTAACTATGGGGCACCACCTTGTCTCAAAGAACCTATTTATCAATAGCAGTCTCTTATTTATCAATCTTATGGCGAAATTCCAACCATGAAAATGGTTGCCCTATCCTACTGCTTGGTTGATAGGCATCCCTAGAAAACAGAAAAATCATATGCAATCAAGGAACAACACAGCCTGGACGTCCATTTGTACTAGAAAAAAGTGACACGACTTGAAAAGTTGTCGCTTCAACAATTTTGATGACATTTCACAAAGTGGTCGCCTTCCAAAAAAGTAAAAAACATGCTGGTGGATTTTTGCAAAGCGTACTACTGTTTCAATTTGCGCTCGAGTTGCGCAAAATTGCGCTCGAGTTGCGTTATGTTTTTCTGTCCATTTGTGCTTGGTGCCCCTAAAAAGTAATACGGTTTCAAAAAAAACATACAAAGATCTCTATTTTGACAAAATTTGAACGAATTGCTGTATTTCATGCGTTTTCATGAAAACTCGTGCGAAACCATGGGTACGTTTTTTAGTACGAATGGATGTCTAGGAGGTGGTACAAACAACGTAGTATAAGGGCATAATCCATCAGGAATCTGATCCATACATACCCATCGCTGCATTAACAAGGTACGGTATGATTCCCCAGAATGTGCTGAGATTATATAAATTTATGCTAAATCTTCTAAATAATGCAAAATCATGCTTTTTCTGGATAGTCGGTGAGAAGTCCATTGATGATCCCAATATTTTTTTCGGGACTTGGAGGAGAAACGATCATAGTCTACCATGACATGAGTGACCATGCTGTGGATCCATTTGGAGGTCTTTTACACAACGCACATGGAGGTTACCTTCTGGTAAACATACAAAAAAACGATGGAACATCACCCTTTTCATGGGCAAATCAACTATTTCGACTGGGCCATTTTCAAGTTCGCAAACTGTAAACGTCTCCCAGAGGGTAACGATTTGGACGGTTGACACCATTACCCAAGGTTTCACCGGGCGGCGCTACATCACTCAGCTGTGGTCATATCAGATAACCCCAAGTCTTGGCGGTTTTTTATGCGGCAATCCGTTGGGTGGCTGGGCTCGGAGTTTTGCCCATCAAAAAGGGTAAACACCCAGCGGGTTGTTCAGTAAATACTATGATCAACATACCAACATTGATAAATATCATCCAATCTCAGCCATCCAGCCTATCTCGCAAACTCTCCCAGAATTGGTTTAAAGGGGGAACTTTTGGGAACCCCCTATGTATGTAAATATCTATATGTATAATATGCTTGGTTTTGCTGTTTCAGGGCTCCCTTCAACAAAGCAGAAAAACAACAGAATCCCTATAGATTCCCACATTGTCTCGTGGGAGATGACTCCGCCATGACTTTTCTTGGGGATGACATCCAACCCATGGATTCCATCCAAGGGACGCCCGGCAAAACCCTTGTCGTCCAGAAGTGTGAGAAGCATGTCGCGGGTGTAGTTATTGGGAAGATTTCGCAACATCACCTGCAGCGCAGCAGGCGAAGTAGCAAAACTACCCAATCCCAATGATGTTGCTGGATTAAGCCTACTGATCCCACAAACGTAACTGGGATTTTTGACCCACTTAGTAAATCGGGTGAGCCACCAAGCATGATCAATATGTATATATATATATTCATATCGATTCATATATAATTATATTATATATGTATATTCTAAAAAGGCTAGAGTCTTTGAAAGCTCGACATATCCTTATTTTTATGGCAACACTCACTTACCCTGAACTGTGCAAATATGTGCAAATTAATGGTTTGGAACAGGAGCTACAACTGGTGGCATTTCTATATCGATCTTGGTTGAAGAGTACTGTAGTCCCTCAGACTACCTTTGTTTCCTCTTGAACGTTCATCCCCAACTCCCCAACTTCGCCACTGTTGGTCACGCTTTCTTGAATCCCCATGTTGGCAAGGAAAACCATGTGTGCGTGGCTCAAATGATGTTGTTTTTTTGTGATTAAACATACGGTAACTACATTGAAATATACGGATTTTGATTATACGGAGGAAAGTTTTCCGTGGCTCGCCTGGCCACTTGAAGATTTAGGTTTTATGGAAGCTTTATGGAACATTTATGGAACATTTATGGATGATGAATGGAGGATTTATGGAGGATTTATGGAGGAAATAGGAGGATTTATAGAGGATTTATGGATGATTTTTAGAGGATTTGTGGAAAATTTATGGAGAGTTTATGGAGGATTTATGGATGATTTATGGATGATCTATTGAAGATTTTTGGAAATAGGAGGATTTATAGAGGATTTATGGAGGATTCATATGGATCGTTTATGGATTATTTATATAGGATTTATGGAGGATCTATGGAGGATTTATGGAAGATTTATGGAAACTTTATGGATGATTTATGGATGATGAATGGATGATGAATGGAGGATTTATGGGCCCAACCATTTAAATATGCGGAACGGGCCCAGCAGTCTGGCGCGCCCTCCGTTTAAATGTCGTTACCGTAGTTAAATGCACATGAAACGCATTTCAAGTGAGTTGGTCCATGACAAATACCAGGGGTATTTCAACAATAGCCGAATAAATAAAACTGCGAAATCACATTGTGTCCCCCCTCTTGTGGCTATTGTTGACCACTAACAAGGTGATGTGGCCGAGTTGGCCTGCCAGCTTGGGGTTTTTTAGTGAAGGAAATGGCTTTTTCAGCATGGTATGTACAGCCCCAGTTGGGATATGGGGACCCAACTGAACATCCTAGAACTATGGGTATATATCGACTTACTTAGTCTTAGTTAGATAGTTTTTCACTGGAACTGCATTTCCAAGTAGTTCTCCAAGTAGTTCTCCAAGTAGTTCTCCAAGTAGTTCTAAAGCAACATTTTGTGAACCAACAAAAGGGCACCCATTAACGGCCAGCTGGCAGTGGTCTGGTCCTTAATCTCTGGCAAGTCCTGAGAGTCCTGGTCCCAAAGGCTGGAGAAAGTGGTTTCATCCCCTCCAAAATTTTCGCACATATTACGTATACATACAGTATTACCCTCCAGCAAATTAACATAGACCCTGCCAGATAGGGGTTGGAAGATTAGTTTCCATTAAAAATTGGTGATTTTCAGGGTCTATGTCTTTTTACTAGAGGGTGTATATATATATATATATATATCACATATTCTATAGACATATACAATCTACATATTGTTTTTTTTGAAACATAGCCTCTGGTAAAATTAACATAGCTTTGGAAAATCAGCATTTTACTAGGTAAATCAACTATAAATGGGCCATGTTCAATCACTATGCTAAATTACAGGAGGGCAAATTAGGTTTTGAGTCATTTCCATATACTTGGAGGAGCGCAACTGGGTAGTGTTTGTGGGGTTCTAAACCCACCAATGATATAATTAGTATTAATCCATCCACAAACTGTGCACAACAAATACATAATTGTGCACACCAAATACATATGTGTTTAACTTTGAACCAGAAAACGTTACAGGAATTCCCTAGATAATTGGACAGGAAATTGGGCACATACTCAGTATACAGCAAACATATTTGGTGTTCAACCAAACACATTCAACAATCAAGGTTGTTGTTTCACCCGCAAATTATGTAATATACATTATATATATACATACACCAGCCTGCGCTAAATAGGGATACCGCCAACATAGCGATGGAAACAAAAAAACATAGATTCTTCTCCTTAAACCAAGCCAGTGAGTAGTGAGTCAGAGAATTGTGTTTACCGCTGGCTCTAGAATCGCCATGAAACAAACTTCCGGTCCTATTTCTCCACTATATTCACTATTTATTCATAATCTAATCGTAACGCAACTAACCTGATATGAGGGGTTCATGAAACATCAACTGTTATATATCAACCAGAACTATTTATCAACTATAAACATTCATTAAACGTCTTGACGACTCTAAACGATCTATGGGGGGTTCTGTTCAAGTCTCCGATCAAACTCCAGGATCTCTGATCCCCATTCGGCCAAACACAGTCCAAGGTTGCACGACTCGGCCAAAGAAGGCATCTACCCTCTGGTGAACTAACATAGCTGTTGAAAATGGCCATTGAAATAGTGGATTTTCCCATGAAAAATGGTGATTTTCAATTGCTATGTTAGTTCACCAGAGGGTACACTTTAATGCAGTTCCAAATTTTGAAAACTTCTACATCTGTCAAAGCCATCACAAAACAGCGAGCCGAAACTGACCTTCCCATTTTAACAGCAGGGAGAATACAAAAACCACCCAGGTTGTCATGATTCATCCAGATCCCTCTGTTCAATAAATCACCATTAACGTCAATATTCGGTGTATAGTTATAGCTGGCTATAATATGTTATAGTTATATCCCATGTGCATATATATATATATATATAATATGACCGAAAATTTGTCAAATATCACATGATATCCCATGATATCCCATATATCATAAATATCATAAATACCATAATCATCCACAAACATCGCAACCCTGTAGAAAATAGAAACGTCAAACTATACTCAAACCGTGAGAAATTACTCTTCTGTCTACTTCGGGGAATCGTACAAAAACAAGAGCAAATCAACTCGGCAAGAAAATCAACATGACCCCAATCAGCAAGGAAAAAAACACAAACAACTATTCCTGCAGTAATGGCCCTTAACAGTTATAAATGGAATGAACTAACTTTTATAACTAGGCTTCTTAATATTATTATAAGCCCATAAGCATACCCTCTGGTAAACTAACATAACTATGGAAAATCACCATTTTTAATAGGTAAATCAACTATAAATAGCCATTTTCAACAGCTATGTTAAATTATCAGAGGGTAGTTGGGCCATAACTGTGGTATTTTTTATGATTAAATCACCATTTTCCTATGGTTTTCCTATGGTTTTCCTATCGTTAAATCACCTCTAGACATTGAATAACTGAATCAGCGCCAAAAAGGTGACCCGAATCGCGATGGTTGCGAGGATTCGCAGTGAATACGGCCTAGAATTATTGGGTTTTTACATATGTTATTATATATTTTATTATATATATAATATATATATATATATCCCCATCAATATTCCATCAATATTCCATTGTACATGCCCATTCATAAGCCCTCATTAGTGGTTTTTTAGGCCAGTTCCATGGATCAATCGTGGATCAGCTGGATCAGCTGCAGACTCAATGACTTTCAGCTGAGCATGATATGATAAGTCCAATATCTAGGGTTTATGGAGGTTATATCTATAGTTAATAGGGATTATAAAGCAGCTTATAACTGGGGATTTTCCCAGTTTCATTTAAAAGAAACGCCTTTGATGGTAACAATAAGAATTACCAACGGGTATATCATGGGTATATCTATAGTTGGGTGGATGCTTGGTGGCTCATCCCACGAATCGTAAGCGGATGATATCCCAGTTATGTTCGTGGGATAAGTAGGGTTAATCCACAAACATGACTGGGATATAACCCGCTTATTATCCGTGGGATGAAGCACCAACTAACAACAAGAATCTATTAACTAAAAACAATACATGGGTTCAGAATAATTTGGGAAACAATGCCACAATACCGAACCTAGCCACTAATCAGCGTCCAACTTTAGTGGACACGAAAATAGATGAGTAAACATGAGCATCTCTACACTTGGATGGTCTATGTGGAGATATATGAGCAGTGCTCAAAGCCTATGTCGTTTCATGAAAAACTGATGGATTAAGCAGTTGGGGGTTCCGTCCAAATAGTGATACCAATTAACATCCTATTGAAATTGGTAGCCCCCCTATGAACAAAGCAGGAGTTTACTATTCCGTTGACATTTAGATTTTGTGAATGGAAATATGTCCCAATTATAGCCCATATACTCCGTAAGGTGCTGGTATATTTACCTACATAACTGGGTGATGCAAATGTTGGGCAGTCATGTTGGTGTGCATATTCTAGCACCATGGTTCGCATATGGGTAGATGACATTGCCAATCTTAGATACCCTGCAAAAAATGACAAATCCTTTGCTGGTGAATGTAGATATTCCCATTAATACCAACAGACCAAAGGATTAGTTTGTATCCATGTAAGATTGACCTAGATGACTCTCCCCTTTCGATTCCCGTGAATGTTGTGGATTTCCTAGGGGTTGTCACCATGGCAATGACAACTTTGAGGATGCTCGGGGCCCGGTTCAAGGAAGCCGAGGTAGGATTTTTGGGCCACGTTAATAACTATAGACTATATATATATTAGTTTATTATATATACAAGTATATGTTATACGACTATAACTATGGATATGATTTATAGACTATAGTTATGTCATTAGTTTATATGATTATATCATATATCACAATTATTATATCATTAGTTTATATGTTTACGACTATAACTTTGGGTCTCGAACTTTACAATATATATATATACACTATTGCTTCATTGGAACTGCACTTCCAAGAATCCATCAAGTCGGAAAAAAAAACCACGCAGGGTCAGTCCTGCACATCATCATCATCCACACCCGAGCCCTCACGGCTTAAGGGAAGACTCACATGTTGAGTGGCGTCCGGGGTGCTCTGGGGCGTATCCTGCGGTCGGTGAACATTGGAGGAACATCCGGCATCTTAAAGAACACCAAAAAGGGACAGTCAATTCCTACGAAAACAAGAGATCAAGTGCGGTGATATGATTTTTTTGGGGGTTACTATAGAAAGAATGGCGAAATGATGGAATTTCTAGGGAATCACTGTTTGATTTTGCCGGGTATTTACAAGATCCAGCATTTGAAATGATGGATTTTCCCAAGTCACAAGACTTGCAAGACTTGTCACTGGGATTATCCCGTTTCTGATGTTTATTTCGCGCATCGTTGGATCAAGCGGACAAGAAGAACTGTAGAATATCCCATCAAAATCCATGCTTTGAGGTTTATAAACCAACTAACTAGTTAGATGTATTCCCCACAAAGCCAAAACTCATTGTACTTCCAAAACAACTTCGCTTTCATAAATCTCCAATCACAAACGACCAGGATTTATGATAGATCTATGATTAATTCGAGGGGTATTTTGAAGCCAAGGTATTGTACTGGCGCTCCTGATTTCCAGTTCATGGATTATCATAACCCAAAATATACCTATACCATCCTATACCCATATGCGAACCATGGTGCTGGAATATGCACACCAACATTTGCCCAACATTTGCATCACCCAGTTATGTAGGTAAATATATACCAGCACCTTACGGAGTTTTTGTGGGATATATTCAATATAGAGGGCAGTACGTCAGTACGCCTCCGATATATTAATTATCTATCATCAACCAACCATCAATGATCAGTTCTATCCCCACAGTTCCACTGGTTAAACCGCCATGAAAACCCCAATATATTACCCTCTGGTAAACTGACATAGCTATGGAAACTGATGAACATGGACCATTTAGTTCGTTGATTTACCTATGAACATGGTGATTTACCTTGTGATTTACCTATTAAAATGGTGATTTACCTTGTTAAGATGGTGATTTTTCGTAGCTTTTTGTAAACCAGAGGTAAAAACAACAGAGGAAACCCTTGCAAAACCGGTTGCTCCACCGGCCGATTCGATCAACGACGGCCTCGCTGTATCTGCCGGGCTCATAGACCAAGGGTTCGGACAAGATCAGAAAGTCGGTCTTGGCCTGGCTGTGGGAAAAACCTCTGGACTGGCTGTTGGAGAATTGTTGGGATCATGGTGAGAGTTTCAAAAAAAACGTGTTTTTTTTAATTGTTCCCATACAATCCATGTATGGTATATATGCTAACATTTGGGGTATATTGATTGTAAATGTTACAATATATAGAATACATGGATCCTATGGGGTTGGTTAAATGGGATAAAAAACAATAAAAACATGGTCAATCTGTGGTAATCCATAACAGATTTCTTCATCTTGTGCTGCTTCTGGTGAGTTTCCATAGCAGACAACTGATGTAAACTACCCATCCTGTATGGCGATGTCGAAAATGGATTGGCTAACCGGAAAAAATCTGAAAACCGGAAACCATAAAGATATTTCCCACAAACTCAAGATACCCTCTGGTAAACATACAAATAGCTATTGAAAATGGTCATTTATAGTGAGTTTTCCCATTCAAAATGGTGATTTTCCATAGCTATGTTAGTTTACCAGAGGGTACATATGCCCATAATAAACCCAGTTGGCACACTTCAGGGTGCGAGATTGGGATCTGCGGGTCCGACAGAGTGAAATCGATCCACTTACAACTGGAACTGCACTTCCAAGCAGCGGATGATCATTATTTCATTGGGAGTTTCAGGACATATCTGGGCAAATGAGAACAATTCACTAACCTGAAATAAGGTGATTTTTGGCATGGTTCCCTGAATCCAATTCTCATGATTCCAGTGAGGGAGAACAGTGAAGTCATTATAGTTTGGTCGTTATAGTTTACCCAGACGTATGCTACTGGTTGGTGGTATACCTACCCCTCTGAAAAATGATGGAGTTCGTCAGTTGGGATGATGACATTCCCAATATGATGGGAAAGTCATAAAAGCCACCAAACCACCAACCAGGCTAAGTATATGCCATAGAATGCCATAGATATAAGTTGTTTTTTAGGCTGTCCTGGACTCCTGGGCCATCGGCCGGTGGCAAGCCGTTGATGTGTGTAAGTGATGTGGAGATGGGTTTTGCACCATGGAAAGCCCAGCAGAATCTAGGCGAGATCTTCGTGGTTGTTTTCACAGTTTTTGTTGGGTTATTGTTCTGGACGGAAAGACATTAGGGTGCCAGACAAAATTGCAAACAATCTGGCTGGGCAAAAGATCAGAATTCCTAAATCTGAACTCTTTGCCATGTTTAATCCGTAAGTTTGTATCTTTGAATGAATACCTACCATAATCTGAAAGGTGTTTACCCACGTCAACCATCCTAACGAACACAATTACTTTCTTCGAGTGATCCCACTGTTCTGACATAGTTTCTGATATACCATCTTGAAGTGTATATGGCCTATCTATTCTGACATTCTTTGTGGCATATATTCTGTCATTCTTTCTGACATGCAATCTGGCATCTATTCCGACATTCTTTCTGGCATTCCATCAGGTATATCTCCGGAGATTCTTTGTGGTTGAGGTCCGGAGGGGACCAGTTGAGGTCCGGCGGGGACCACTGCGATCAAGAGCTTGCAGTTGAGTTCTGGCGGAGGAGGAGGAGCAGGAGGCGGGAGGCGGGTGGGAGGTGGGCGGAAGGCGGGCGGGACAGCTGACATAAAATCTAGCAACCCTCACCTCACACCTCACACCTCACAGCTAAGGAAAAAGAACATCAAACAACCAAACAACATCAAAAAGAAGTTGAACTTAGACAAAAAACAGCAAATCTATGGATAGAATCCAGAAGCAAACTTATCTTTCCTTAGCACAAAATCATCCATCTGCCAAAATCTGCCCCTGCCTTGCGCATGCGCCGGAAGCATGTCATCAGACCCTGACCTTCCTTGGAATGGTGCTTGGAACGGCGCTTGGTCACGCGCAAGGAGGTGGTACCTAATTTTTTGCCGTGGAAAAAACAACTCCTAATCTGATCCGATTATATGAATTATATGATATACTGATTGGTTTATAGTTATCCCATTTTAATCATTATATGCTACTGGTTGGATATAAACAAATAAAAAAAATGATACTGGTTGGGTTAATTGAATTCTGACTTATAATTATCCCATTATCTCCAACAAACGAGGTAAAATTAGTACAATGCCCTATCGCCAATCGACAGTGCTATATTGCATGGCACAAAAAAGATTGAACACAGCACACACACACACACCATCAATATGTTTATGAACAAATTAAAGGCTGGGGAACAACCTGCATACCCCTGGGTACTGAGTCACCTAACTGATCGTATCCTTCTGTATAACCTAAATGTACATAATCATATAAATCACGAATAAAAAACAAAAAGATCTTATATGACCTTATGCCATGTGCATACATTTTCCATCCAGAATAGGAATTTTCATCCCATCCCATCCATAATTTGACCCTCCATTGGAGCCCAGTCCATGTTTCGTTGATTGGGTGAATTTTTGACACCATCAAACCAGCTATCCCGCCACAATCCAACCCTTTCTCAATAGCCATTGTTGGTGCTGAGGCACCACAATTTGCTTGGTTTTCTGACATGTTCGCGAAAAAAACCCTACTTTTCCTTGGCCTTTTTGAAATGTTCAAACATCAAATTTTGGGTCAAACCTGGTGAACAAATCCAATTCTGAACTGCTTGTTTTGGCCTCCCCTATACACTGAAGCAACAAAAAAAACAACAAGCTTCGTCCACATCCAGAAAAGTGCTTCGTACCACCTGCAGCAAAGGTGCAGCTTTGGATTCTGTTCAGCTGGTGATGGGAAAGAAACAGCATCTCGGGGATACAAAAAGACAACAAAAACACAAACAAAAATGCGGTTTTTGTGTGTTTTAGTACGGTTTAACATGTTCAATCTTATTTTGGGGATATTGAAGCAACAAAGAATAAGATTCAAACCATAGAAGGCCAACAAAAGTTGGATCTAAGCAACAACAGCAAAGGGGTTCATGTGCAACAGTATTTGGGGATTTAACCGCCAATATGGGATCTCAAATCAACAATGAACTATGAACACATGATTTTTCAATAATGAGCAGCTAGATTCCGAGACATTGCTTTTGAAGAACCGATCACTCCAACATTTCTGGAGTGGGGAGATTGGCAATGCTATCGCTCCCCTTGGCATACTGCACCTGAAATAACCCCATCATTTGGGGATGATTCGCCTTACTAACCGAAAAACATCGCAATGAGGTCATTATGATCTATCCGATTGATGGTTATCGGGATGAAATCATGATAATTTCAATAAACATCTAGACATAATGGTGAGGAAATCCAGAACCCCGTTGTCTTTGGTGATAAGTCCCATCCCTTAATCTTAAACACTTGCTAAATCCCCTATTCAACCATAGTCTTTGGGGGTGTGTAAAATAAAATGGAGGATGGGATTCAAACATTGGGATTCACACACTATCCCATTGAATCCTCATGAACTCCTGTCAAATCCATTATATAATTCCTATTTAAATTCCTTCAAAAAATCCATCAATTCTAAATTCCTAAATTCCTATTTAATTCCAATAATTCTATTCAATTCCTATTTAAATTCCATTCACAAAATCCATCAATTCCAAATTCCTAAATTCCTGTTTAATTCCATTAATTCTATTAAATTCCTATTTAAATTCCATTCAAAAAATCCATCAATTCTAAAATCCTAGTTAATCCCATTAATTCTATTCAATTCCTATTTAAATTACATTCAAAAAAATCCATCAGTTCTAAATTCCTAAACTCCAATTTAATTCCATTAATTCTATTAAACTCCTATTTAAATCCCATTAAATCCATAAATTCCTATCGGGTTGGTGGTTTCAACCCCCCTGAAAAATATGAGTTCGTCAGTTGGGATTATATATGACATTCCCAATATATAGAATAATAAATTTCATGTTCCAAACCACCAACCAGTATAGTACTATAGTTAATAATGTTAGTTATATCATATTATATCATGTTATATCCATCATCTATATCCCCAAGATTTCCCAAAATTCTTATTAATTCCCATTCATTTTCATCAAAGAAATCCATGTCCCAGTTATAACGTGGGAACAATCGATCAATCTTCTGGCTGCGCCCACCACGTTGCAGGCTTCAGTGTCCGTCCTACGCGGAGAAAACGCCGTGTGTTGGTTTTAACCAATGGAACCATTAAGACTACCCTGGTTGATTAACAGTTTGCTATTGAAAATGGACATTTATAGTTGATTTACCCATTAAAAATGGTGATTTTCCATGGTTATGTTAGTAATTTGCTGGGCCGTGACAAAATTAGGGGGTTATACCATGCTATAACTAGTTATAAACATCAAACATTTGGGGATATAAAGTTGATAAGTACTGGTTGATAGGTTCATTCCTTGAGACTACAAAAACGCCCGAATTTACAGTATTGGGATTATGTCAACCCGTAGTAAGGATACCCGACAACCAACTAGTATGATGAAATGGGCAGTAGGGGATTTGTAATGGCACAGTTATACCCTCTGGTAAACTAACAGTGTGCTATTGAACATGGCCATTTCTGGTTGATTTACCCAACTATAAAATGGTGATTTTCCATGGTTTTGTTCGTTTACCAGAGTGTATTATATCGACATGCATTGTATTATAAATTATAATCATCATCCATACAATAGCAAATCATGAATGAGATCCTTACCCGTATTACATCATTTAATTTATGTCATCCATAGTATATAGTTATCCGTGACCATGCATGTTATTCACAGCAACAAACAACAAACAACAAACAACCAACAACCACCAACCACCAACCACCAACCACAACAACAATATCCTAATCCATTACTATCCATATCCATGGATAGTGAATCACAACCTGATAATTCTTGGAAATTACTGGGCTATTGACGAACAATATTTTGGGGTGTCGATGATGATGATGATGATGATGATCATCATCATCATCATCGTCGGCATCATCATCATCATCATCAACCAAAAACATAGAAATTGCTGTCATAATTCACAATGGCCTAATAATCCCAGAAACCTGGGGAGTCACTCCGGAATTTCTGGATCTTCACAGAAAACTGGGGAATAAAACTGGACATATTAAAATCAACACGATGATCAGATTATTATACAGATTATGCAATGTGTATATACTATAATCTGTATATATGTGTGTATATATATATATATGATGATTATGCATTCACTCATGTTCACGAGGTTTTGGATTGCCAATGTAGGGGTCCTTGTTTCCGGCCTGGAAGAGGCTTCTAACTTGTGAATCTGGGTGCTGCTATAACAAGTAATACATCCTCTGATCCCTTCATATCCCTTCCAATGAAAAGGGGAACGCCGCAACGAGAGAGCACCAAGAGGCGAGATGGAGGCAGTTCGCTTGCGACAAGGTCAAAGGGAAGCGAGATATGCCTCGATCCAAGGATCGATCAGAGTCCACTCACGAATCACCGAAGCCAAGAACGGCATCATCTTCCGAGTGCCGTGGTAGGAAGGCAATGTGGGCTCTGAACCCGCCAATGGAGACACATCGAAAATGTTGATCACCAGTCCCCCCTTCCAAAAAAAATCTAACTATGTTAGAGTTGCACACATCATGTGGATACAAATCCCTTTAGGCTTTAGGCTTCACACATATGAACCAGACGGGATAGAAACCATATTCGAGAAACAGGGGCCATTTATCAATTGATTTGCCAGGTTTTTTCACCGAACCTTCACCAAGGTCTCTATTTTTGTTTTGGTTCAAGCCACATGTGTTGTTTTTCTTTTTTTTTCTGAACATGTTACACCAAAATATCACAGTTGATCAGTGTTTTACACATGAGACTTGGCCATAACTTGAAGTAGCACCCATGTTTGTCAAAGAACTCCAAAAATTGCCGCTTGAATCATTGGCTCCAAGTTTTTTTTTTGCAAGCCTGCAGGGGGGTATCTTAGCCTAGTAGCTAGTGCTATCTACCATTGGTACAATATTCATTAGATGGATACTAGCTACTAGGTTAATTGCAGCTACCATCTGGCTATTGCACCAAACGCAATAAATTCACTAAATAGATGGTAGATATTCACTACTAATTTACTGAATGTTCATTTGGGAACGCCTCATCATTCAGTAAATCATCTGGCTCCTACAAGGTGAAGCAGCAAATCCTTAGCTACGTTGCTTTGTAAGAAAGTGAACTCGTGTTTGTGGTAGACATATCTATGGTTAATGGTGGTTTATCACCAAACATACATAACTAGAGGCACCACCTGTAACCTTGTACTTGGAGGTGTTAAATTCCCATTGAATTCCCATAAAAAACCCATGAACTCCTATTCAAATTCCCTTAAGTCACATGAAAATTCATTGAATTCCCATAAAAACCATAAACCCCTATTCAAATTCCATTCGATTCCACTAAGTCACATGACAATCCCATTGCAATCCCGTAAAAACCCATGAACTCCTATTCAAATCCCATTCAATTCCCTTAAGTCACATGAAAATCCCATTGCAATCCCGTTAAAACCCATGAACTCCTATTCAAATCCCATTCAATTCCACTAAGTCACATGACAATCCCATTGCAATCCCGTTAAAACCCATGAACTCCTATTCAAATCCCATTCAATTCCATTAAGTCACATGAAAATCCCATTGCAATCCCGTTAAAACCCATAAACTCCTATTCAAATCCCATTCAATTCCACCAAGTCACATGAAATTTTATGAATTCCCATAAAAACCCATAAACTCCTATTCAAATTCCATTCAATTCCATTAAGTCACATGAAATGCCCATGCCGCTCGTCCTGTCTCCAGAAAAATCCTTTCAGAGACAAGGAGTGGCACTTTTCGGGGTGACTGAACTTAGCCAGGGAATAAACCCATAAGCATACCCTCTGGTAAACTAACATAACTATGGAAAATCACCATGTTTAATTGGTAAATCAACTATAAATTGCCATGTTCAATAGCTATGTGAGTTTACCAGAGGGTAATGAATGTTGGTCCCAGGAAATACTCATGTGCCATGGTCAAGTTACATCAAGTAACATGATATAATAGTGGAATATAGTGGAATTTCATAATAATAATAGTGGAATATAGTGGATACAATAGTGGAATATCGTGGATACAATAGTGGAATATAGTGACATGATAATGATGGGATTGAACTTTTGACCATCAACAATATGGATTATAGGGGATAATGGGATACCACTGCTGAAAACAGTGTCATAAACGCCCCATGTTTTAATGATTTCAATCCCGCCCATTTGTGGTAAGTCATTGGGGATCTTGGATGGTATTGCTCACTAACATTACTCATAACCACAGTCAGAATATCATGTATAATTAGTGGGTATATACTCATCGATAAAGGGAGTAATGGGGTAATAAAGGGAGTAATGAGGTAATAATGGAATAATGATTGAATAACAATGGGAAAATGGGATAAACATTGAATAATGACCTAGACACAAAGGGGTCCCCACAAACAAAATCGCTAAGTTGGTTATTTCATAACTCCAATTTCACTATGGTTTATGGTACTTATGAGTAAAGTTAACGGGGTGTGATAAAGCAACAAACATAATTTTGGGGTCCCACATTGAAGTTATGTTTGTTGGATTGATAGCACATAGGAAATAGAAGCTTACCCTTCGGTAATTTGATATAGCAAACAAAGGCCGACAGATGAGTTCTCTATATTCTTTCAAGGGTGATTTTCCATAGCTATGTGTTGCTTTTTTTTAACCAGAAGGGAACTATGATAAGCAGGACTCAATTAAATTAGGGATTTGGTATTCTTAAAATAAGACCCCTTTTTCGTTTTTTTGGTGATCATGATCATACCAACACCAATCGCATTCCTCGGGTCTTTGCTTTAATTAAATTGCACTTGGGTTTCGACCCCTCTGAAAAATGATGGAGTTCGTCAGTTGGGGTTACTATTCCCTATATATATATACATATATAATCATCCCTACCTTAGCTACCCCCCACCCTTAAAATCATAAAACATAATTGTAATATTGCTAAGGTAGCAGTGATCATATGTATATATATATGGAAAAATAAAAAAGTTTCAAACCACCAACCAGAATCTGTGGATTCTTTTTGTCGCGTAATTCGTGTCATCCTTGTCATCCCCATACGTCGACAGCGTCGACAGCCCAACAAAAACAGTTGTTTTTATAGGAAAACCATAGGAAACCATAGGAAAATGGTGATTTAACCATAAAAACATACCACAGTTATGGCCCGGCTATGAGTTATTTTTATGGAATGAACTAACTCCCATAGCTAGGGTTAAACATATCATGAAGCCATAAACATCACATTTTTGTTGGCCATAACTGTATGCGATAAGCCTGATTCTGGCAATCGAAGCTGGCAATGGAGCCTCATGAAAAGGTCAATTCCTTTTCAAAATCCGAATCAACGGATATATCCTATATGTATATGTATTTAAACATCAACAGGGGATATCTAATCATATCATGGATTAATGGGAAATATTGTGGATATATCTTTTCTATTATGATATACCTTCTACGAAGAGCTAGTGTTCCTTAATATTTGTTGATTTTCAAGAATGGCACAACACGTTTAGTTGATTCAGGCATGTCATGTCCCATTTCGACATCTCCAGAATGGGCCCGACACAAAAAAATATCGGAGGACCTGATCCCATCCAGATATCGTAGATGAGGACAAGGGAGTTGTATACACACATGATATTTTCGACAAGCAACACATCTACAAACAAGGTCAACCCCGTATGAATATATGATAATATAATAATATATGTATAAATAATATCTGGCAGATTGATCACGGAGAGTATCCAAAAGAGAATCAAAAGGAATCAGATGACAATAACACAGACCCCAAATGAAACCGATCAGGGTTTATGAATCTAAAGTTGATATCTAATCCCATAGGAAAACAAGAGGTAAATCCAAATCGTACGCAAACAACGAAACCTCCCAATATTTTTACCACTTCCCCAGCGGGGTAGTGGGACTGCCCATGAAGGATGAACACTTGGATTATAACATATTATAACTAATGTGATTAAAACAATAATAAACCATTCCCCAGTCATCACCATAAATATATAGGTGGTATGGTTACCATTCCCAGTCATGGGTGGCAAAAATGACATTGTTTTAACCACATTACCACGTGATTGGGGAATGCTCATTTTTTACCATGAATATGGAATCATAGTGGCCAGGAGTCCCAATTTCATGGTGGGAAAACCATGCCAACCATGCCAAAATTAAACCGTGTAACCTGTAACCTGACCATGGCAAGAATGCCAGAAGATGATCTTTGCGTACTTTAAAACCAGAGTTCCGTCCCGACTTTAGATAACCGTAAAACATGGTAAGTCTGCGTAATTATATTTAAGTATGTTATATTATGGGATTTATACGTATAGATATGTCGTCATAGTGGGATATTGTCTGATATTGTCTGAGATTGTCTTCCGCAGTCGCCAAAATAAACGCGATGTCTGAAGCAGCCCTGGCCCAATGTCTGCAGATTCATAAAGCCCTGGATTGGGTTCACGGGATGAAACATAGCTGGTAGCATCTGGTAAACATACCAAAAAACGATGGAGAAAAGCGCCATTTATTGCTGGGTAACTGGGTAAATCAACTATTTCGACTGGGCCATGGCTTCAATAGCAAACTGTAACAAATTACCAGGTATTCATCCACTGTCGTTCATAAACCCCATGGTTTTACCCCTCCTCTTGCATCGTCACCATCTTCACTAAAGCGCGAGAAAAACCGCGCTCGATTGTCGAGCGTTGGCCCGATGAATGTTTTGGAAGAAGGCAGGAGTTGAGAAGTCAATGTGGTCAGTGGCCATGGAATGTTCGTGAGAAAATTGCAAATTGCCTTGTGTTTTTTTCTTCAGAAGACTTTGTGATGAAATGAGATGATATATATATATATAAGCAAACGTACATATAATATATGATATATTAAATATTGCATGAATCTGCTACTCATGATCTTGTTTCATCATTGCAAACATCGAGTCGTGGGCCACCAATACCTGAGTTCAGTCGTGGGATGTTTCCTGCTGGGCCAGCAACGTAGGTCGTTGAGCCCAAATTCCACAACGTGTGTGTTTGCGGAAATCCCAAGAGTTGGAATAGATTCGGATCCACTAAAGGATGGCTAATCCAATCCCAACAATAGAGTTGTAATATATATATATATATATATATTATATTGGCTCCGGGGTGGCATCGGGCGTTCTCAAAAACGGTGTTTTCTACACATGGTGTCTTGCAGGCACTGTACCATGTGGGAGCAGATGAACAATATACTTGAAGGAGTTGCTGGTAGATGTCCTTGATACGGAAAGCAGCTTCTAACCTTGCATGTCCTGCCAAGTGTTGGGTGTTGCCTGCAGTGTGGCTGCATGGTCGTGGAGCGTGGGGGCGGAGCGGAGGCAGGGACGGTGCAGAGACTCTTTGGTGCCTGTGGCCTAGACAGCCGTCCCTGGAAGAGTACGTGGAAAATGCTCTAGGGATCTAGGGAGGGGGGGTGGGGATTCTTTGGGGCTCTTAGTTGTTGAACTTGCTCCAGGAATCCCCCCCCCTCCCCCCCCTCTCCCTACGGGTTCCCCAGGGAAAGGTCTCGAGTGCGCCAAAGTGCTACAGCAGCGTGCCAGCAGGGGGGGCGGCTGAGACTGTACACGGAGAGGCGGTTTAATTAGTATCTGGCAGGCGCCGGCTTCGACAGGCAAGTGGTGTTTTTGCGTCGAAAATATATTCCATCGCCGTTGTGACTGGCAGGCGCGCGCAGTGTGCAAAAGAAACGCAGCTGGAGAGGGAGACTGGAGGGAGGACAGATGCGGGAGGCTACAGACTCAAGAGAACCGCCTAAGGAAAGCCTAAAAGCGCGCGTAAAAACGCCCGCCCGCAACCACCCCTTAACGTATATATTATATTCATTTCACATCCCAACAAATCTGAATGTACAAGTGACTCTTTGAAACTCTTGGGGGGATGTGAATAGCTACTCAGTCCGGGAATTCTCGGGGTGTTTAGTTTTGATCCATAGTGTGGTTCCAGTACCCTCTGGTAAACTAACATAACTATAGAAAATCACCATGTTTAATGGGTAAATCCACTATAAATGGCCATTTTCAATAGCAAACTGATAGTTTACCAGAGGGTAATTTCGCTAGCCTATTCAGTTTCCCCACTTCGCGCCCGTGCCCAAAGCGCCAAGAAAGTCGATAGATTTTACACTAAACCAGGGGCTCTTGGGGTATTTGATATTGCAGTGATGGTAGCAGGAAGCTTATGGAGGAGTGACTTCCCCCACTTAGGATCCGTGGTTTATCATCCGTATAGAACCCATATCCCATTAATGATATAACATATATCTGGGTAAATTATAATAATTCACTAACCTGAAACTTGCGGTCATTTGGGGATAGCTACCCCTACTAACCATCATTCCCAGTGAGGTCGTTATAATTTACCCAGACATATATAACTGCAGGATGGTGCCCAATTATAAGTTGGTTTTATAAACCCTCTTAACTATTTAACTATAGTTATAGAAGTTATAGGAGTTATAGGTATCATAAACCATACTTAACCTGGTTATAAACCAACTTTACTAAATGGGATGAACCCCAACGGAGGACTGCAATCACGCATTCAACTGGAGTGCGACTGAAAGCTACGTGATGATCCGACTTGTGCTGACGAATTGGGTCTAAGATACCATGGGATACCCACAATGAACCACCAATGGATTTCTATTTGGTGGTATACCTACCCCTCTGATAAATATGAGTTCGTCAGTTGGGATTATTATTCCCAATCTATGGAAAAATAACAAATGTTCCAAACCACCAACCAGATTTAAGGGTATCCCATTTTCAGACAAAGCTTCTGAAATTATTGTGATATCGAGATGTTCGCAACAAATTATTCACCCAAATTAGTCAGTCGTTGCTCTGGATATAGTGATATTTCATGAGCATATCAAGAGCTAGTATCAAGAGTCTGGTTGGGTTTGAAACGAACACAAACTTGAAGCCAGCGAACCACCATGATATTTGCTGTATTTAAGCATCCAAATGTTGCGCGCCTAAGTCTTGGTAGCGGATCCCCCGCCATGTGTGATACCGAACCTTGTACAACCATCCGAGCGCTCATCTGCTACATTTCCCAATGTACTGATGAATCACCATCTACGTACTCTTGACCCAGACAACACTTAGGGAGGTTGGCTTTTTTCGCTAGATTACATGATAAATTGGTAGATTACTTAGATCAAACCAAAGAAGTGGATAACTATATGGAAAATCCATCTTTAATCCATCATGTCTAGATCATTTTACCTGCGGGGAAAAGCCATGGATGTTCCATACAAGGTGGTGCCCCCCAGTTATAACTGGGTTATAATCCCATTAACTATAGATATAATATGATATAATCACCTATAAACATCTGTAAACCATATAGTTATTGGACTTACAAACCAGCTAACGAACTGGGGCACACCACGGGCACCACCCTGTATCTATTGTAGTGCCCAAAGATCCCAGGGACAACGATCCCGGATTCGGGGCTGTGGACCCGCGCTGTGTCACTTCCCGGGAGCGATACTTTTCCAAGCTGCTGGGAACGTCGCTGACGGGTCTGGCGATACTTCGATACTTCCCGCCCCGGAGGTCGCGAGATCGGTGGACGGGGGGTTTATAGTAGTTTATAGGTGTGTAGTGTCGACCATATGTTGCTGTATATCTCATAGTTGGATATAGTTGGATGGGCAAACATCAACTTAATAACTTATAGGTTTCTCTTGGTTTGCAACTAGGCTAACTTTTTTTTGATTCATGGTGGATACATAGCTCCATAATAGTAACATAAATCAACTTGAAACCGGAGCGAGGGCCTTGAAAAATATATGTTTCGTGGGGTCAGATCATTCCTCCATGGATGGTTGTGAATTGAACCCAGTAACGGGTTGTTCAATTATGGGCGACCTTTCTATTAACCAGTCGGAAAAGGTACCAAACTGGCTGAAAAATCCCGTATCAAACACCGATAAGTTGGGCTTTTTTTGCATTTCACACCATTTTTCTTGGTGAAACCAATGCTGAACATCTGAAGCACCATCGGTCTTCGTTAAACACAGCATGTTTTGCTGCTATCCATGGCTATCATTTTCATCCCGGGGCCTGCTGAGGTAACGGCGGAAGGAGGGTAAATAGATCAGGCATAGACGCAGCAATGCCTCAACCAACAAAAAAGAAGCAGCTGGTTGATGGATTTCCCCCACATCTCATGGAAAAAATGGGCAAGCCAGATGTAAATTGGGTGAACATGTTGACCAAACTAGAGTGATATATCCACCATAAATCCCAGTTCTTTGCCTAGTTATAACCAACTTATGCATCGCTCGCAGCTTGTAAATACCAAACTACCAAAGCGAGGTCGACGGGTGGAAATCCCATGGGAAATCATGGAAACCTGTGGACCTGTAGGAAACTGATCTGCGAATGCTTCCAGAAAAGTGGCTGGTTGGTGGTAGAGCCCTACCCCTCTGAAAAATGATGGAGTTAAAGTCAGTTGGGATGATGACATTCCCAATATAAGGAAAGTCATAAAAGATGTTCCAAACCACCAACCAGGTGGAATTAAAGCAGAACGCACATTTGGGTCTTGGGATAAACGGGCAGTGATGGAAACTGGTTTGTAACTGGTGCAAGCCGGCCCCTCCCAGATCCTATGCGCAACAAGGTCGCGATTCGATTGAAATATAAAACAGACATGGCAGCCTTTCACCGCTTACAGTCAGCAAGAAGGCATATTATATATATTATATATATACACAATGTACATGATTAACACAATGGAACATCAATGCACTACCTGGGGTACAGCCAAAAAAAAGAGAGTACCCGATGTGTTAGAGGCAACCCCTAAATGTTAGATCTTCTCCATGGGGGGTGCATAACTTGGACTTGGGAGCCATAGACCACTTGCAGAGCTTCTGACTGGATCAACTAACAGTTAAACTGCCCAACAAAAATGTGATGTTTATGGCTTTATGATATGTTCAAGCCTAGTTATAGGAGTTAGTTCATTCCATTAAAACAACGGTTAATGGCCATAACTGTGGTATTTCTTATGGTTAAATCACCATTTTCCTATGGTTTCCTATGGTTTTGCTATAAACATAACTGTCAGTTGGGCACTGCAGCTGTGGTGCCGACATGTTGACATGTTGGGTGGTTCGTTGATCCCCTCCAAGAAAGATCTGTCAATCTGTATGGCTACAATTCATCCAGCCGGTTTAAGCTACCCTCTAAACTATGGTGATTCAATGGGATTTAATGAGATTTAATGGGATTTAATGGGATATATGATAGTATACCCTCTGGTAAACTAACAGTTTGCGAACTTGAAAATGGCCATAGAAATGGTGGGTTTACCCAGCTAAATGCTGATGTTCGATAGTTTTTTTTGTATGTTTACCAGAGGCTAAGTGTATGTAATACATATAGCAAAGAATATTCTCAGACTTCCCTCCTGGAAAGGGATTCCAGGCAAACCAGTGGTGCTACCTTCAAAGATCTTCAAAGTCAACATGGCTGGAAAATCCACTCTTTACTTCCCTCTCTGGTCATCAAATGGTCCCTTTGAAATGGAACAAAAAAGCACTGGAAGATGATGTGTTCTTAATTATTTATTTGATCTCAGTGCCAATCAGCCAGATAGCCTTGCAAAAAAGAACTGGTGAACCTAGATAATCCCATACCAGACTCAAGGATTAATTTCTACCCATCTAAGATTGACCTAGGAATTTTCTATGGGGGTACCCCAAGCTCGCTGGATGGTTTCAGGGAAATTCCCATCTATAAATGGATGTTTCCTGAAACGGGGGTACCCCAAATCATCAATTTTAGCAAGTTTCAGTTTTTCCATTATAAATCATTTATTTTGGGATATCCCCATTTAAGGAACCCCCCAAATAGATAATAACTGGGGTAGCCCACTTAGGAAACCCACATGTGGCCATGTTTGAGTTCCGCGTAACACATCCGGGGACCGAATTGGCACTGGAGAAATTCCACCGCTGAGAACTAAACTGGCACATGCTGCACATGGCACCATCAAAAGTGGGAATATCTAAAAAATGTGGTGATATAAGATGAAAAACAAAAATGGGGGATAGTAAGCATCGATCTATGATTGTATTATGGTATTAATATGGTATATAATTGGAGGCGATCATCCACCAAAAAATCAGTCACTTCTTTCCAGTCGTGCTGACGCGACCACCAAACTACTAAGGTTTTCTTGGTGGTGAAGCCAACTAGCCACGAATCGAAGGGTGGGTCAAATATCCCAGTGACGTGGCGTGGGGAACTGGGTAGTTCGCCACCAAGAAAACCTCAGCTGGGCTTGCCATGATACCATGTGTTCGGCATTGGTCTGCATCTCTGGGAAAGGATCCGTGGCACTTTGGAGACTTTGGATGCTTTCCTGCGGCGAAAGCACTGGGTGAACATCTACCAACTTACCATAACTTACCCATGAACATTTCTGTACAGCAACCTAAACCCTGATTAAGATTGAGGATGGGAATGCCCAAAGTCATTGCGATAACCTGAAAACCAAGCTTTCCCTGGCACCTGAACATGAATATCGTCGTTAAATTCTCATCATTGGCAGTGTCCATGAAACAATGTGTCTCATTATCAATGACATTAATCATTGGCAATCCTCTTTATCAACAAGTCACAGGGTTGCCAAAAGATTCCAGCTTGATATTCTCAGTTTTCTAGATTTTGAAGATTTTTACAGTGCATTCTCAAGAAAAACATATTCTTTATGTTGGTTAATCCCCATTGGTTTGGTAATCCCAATGGGAAGCACAGCTTTATGGCTTTGTCTGGATATAGCGTATCTCAAATCATGCACACATGTCTACGTGTTTTTCGTAATGTTTTGCCTGCTAAAACTGCCAGTTTGGGATATCCACAATTTTGGGAAACACATGGAAAAACCAGATCATTCTTGAATTTCACAATATGTTTCAGGGGTCAATTTCATAAATAGGCCATGTTTGTCCATGTTTATCATCCCCAACTGCTCCTGGATATCCACACAATGCGGTGCCCCCAGTTATGTTTGTTGCTTTGTAAAGCTATAGCTACTATTGTTATAAGATGTTATAAGATGTTATAACTACAGTTATTAATATAAGTACATTAAACATACATCAACTGGTTGGTGGTTTCAACCCCCCTTAAAAATATTAGTCAGATAGGATCATCATCCCAGCTATTGGGGAAAATAAAAGTCATGTTCCTACCACCAACCAGATCAAGTATCATAAATCATCTTGAAATTGGCGTTCTGTGGCCCCAAAACGGGCCACCAACATCCTCGTAGACGCGCTGCACGAACCGGGCGCATCTTCCGGACACGGGGTGCACGGAGACAACTCGGGCCACAGCCTCCAATTTCTGGGTATTTTCTCATGGATTTCACAAAAAAAATGGAGGATCCCCAAAGGTTTTGCCATGGTCTTTTAGATCCTGAGTTGCGGAGATATTGATGGATATGACATAAACTGTGGGGATAAATGGGATAATGATGGACAATGACATGGTGTTTTGGATGCTGAGTTGCTGTATTTCAATAACTGGGATAATGATGGATATATTGACATAGTTCATGTGGGTTAGCCGAGGTTTCATTGGGCCTGGGAGGCACCCCCTTGTTTGCCTTAGGATGTATCAAGATAGTTAGTTCGCCTATGGAAAGTTCGTATCTAAACTGACATGCAGGAAAGGTAAACATGGCAGAGTGATAACATATCATGTGCATGTTTGGAAGATTGGCAAATAATAAGGAATTAAGAAGCACAACCAATAAATGGAATATAATATATGAGCCACTCATACTCATAATGTCATCATGTATCATTAAGTTCCCTATATTAGCCAAGGATGAGGACGTGAAATAGTGTCTCAGCGGGCAGCATTCGGGTGATAAGCTCCACCTACAACTGGAACTGCACCCCAGTCGTAATTCTGCAACTGAAAATCACTATAGTTTCCAAAACAAAAATTGTACCTTTATATATCTTCAATTTGACAGGTAATATGGAGGGCAAAGTTGTAACACTCATGACTCATGACAGTCGACAATATATAACACGTGGGTTTGATGGGTAGTTGGATTCTACCTCGTAGAGCGGTTATATCATACAACCATGGACAACAAGGCTTCCCAACCGATCAGAGTAAGAGATTCGCTTTGTTCGTTATCTAGCAAGACCATATGGGATCGCTACGAGTTCATATTCCATTATATCCACATTTATGTAAATCAGCAATTTTGAATGCTTTCTGTGCAGGCATACTTGGAAGATCATTCCACTTAATAACAAGTTGGTAAAACCTGTTGAACAAGTCCCCCGAAAAACATATCCTTTTTTTACTGCGTCACAACGCACAAACACACCACTAAAAACTTATCGGAAGATGATCCTCCAAGTTCAACACGTCTGTTTGTCGACCACTGAAAGTCACATTCCCAGAAGGGTCCCTTGGTTCTCTTGGGTCCCAGGCCACTACGATGTAGTACCGCAGTGCGAAGACTTCTTTGGCCTGCGAGATGATAGCGTTTTGACAAAAAAACATACGCCTAACGAGCTGGTGGTTATAGCCCTAAAAGATATCCTTATAATACCCAACATGCTATCGAAATTTTGGTATTCATTCATAGTATGTTTGGATATCAAAAGGAACTATACAGCTTTAATTAATCCCAATTCTATTGATAATACCCAAATATACCCAAAGAACCAAACATTTCCAAAGTGGAAGCCCCCAATAATAACCATCCCCAATATCATAGTTTTTATGGCTGGTATGTGTACTATCCCCAAATGGTCGGTTTATAGCATTGGGTTGCCCACATTAATTTTAATCCCAGTTCTACTAGTTGCTTGCTTGTAGCAACATGGCCAATCTATATAAATGTTGAGAATGGGTATATGGAGGTTTCCTAAAATGGGGGGTACCCCCAAATCATCAATGTTCATAGGATTTTCAATTATAAACCATCCATTTGGGGATACCACATTTATGGAAACCTCCATATTGCTATATTGTGGTAACAACATTGCATAAATACATTCCCAAACCACAAGGTCACCAAAATGACATATTCAACCAGTCAACATTCGCAGTTGAATGGTTGAACCATGAACCGCCATGGCAATCTCAAATCAACAAAATCTGGTTGATGAATTAGTGGGGTACCATCCGAAATAGTGACAACCTACTACTGAAATTAAAATGTTATGAGTAGCCTTCAATGAAAGGGCAGGGTTTATTAATCCGAGATTGACATTCATGTTGATATTTACCATCTGGTTATTTAATATAGCCATGGTATAGATGATCCATAGAAATAGATGGTTTACCGAACTTAAAAATGGTGATTTTCTTTCCATGGCAAACTGTGAATGTCATAACCAGAGGGTAAAACCCATTCAACCACCATAAAACCACCATTAAATCCCGTTAAATCCCATTAAACCCCATTAAACCTATTGGATTTTTCTCTCGACGACCAGTCCCACCGTGTCCCACCTCCGAAAGATAGATAATCGCAAAATCAATGAGCCTCAGCCGGTCGCTTCTCCAGTTGTCAACTCTTTCAAAAGGTGTGAAAATTGAAGAACCTCACAATCCCATACAAAAAACAGATTCTATCGGATTTTTTAATGATCATTCTGAAATTCATTTATGTTTTGTGTTGAAGATAATCATATATGATTTTATGATCATTTTAAAGGAGTATAGAAACCCGATTTTCAGACGCACCCATCTGGCAACGGTTGAAGTCGTTAAACACACGCTGATCAAAACTGGTGGAGATCTTCGTCGTGACACGATGGTGTCCCATAGTTAGCCAAGAGTCTTCGTAAAGTAGTTTGACTAGGGTGTATGATGGATACCCATAGGATCCATGTACGGTATATATGCTAACATTGGGGGTGTATTGATGGTAAATGTTACCATATATAGCATAACTAGCTGGTTGCTGGTTTCAACCCCTCTGAAAAATATTTGTCAATTGGAAGGATTATCCAATATATTGTGGAAAATAAAAAATGTTCCAAACCACCAACCAGCTAGGGTGTATGATGGATATATCATATCTATAGTTTGACGGGCTGATAAACCAACAAACATAAGTGGGCGGGGTAGTATAGACAAATAATTGTGATGAAATATACGGCCGGGCCAACTGGGTTTGCGAACTCTTTGGCTGCAAAATCTGCCTGCAAGAGTTCGCACAGGGCCAGAGGAAGGACTGCCTAAAGGATCCGCAAAAATCAAGTTTCCAGCTATCTTAAGGTGGAAATCTAAGGGTATCAGCTGTCTCCCTAAACAAATCAAACCTTTAAAAAATCAGCCCGCGTCAAACCTTATATACTAGGGTTTCTCAAAGCCTGATTTGACAGGGGTTCCCTTTGGGGGTCGAGTTGCATTACTTTCCCACCTCTTCGGCAAACTGTTATGGTTGTAAATCCCCTTGCATTTTGCAAGTGGGGAATAATCTGGTGACTTCACATTTGACAAGTGAGCCATTAAAAATACCCCGATCCCATCTCATTGTACTAGTTGGTTGATAGGTTTCCCTACTATGGGTTATCATAATCCCCAGTAAACCAGGTAGTATAATCCCCTATAGCAATCAAGTAAACAGGGTAATTATACTCCAAACACCTGCGACAGAATTGATGTTTCACAGCTGCAATGATTTACGAATTTTCCAAGTCATGAGGACCCCAAACAGATCAATAAAACCTGGTACTGCCGCGTTGCTGAAATTAAAATTGATATCATTGTGCTATTTGAAAACGTGCAATTTTAATTACAATTTTTACATATATTTTAGTTTCTACGCGGATGTTCGTTGTTGAACGGGTTCTTGCCTGGATGTCGCTTTTGAACGTGTGCGAATGCAATTTGAGCGCGATTTGAACGCTTTTATAGGGTACAGGGAAAACCACAGTCAACAATCATTTTCACCGAGGAGTCCAGGTTTGTGCAAATGCCCTTTGTGAGCCGAAATCATTGAAGGAATGACAGATGCATTACTCATCATTACTCAATCTGAAGGCTCCAAGACAATACTAAAAAATGGTCAACAAATAAGACTCTGAAATTGTTGGATCCGTTGTTTCTGCTAGTTCCACACCTGCCAAGTGAGGGTCTTTAGATGTTAGGTCTGGGCCTCGCCGGACCCAAACACTGTGGGCCCCGCTGGAGCCGAACACTATGCCAGGTAAAGTGCTAAATAGAATGCCAGATAAACTGAAAGATAGAATGCCAAATTAAATCTGAAAGTAGGGCTGTGAGCGCCCAGTTTTTGGTGGTTTTCCAATTGACCGGTTTTGCGTTTCGTAGATGGTTTTTTCCACCAATCTCTTCCTCCATTCTCCTGTGTTGCCTTTTCCCTTCTTCTGCGCTGCTTCTCAACCTGAAAAAACAAACGCATCAAAAACAAAATGGGAAATATATGGCTGTGAGTCAAAATTGTGTATGGAACGTTCTGCGGCGTTCCGGGCGTACGGAACGAAGAGGCTTCGTAACTGGTCTTGTTCCGGCTATACATAAATTATATGTATATATATATATATATATATATGTATACTGTAAATATGTATATAATATACATCTCAAGGACATGCACGTTGAAGCTACTCACGCTGGCTGCCGCTCGTTTTCACTTCTCATCTGCACGGCATCTTTGTTGTAAACCTGTTCAACGCAGGTTTGCCTTGCATGGGTAGTGCTCGTGCACTAGCTAGGGCACAACCAGTAGCCAGCGTCACACACTGGCTACCATGTGAAGCTGTCCGCTCAGCTTCTTGTTTTTTGTTGTGCACTCCCGTCCGCTGCCTCCCACCTCCTGCTGCCCGGTTACACACACAACTTTCCCACACATCACCACACCCAACTCTTTCACACAAAAATTTGTCCCGCACATTTCTTTCACAAACAACTTTGTCACACACACAACTTTGTGACACACAACTCTTTCACACACAACTCACTTGGTGACATCCACGCTGCTTGTGTGGCAAGCGTGGCACTTGGTGACATCGAGGCTGACTTTGTGTGGCAGGCGTGGCACTTGGTGACATCGACGTCACTTCTGTGTGGCAAACGTGGCACTTGGCGACATCGACGTCACTGCGTCGCTTGTGTGTGGCAAGCGTGGCACTTAGTGACATCGATGTCACTTCTGTGCACGCACCTTCGTCAACTCTTGCACGCAACTCTTTCACACACGACTCTTTCACACATAGCACTTTCGCATACAACTCTTTCAACTATCGGTCCTCCACCACCTCCTTTGTCTTTCCCGCCTCCCCCGTACAACTTCAACCACGGTTTGTTATTTTTTGAAGAGATTGACTCGTGGGGCTATCCGGTCCTTTCATTTTTTGGTCCCGCCTGCCCTTGAGGTATGAATACGGGAACTTATACAGATTCGGAAGTAACATGTTCCTCCTTTAGCGCATCCTTGTCCTTGCAGTCAGTGCCTCTACAGCTATTTCATGGCCTTCTCTTTTTCGGGTGCCAGCAGTCGATCGGCGAATGGTATAGTTTGGCGTTTCATATACCAAAACTGGATGACTCCAGTTCAATACATTCTCTTTTACGCACCCAAGCATTGAACACCCCAGACATATTAGCACGAACGTTTCTCAATCTCTTTTTCGCAGACCTTGTGAGTTTCTTCTTGGAGCATTTGTGGTTCACCCTATTAAAACTCATCGACGGCGCAATGCTGGATGGGCTTCAAGATATTCTTCTATCGTTTGGACTTCTTGAAAGGCTTTTCAAAGTCACAGGCATCATCATGAACAAGTAGGTGGGGTTTCACCTTCGCGATTTTCGTGTTTTTGTGCATATAGACCTTTTCCTTGGTAGATTCGTGGATGATGTGTTCCATTCCTGCCATAACCTGCCTGGAAGGCCGATCGATGATGAATTGCCATCCAGGCATCCTGTTCTTCAACTTGCCTTTCCTTGTCGCATGTGCAAGTATGTTATTTGGCCTTTGTGGTGCTGTTTCTTCTTGGGTCGGCCCCTGAGAGCGACTGTCCGTGATGGCCTAAAATCTTTGTGCACATGTCTATGCACGCCAAAATGCGCATCAAACGAAAGTACCTTCACAGTTCCGGGAGGTGGAAAGAGAAAGGGGTCATGGCGAAACTTCAGCACAGAAGCCGGACGATCCACAGGAAATGGCACGACTTTGTCAAGAGTTCGACGGGCCAAGGCGTAGCCTTGCAAAGCCCGCATGAGGTGTGCTTGGAACCTCGTGGATGAATGGATCTGTCACCATCTTCGATCAGCATTTTTGAATCGTAGTGTCCTGCCCTGCTGTCAGATTTCCATGCAGAAAGCAACAGGTGGTCATCTTGAGGTACTTCATGGTGAATCCAAAGCTGTGAGTGACCAGGTAAGTGCCATACTTCTCCATATCATTGACCGTCAAGGTATTGGTTTTGACACCATCTGGGTATGCAAAACTGGCACGGTGTCCAACCCTGCAGCCCTTGTATGCACAAGGGCTCAGAGCTCACCATGGTGCATTCAGTGCCGCCTGCATCAGACCGATCTACTAGACGTCCTTTGCAAACGGATCGCGCCATTGGGGGGGCCAGTTGGGGAAGAAGAGAATGGTTCACCATGTTCTTAAACAGGGTATGTTTGCAAGGAAAAGAGCTGAGCCAGCTGGAGAGATAGAACGGAAGAAGTGGCACAATGCTGCAAGCACACAGTGGCAAACAAATGCAAATAAGCAATCGACATCAATCGACTATGCGCAGACAGTGTTGGCGCGCAACGGTCTTGATCCTTTCTTGCTCCACGCATAATGGTCATGGTGCCAAATGCGCCAATGACTTCCAAAGCATGATTCCCAAAGCAGGATGACCACAAAATTCTTTATATTTGGCTGGCTATGTTCCTGTATTGTACTGCATAAGCACACAACGCACATTGAAGCAAAGCCCTTCTGTACAAACAGCCTCTCGATCCTCTGCGCCAAATCCGAAGTGATCACGATCTACTTCTTCATCAGCTGACGTTACATCCCAGTCAGGGTTTGGACGCCCTTGGTCGGGGACAGGCGCAGCGGAGAATGGGGCATTATCCTCATCACTGTCCTCATCGAAATCAATGCATTTCCCAGGCTGTTGGCTGACCAACTTCCAAACCTTGGCTTTCTTCAAGATCGTGATTCTCCAAGAAATCTATAGGGGACTTGGAACCGGACCTGGCCTTTCTCCAAGAGGTTTGCACGAATTTGTTGCCTGGTCTTCTCCTCACCTTTGTTCACCTTTCTGCCTTGCAACATTTTGCCCATCAACACAGACACCAACCTCTGTTCTTCCTCAATCTCCCCATACAAATTTGCGGGCATTTCTTTGTTCCCACCCTTGTGCTCCCCATAGATAGACATGCTCTGCATTGATGCCGGCCGGGCGCTAGTAGATGTGGACCTTGGTGACGATGAAAGCATTTCTCTTGAAGACCGCATCCATGTGGGCGCTAGATGCAGACTCCTTGGCTGCTGGGAGCACCAGCTTGTAGAAACTCTCAATGGTGATGTGGTTCAGGAAGTCATGCGGCAAGTCCAACCCGTTGTCGTAGGTGTTGTCTGCAAAAGCCCTAGGTTGGTTTTACCAGCCCGCCCTGAAGGATGTTCAGGGACGTATCGTCCAGGAAACCCCCAATTAATGCACAGCCTGGCTCTCCGCAAGGAAGTCGAGCTCAGGCGTGCATCGAACAGGGCTTCCCATCCAGATTGAATCTGGCTTGGTTGTGTGCGGCCTGTGCCACAAGCACCGATCGGCCAAGAGGGCTTTCGCCAGAGGATAAGGGCGGACTGGTCGAAGTCCCAGATCTTGTCAAGAACTTTGAGGACAGAAGTGTCGTAGAACACGGGAGTCGAAGGAACAGGCGAGTGCATGGGCCCCTTTGCGAGCAAGGGCATTTTCAGACACGACGCTCCTGAGAGCTTGGCTGACGAGAGCACAAGGCCAACCAAAGATGGGAGAGTCCTTGTTGCGCAGCTCCTTCGTCTGCCATTTCAATTGAGCCATTTCACACGTGGATCGTTGGGCTTTGCGAAGGATATGATCAAATCCCTGATCAATCTCCTCGTGGTCTTTCTGTTCAAAATTGCGACGTTGAGCTTCGATGATCCCTTGGGATCTGAGGTCGAAGCATGTGAAAGCGCAGCCTCCCAAGTTTTCCAGGCAGTACTACATTTTTTCCAAGTCTGCTGACATGAATTGAAGCTTGAAAGGGCTTCCATAGACCAGTTTCTTCAACATCTGCACCTTGATCTTTTCAGGGAAGGATAGGTGCTTGAGAATGGTGATCTTTTCGTCAAGCTGCTTCAGAAGCACCATTTGGATCACTGTGTCTTTTGGCAATTTGTCCTTGAGGCCAAAGGGTTCCGGGGTTGAAGACCTTTCTTTTCACATGCTACCTTGTATGCAGTGCTGAGGGCAAAGAAGTCGATATCCCCCGGGTGGTCAACGATGTCAAAGAAATGGACGCCATCACTCTGTAGCTCAGACATGGGGAAGGATGCAGCGGTAAAGAACCCGGAGGGACTTCAGGCATCACCAACGGAGAGATTGCCCTCGCCATGACGACCCACCACTATTGCTATTACGAATAAAAGATCCACTTAAATGCAGAGGCTAGATGCGCGTAAAATTGAACAGATCTGTTAATGTGATTCACATCAATGTCTCAACCCCTCTTCACAGAAGAAAGCCATATCTTGGCCTCAAGCAGCCATGTTTAGTCGTTTTTTTGGGCGCTGCGGACGCTGGCCTTTCAACTAGATCAAATAACATGTAAGATAGAATGCCAGAACATATATAAGGTAGATTAGATTCAGGTAGAATACAGAATGTGTGCCAGATAGAAAATTAGAAAATATGCCAGATAAAGCGTCAGCTGGGATGTCACTATATATGTCAGACTATATTGAATTTTATTTTCTGTTATATAAATCTAATGCAAACAAAACATTCAAATAGAATGGACAGATGAAAAGCAGAGTAGGGAAGAGGCAGAGAGAAGAGAAAGATTAGAAGAAAGAAGAGTAGAAGAAAGAAGATGCAGATGCGCGAAAGGGTAGGAACGTCGCGAAACATTGTGTTTTTCCAATGATTTGAGGCTCCGGAGGGTCGAAAAGTAGGCTCGCTAAAGCGGTGGGTGCGGAGCTAGCTGGCCAGATGAAAGATGAAAAATTGCACGCCGTTGTGGCGCGAAGCACATTTCGAAGTGAAAATGCACAGAACACATCAGGTTCGGACCACTTTTGGCAGTTGAGATGTCGAAAAAGTGCACGCCGTTGTGGCGCGAAGCACATTTCCAAGTCAAAATGTACAAAACACACCAGGTCCGGACCACTTTTGGCAGTTGAGATGTCGA
>Ga0126342_10001231_pt1 | contig 34847 bp, 31 predicted proteins | sample Cyp1metagenome_FD_92528 | JGI IMG/M metagenome (GOLD analysis project Ga0126342, IMG submission 92528) | Coral microbial communities from Lord Howe Island, Old Settlement Bay, Australia - Cyphastrea 1 metagenome | ecosystem: Host-associated > Invertebrates > Cnidaria > Coral ...
ATATTTCATAATTCATGACTCATGTCCCAGGATCCGTTTCAGGCCCTCTATTCAGGAATTGGTGGTGCTCTTTTACTTCACCTCACTACGATCGAATCTATATATCCCACAGTGTGTGTGTACATATATATATATATATATGTCGTTATAATATCCCTATAAAATTGTTGATTGCCTGTTAAACTCACCTTAAATGAAGCCAAATCTCCACAGTTTGGTTGCCCAGGGCGATGACCCCTTCCCCACGGACTTCCTTGATGATTTGGGGCCGGAGGAGGTGGCCGAAAGCTCTTCAGAGGTGGGCCAGGGTCCAGAATGGTCCAGAGCTGGGGTTGAGATTTAAGATCAGGGGAAAAAACTGATTTTGGATGATTTTGGACGATTTGTTTGGATTCACACTAAAATTTGGATATTGTTTGATGATTCTTGGTCCTTTTCTGGGGGGATTTACATGGATTAACATGGGATGACCATCCATTTTTGGGTGTCCCCAATTGAAATTGATACCTATATGTGAGCTTTCGAAGTGGAGATGAGCAGGAGGAAAGAAAGAAACTTCATAGTCTTTTAAGCAGCATGTTCGTAGGCTGAACTATACATAATATATATATATATATATATGGTATATATATATATACATGGTGTATATATATAAAATAAAATAAAATAATATAATATAATATAATATGATATAATGTAATATAATATATAATATAACATAATATAATATAATTTAATATAATACATGTTAAATATTTAACATTGTATTTAATAAAATATAATATAACATAATGTCATATAATATAATATAATATTAGAAAACATATAATATAATATAATATAATATGATATAATGTAATAAAATATATAATATAACATAATATAATAAAACATATAATATAATATAATATAAAATAATATAATAAAACATATAATATAAAATAATATAATAAAACATATAATATAAAACAATATAATATAATATAGTATATATATATATACATGATGATCAGATTCTGGTGAATGAAGGTTTTCGATGGTGGCTCGGTAATAGTTGCCAACTTCTCGGCTCTGGCACAGCTTCCCTTTGATTTGAAGGTAGCTCAAGAATTCCCATAAATTCCAACTTGGGTTGTTTTTTTCTTCATTCAGGGGGTGCCGCACAAAGTTCTTAAAACTATAAAGTACCTAATTAGTTTATATAATGGACAATATGCAGGTATAGATGGACACATCACACGCTAATTAGAGGAATCTATACATCTTGCCCAAGACCGGAACTCTTCAGTGTGTAGAAAGAGTAGAAAGACGTAGAAAGTATCGAGGTTGAGATATTGCATTGACTTCTGACATCTGGCCTTTCTTGGTTTCCAACCTGGGGCTCACCTGGTTCACCTTCCCGGCATTTCCCGCCTGTACCAGGATGCTTTGTTCCCTCAGAGCCTCTTGGAGCTGCCCCCGCAACCTTTGAGCTCCTTCCAAGTGGGTCCGGCCGCCGGTACCAGCACAGCCTTGGACACCGCGGGTCGCTGCGGGCCCCGAGGTCAAATCGTGCACGGGCGCGTGCTGGGGCCTGAGTGATGCTTCGAGCTAGACGGCATGAAGATCCAGCGAGATACTGATTTGTGCATAGCTGTTCTTCACAATTGTACTCAGGTTGACAGATTGTTGACATGCAAGGTGGAGACATATACTATCGATTGTAAAAGATAATTCGAACATATTCGAACAGTATCAGCTGTGAATTGTTCATTTTCATCACCCTCACCATCACCATCACCATCATCATCATCACCACCACTCAACGTTCCATCTATGCTGTCAGCAATGCCAGTAGCTACTGACCTTTGCATCCTTTGACAGGAAAAGGATGATAGTAGGTGCTGCTTCCTTGGCCTACGTGGACATCGGCGCGGCAAAGGATGCGGTTTCTAGGCTGCAGACGGGTCGTGGAAGGGGGTGGATGGGGTTGGGGTGTGCTGTGTAAATGTTTAGGACTCGTTGAAAAGGCCAGTTCTGTGGCTCCGAAAATTGGAAAACATGAAAACATGCAGCTGCGGTGGTTCCTCAACTTTTAAGCAAAGAACATCAAAGAACCATCACATTTTTTTTTCCAATTGACACTTGGAACAAAGCCTTTCAGTGCATGCCGTTTGAGCAGTTTTGGTGCCCAGGTTTTGGAGTTTGGTGAAATGACGGTCGCTGGCCTGAGAATTCCCCTCCAAAAGCTGTAGATCGCCATCTTAGATTTACTCCAAATGAGGAGAATTTCCAAGGGATGGTACCACAAAATGAGGATTTGTTATGATTTGTTGAAAAATCACGGGGATAGTTTCAAGAATGAGCATTTTACTTGGGGACAGAATCTCCTTGGAGTGGGCCCAGTTGCACCCGCCCCAGGATGGATTCCCCAGAAAGGTGCCAGTGCATACGGGCAAGAAGGCTTGGATGGGGGACCGCTGGTTGGTGACGACGGGTGGCTTCAACATGTTTCCAGCAGAATTCACTTGAATTCACTTGAAACTCATGCTGAATTTCTGTTCATTGATTCCAGGCTTGGCATGAACATCCCGATTTAGCATTATTGGGCATGGGAAGAATCACTAGAAATATCATGAAATAACTTCAAAATGAGTCCCTTTCAAAATTAGTTCCTTTCAACATCAGGCTCATTTTCATGCGGCTGATGCACCTTCACAGGTAGAAGCCCGAGTTCTGGAGTATAGCGCGGAGATCGATAGGCTCTACTTGACCAGGAGGCCTGCGGTTACTTTTTGGCTATGGTGGTGATGATTTTAGTAGTATTTTGACTTTAAAAGAGTAGGGTTTTGATGTCAAAAAACATGGTCTTGATGGCCACCCAGGTACTGGTAGGCTTTTGATGGTGAAAACCCATGGTTTTCCGGTTGAACTTTTCCAACAAAACCCCCAGGACTGGCGACTTGAAGCGTCCTCCACGGATCTGGAAGGTGCAGTGAGACAGGTAGATCCATTGGGTCCCCCCAATGGCCCAAAAAAACAGACAATTTCTTGACATGACAAAAAAGGTCAACATTCTAAAATTATTATTGGAATTCACTATACTATATATATAGATATAAATGTTGACATACTGGACGATGTTCATCTATTTGAAATTATTTGAACATCCATATTCATGATTGTCGGCTGATTTCGCTCGGGATTAACTAGACACCTATATTTTGTTTGATGTCTTTTAGCACATTTGTCACATTTTTAGGTCCCAACAAAGGTGTTTTTTAGCACCAGCAGTTTTGGACGACAGGAAGACCAAAGCCGCAATCCTGAGCCACTGCGAAGGGTACGAGCCCTCAGAGATGCCCTGAATCCTCTTCGGTCCAAGATGACCCAAGGATATGATCATAATCGATGATACACACATACATGCACACACACACACACATATAATATAATATATATACACAATGTGTATACGCATATTATGATATATTATGCTCTAAATGCATCCTAGTTGCAAAATATTGCAAAATACATCAAAATACCATGTGACATGAACAGTTCGAATACCAACATGTTGCAAATACCATGGAAAATGAGAGGCTCGAACTCCAAAATGTTGCAAAATACCGTTGAAATGGCAGCTCCCAGCTCCAAAATGCTGCAAACAGCAAGGGAAACGGACAGGACAGGAGATCAAGAAAAAACATCCAAAGCGGAACACACATAATTCCCAAAACAATTTCAATTCCAGACCCATTTATAAATATATAGATCAATTCAATACATTGTTCATTTAATGCGACATCAGATGACTATCTAGTAACCCTATGTAACCCTCAAAACGATAGAAACACAATGTTACCACTCTTTTTCCACATGTGTACCGCATTTTTATGTCTTCTTCGGAGTTGCTATACGCAGAACCCAATGGGTTCAGCCCCCCAGGTGGCCCAGCAAGAATTCCTAGATGCCGAGGTGCGGCCTGAGGTTGGTCGCCATGAAACCACCTATATATATTTTGATTGATCTGGGTAAATTACAACGACCTCACTGCGACCTCACTGGGAATGATGGTTAGTGAGGGAAATCATCCCAATATGGCCTTAATTCAGGTGAGTGAAATATTATAATTTACCCAGATTATTGGTTGGTTTATACCACCGATAAAAAGGATTAAACATGGTGAATTTAAGGGGATAATGTATTATTGCCCCATTAACATTAATGGTGATCACCGAGGCCATTCCCAACGTTCGGACACCCATGTGGTCAACCAATGATCATGGTTTACAAGACACCCCATGTTTCGCGTTTCGAGGGTGAACATGAAACCCTGATTTCCATTGATTTCCTGTTTTTCCTTCAAGCACATCCAATGAAACGATGAATTCCCCAACTTTGTCAGAGAAAAAAATCAAACACTTTAATGAATCACTCTCTACGGGGCTCCTGCGAGACAAGTGACAAGCCCCAAGACGGGATCTTCCTGTGACTGTTTGTCTGACTTTGTTTTGGCTGTTCCAAGCTGCCGAACAGATTCTTCTCCACTGAGTTCCAAATGAACATATGTTTTTCAATGTTTTTCCTCGTTTTCTTCCATCGCCTGGGGCTTCGAACCACAGGAAACCCGGCTTCTCTTTTGTATGGGAGCTTTCAACTTGGGTAGTGGGCTTCATGGAAATTCTTGGCCCTCGGGTCTTAGCGGAGACAGAGCTCCCGACTTCCACCCAAAATGACATAGAACGACAATGGCCTTGTCAGAAGGGGTTAAACAAAATAAACCAACCACCATCAGCCCCTGGTTATTTTCAAATCAAACGGGGATGGATGAAAAACTATCAAAACGTTAAAAAGACAGTAAAGCACCATCAACCACCATCAAACACCAATAAACATCAATAAACACCAATAAGATACATTAAACCACCCCATATGTATCAGCAATTTTTGGCTCATCGAACCATCCCCCAAAAAAATCGCAGGTGATCAACCTTATCACCTTCGGAGCCTTCGTCAACGTCTATCCCTCCTGGGGTGGGAGCCGCAGCTTGGGTAATTTTTTTTTTGGTTGGATCCCTGGATCATGCTGGATCCAATTTTTGTGCATCGACGACAGAAATATGGAACAAAACAATGGAACATAGAATTGAACAAAATCCATGAAGTGGGGATGTAAACAGGTTCGATGGACGGCATGTGAAGTGCATTCAACAAGCAATCTGAGTGGATTCGCAACAGTAACAACGATTGGATTCCATTGAAAGCAGAAGTGCATGTCCTTTCCACTTCTTGATTCAATCTCCTGAAACGAATGGAGAAGTACTATGGAAGGTGCTTCGCAACACCAGGTCACAATTCACCTGCGCAATTTGATTATTTGGTCAAACCACCTGCTGAATCATAAGAGTCAAAGTGAAATTTCCCATGATTTCCAATTCTTTCAAGGACCTGGAGTTGCAAGTAAAGGACTGAAGGTCACCATTTGGATGTCAGTGTGACAGGGACAGGTTTTATTGAACTGAGAGTCGCTTTCCTTGGCGAATCATGAGGTGATATTGGACTATATTAAAACGATGCATATTGCCCATTAAAAACATACATTCTGCCTCTCCCCTCAACATTTCAATACACTTGAGACCCACCAACCCAACTCTGATCTGGGTGAAGACCCACCATGGCCCAACTCTGACATCATGAGGCGACAAGACGCCTGTCTTTGCCTTGAACCTTGGCATTTTTTCAGGTCGCCCGTCCAGGGTGGCATAGCCCTTGAATGTTTCGGAGCCTACCATAGCCTACCTACCTCTTAAAGTGATGTTTTTCCATAGCTATGTTAAATTACCAAAGGGAAGCTTGAAAGAAATTGAAATGGTCTGTGATTCTGTGTCGGATTTATATATATATATATTTGGAACGAGTTTGAAGATGATTGAAGCCTCATGAGTCCTGTGGTCATCGATTTTGCAGCTGTGATTTTGGCCCTGAGAAATGCCACCCGAGGCTTCACAAGACGCAGTTTGCCCCTGGCTTTGCGGAGAACCCGGAGCAGGCCGTGAAATATACACTTTGCGGATTCCATCGGATTCCCACTGGATGACCATACCCTCCATTAATCAGCAAGTTGGCCAGTGCCCATTAAGTTCGATGATTTACTGTAGCTCTGGAAAAGATGGTGATTTTGCACACTGTCAAATTATCAGAGCCTATTCACCTTTAAGCACGTCTGAAAAATCCCTTTTGCAGTGTTTTGAACAATTTGCACTATATATCATAGTATATCAGTATGTTTGTTGGCTAAATTCACCACGATTTTTTATTAGTTACATAAATGATCACAAGGGAAGAATATGAATCTGCAACGCAAAAAAGCCTGGCAGGCCATCCGTGGTGGCCGCATCAAGGTGAGAAAGCTGGCGTTGGGAAGCCCATGGAAACCCTCCGTAATTCATGGGAAAAAACCAAGGGTTTCCGGGTTTCCTGTACTTTTTCTCTTAAATCATCTTAAATCATCTTAAGCCAACCCATTGATGTAGGGGTTGCCCAAGGTGATCCAATGTCAAGAAACACCAATCAGCCTGACCCTATCAGGGTAGACATGACACTTGCCATCCGCAGATCGCTGCCAAGATTGCCAAGGATCAACGCCAATGGAGAGCGGGGGACTTATCTTTCACCATAAAAAGTATCCTTCGATCCTGGTGAAGTATGTCTTGGATCAATTATTGGGTCTATTGAATGATTTGGGTATAATAGTGGGTGTATTGGATTATAATATATTATAACATTGATCAATTATTTAAATATTGAATTGATCTATTCAAATTGGGTCTATTTACTGGACTATCAATTGTTTTGGGGGTCCCAATATTTTTTTTTGGGATTTTCATCCTGGCAAATGGGAGTACTGTTGCCACATTGGCAGTTGATTCTCGGTCTTCTTCAAGACGATCCCAGCTCTAGAATTTCCCCAAGGGAAAATTGGCGGCTCCACCAAGGTTGCAGGTCACTATGAAGCAATGACCTTGTGGAAAAAACTGCTCAGTGATCCATTAGGGGCCTAATTAGGGGCCTCAATCTTTGGATCGGGTCGCCGGGTAGCCATGGCCCTGAATCCACTGGTTTTCACTTCGCTGAAGACTGGTTATAACGGTTATGGCCTTTGTGACAACCTTACAATGTGATACTCCAATAACTATGGCATCTATTATTTATGGGGAATAATACATATATATATATATTATACTATATAACTATAGTTTATATTCAGAAAAACCATGGTTGCTGGGGAATATAACTATAAAAGTTCACGTTGGTTCATGGGGTTTATAAGCCAACAGACATCACTGGAGACTCTCCACGTCGATGGAAATTGGGTGGCCAACTTTAGACGCAGCTTGGACCGAGTGTAGCTCGGTGCGGGGTGGGCCTTTCCAAGCTGTGACCCCAGCCACGGAGGCCCACTCGGCATGGCACGGCTTGGTGTGCTACAAATCTTTGGCAGGATGATATGATGTTTTTTGAATGTTCCTAGTTTGTCTATCTGTATATACACTCTGCAGACACTCCGCATTCCATAATAAGACAACAAGTCATTTGGGAATCACAGTTCCCTTTTTTGAGCTCAGAGGTAAATCGCCTACCAATTTTGGAATATCATGATGGAAAAATGATAGCAGCTAGGGGCTGATGGAACAAGCTCTGAAAATTGCAAATTTCTTGGGCATTCCCCATTGCCTCATGGGGATATAAACGCGCTCTTGATTTAATGCATGATAATTTCATATAATTTCCACAATCACACATTATGACATGTAATCACATCATTAATATGTATCCTTACCCATGGGATTTTATGTGATTTTATACCATATTGTTTCATGGGCTTTTTATACGCACCGAGCAGCCCACCGAACTTGGTTTGAGGTCCCGCTTCGTTTCTGCCCGTCGTAGGTAAACGATGGCAAATGGTACTAGCGCTGGTGCTTGTATACGCCAAACTGACCCTCTACTTACACGCAAATTTCCTGGGAGGACATCGTAAAATCCCCGAATGCGGATGGAGAGGAAGAAACAATACCTATATTGTCTATTATTTATGTGTAATTTTCCCAAAACACACACACACATATATATATGTATAATGTTCAACGGTCAAAACCCATGCTTCCAGCCAGGCCCCACAAAAAGACGCGCAATGCGGCCAGAGGGCGTCCCGGAAGCCCTTCCGGCAGGCGACACGCCAGCCTGTCATGGGGGTATGATATCATCAATGTATGTCAAACAACTTTTTTTTTTGATGGATTTTGATTGATTTGACAATTATATAGGTATGGGTGACTTAAAAGGATTTTGATGGGTGTTGAAGCTAGATTATGATAACGTGTCAAAAGCCCAATCAACCAAAAACTTCCGAAAGTTATTTTATGAATGGCAGTGCCATCATTTTTTAGTTGGATGTGTGGTTCATTTATTTCATATGGCCAGGTGCAGAAATGAAGAGGCGACGGCCCAAAGCCGGGAGCCACAGATGTGCATAGAGCAGGGGGCAGCTTTCGAGAACAAGGGCTTGATACTTGGGGGATATTATCACCAGAGCTACCTGAAAATTATCCTCTGGTAATTCAACAGAACCATACAAAATCATCAAAATCACCATTGTTTACAGGAAAATTGCCTGTATATAAATGATGAATTTCCATAGCAATGTTAAATTACCAGAGGATAGTCAGGATGATTTTTGAGTTGCATTTGGATTGGTCTCAAAATTCGGTAATTACCATCCGAAACCGAAACCCATCCAAATTGCAGTCATGGGGCACGCGCTGCTCTTGACAAACATTGACAAACCAACCTCGGAACCAAATCATGCTGAAGCATGGTGAAACATAGTGAAACAATTTGGAGGGTTCAGGTGGGTACAAGCCAAGAATCAGGGCCGTGCTATCTGATTATCTTTCATACCCTGAGCGACTTGGTGGGGCCAGCCCTCCAAGGGGCGTTATGGAATTGGGTTTCAGAGTTTTTGGTAGCCGGGAAGATTTGCTTGAGGTCTTTATTGTTCTCGGTGTTTTGCAAGATTTCTGCTATATTTGATTGTACACCATATCTATACAGTGTCTATACTAGTCTATACAGTACAAATTTCATCAAATTTCGAGATAATTTCTGCAGAATCATGCAGATATATTCACAGTACAAAGATTCTGTAGGTTGTGTTTGTACTGTGATGCTTGGCAGTGAGTTCATGTTTTCTTGACATCTTTGAGTCTGCTTCCAACACGACTGGCTGTGGGTGTGATGTATTCATCATTTCTATCCTTAAAAACACATACTCACAGTGGATGATAAGGACGTGACATGAAGTGATTATATTTATCAAACAGTATTATATCCTTCTACCCTCTGGTAATTTAACGTAGCTATTGAAAATGACCATTTATAGTGGATTTTCCCATTAAAAATGGTGATTTTCCATAGCTACGTTAGTTTACCAGAGGGTAGGTAAAATGTAACGAGCTCACTGTGACCTCATTGGAATGATGGTTGGTAGAAATCATCCCAAAAGGCCTTGATTTTGATGACTGAATTATAAAAAAAATACCCTCTGGTAAATTAACATAGACCCCGGAAATCACCAATTTTTAGTGGAAACTAATCTTCCAAGCCCAATGACTGCCAGAGTCTATGTTGATTTAGTGGAGGGTATTACGATTTATCCAGATCCTTGTATGAATGATGATTCCCGGCCACCCATGCGTTAACTTCCAGCATCGTCAAGGTGAAACCAGGCCCAAGATCCACGCCTGTGGTCGAGCTGGCGCCTTCATCATCTACCTAGTAAACTGACATGGAACATGGACCATTTCTAGATGATTTACCTGTTAAAAAACGGCGATTTTCCATAGCCTATATTAGTTTACTAGAGGGTAAAACATCTAATGCAGTCTGAATTCTCCACTTCGAGATTGAACTTAGGATTTTTTTCGGCCACCAGCCTGGATTCTCGGGATGTCATGTTCCTGCTCAGAAGTCATAGTGAATAGTGACCAGCTGATTTTGGCTCAGGGTTCATTTAGAAATGACTGCCTCGCTATAGCTGGTGGTTGTTGAGAACCATGGCTGCCCTGGACGTTGCTGGCAAGAACGTTGCTATGCTGCCACAAATATGGGTGGGCTTTTTTCTTAGACTCCGTGGTCCCCAAATATGGGGATATGTGCGGATCAAATGCGAATATTGATGGCTCAACCAGCAAGCCATTTATTTTAGAGTGTTATTCTACACCACATTGGGTCACCACATTGATATTTTCCAGGTGTTTCACTGCGCATCCCAAAAGGAGGTTCCACGGTTCATGTTGGAGCGGAACAATATCCAGGCACATGAGAAAGGAAATGATCCTAGCAGAAATTAGCACTTAAATTAGCACAGATTGATTGATCATTCCCCTTTTTTTAAACACTAAACGCCCCCATTTGATGGTCCCCTGAAGTGTAAATCCCCTACGTTTTTCTGGCGAGTGTTTCATATTAGAATGGGATGGAAACACTTAATCAAAATCGTTGAAACCCATGGTTTGATATTAGGGGAATGGATGGTTAGTTCATTAGTGTTCATTACTAAAACCATAAATCATTAATGGATATTCATGGATTAACCATATTTCAGTGATTTCAGTGTATTGATGTTAATAATTAATGGTTATTCATGGGTTAACCCCGAAAAACATTGCTTCTCAGATTCCAACCATATCTTTGATGGATAAAAAAGATCGCTGGTTATTTATCACTGTGGTCAGCACCATATATCATGAATTGATTAATTATTAATTGGTTAACGATATGCCATTATTAATTTAAATGGCTTAAGCCATATTATATTTCATTATTAATTTTGATCCATCAATAACTAACATTCATACCTGATGAATGAATATTCCATAATGGATTAACCCAGAGTCAGAGTTCAATTATGCTTATTAATTCACTGGACACCACTGGCAACGACTAACAGGTTGCTATTGCAAATGGCCCTAGAAATAGTTGATTCACCCATTCAACATGGTGATTTTCCCTGGTCATGTTAGGTTACCAGAGGGTACCCTCTGGTAAACTAACATAGCTATGGAAAATCACAATTTTTAATGGGAAAATCCACTAGAAATGGCCATTTTCAATAGCTACGTTAAATTACCAGAGGGTAATCACTGGTTGAAATCTGCGAAATACATCACCCCAGGGGCCCAGGTGCTGATCACCGGCGCCAGCGCGGGCATCGGCCGAGACCTGGCCTTGCTCCTGGCACGGCAGGGTGCCAATGTGGCGCTGCTGGCGCGGCGTGGCGCGGCGTTTGCCGGGGGGTGGTGGCCCAGGTCGATATATGGAGGTCTCCAGAAATTGGAGGAATCCCAATAGCTGAATGGTTTACCCTCTGGTAAACTAGCATAGCTATTGAAAATGGCTATTTATAGCGGATTTTCCCATTAAAAATGGTGATTTTCCATAGTTATGTTAGTTTACCGGAGGGTATAATGGAAAATCCTATGAAAATGGATGATTTAGGCGTAGCCCCATTTTAAGGAAACCTCCATATACAGTATATATATATATCTAATCTTTACTTATTTATCAACTCGAATGTCAAGATGCAGAAAAGTCAAACCCCAATTCCAACAATAATTATATGACACCTCTTCCGTTTTGGGTGGTAATTGGAGGAGTTTTCCTCCAATTAGATAATGAGATGTTACCAAATCAAACTTTGCTAAAGTAGTGAAGACTCTAGCGGCAGCTGCATCCTGGTTTTTGTCCAAGCCCAGTTGTTGAAGAAAATGCCAGAATCTGGGGAAGATATTCTATATAGAGAAAAGTAAGAATTAGTAAGTCCGGGAACAATGATTTACAGTAAATGGGTCTTAACATTTTTTTTTGGAACCACATCAAAAGACCCAATGATTACAAATGATAGTACATTTGAACCCATTACACATCATAATTCTGTCTTATTGATTAGTAAGACCCAAAGGGAAATTTTTACACATCAAGTTCCTCCCTGTAGCATAAGGCCTTGAACTTCTGGAGGACCTGGCGGCTGAATGCAGCGCATTGCCACTGGCCTTCTATCAGGACCATTGGGGTCAGTTTAGGACAGTTGATGATCGTTTTTGGGGTGATTTTGGGGCCAGTTTTGGGAGGATTTCGGGACTGCGCTTCCCCGAGTTCATTGCTTCTTCCATCATGTACGTCAGAAGCAACGATGTCTCGTTCAAATTCATTGGTTGATGACAAAGAAATATGGTAAATATGATTTTATATTAAATGAATATAAATGATAGCAGGCAAATGCAAACCGTATACGAAACCGGTCCCGCTAATTGTTCTCAGAAGAACATTATTTTCATGAAGATAGGGTACCCCTAAATCCACTGGTTGATCGTATATACAGTGAGATCAGTGCAGCTATAACATTGCAATTTTAATGGTATACCACATTTTCAGATGTGCCCAAATCATAGTATCCATGATTATCCATGTTATAAGATTTTAATAGATTTTATATCCCTCTCAAATCCCATGTTCTTTAGGGTTTTATTCTTCGTTAAACCCCTATTAAATCACCATTAAGTCTCATTTACAGTATATATCATATAATTGGTTGAAGGAAAAATTAGGCAGACCTCAGAGGAAACCCCTGGATTTGAGAGTAAAAACCATGGTTTCCGGCAGATTTCCCCTTATAGCAACCTAAAAATATAGACACACACACATATATATATATATTATATATATATTATAGAAAAGTTGAAATCGTTGAACTACCATCCGGGAAATACCTGTTTGGTTACAGTATTGGTTTCAAAGGTATTACTTCTTGTTTTTCAACCATGGGATGATTGGTTGAGATGCCAGCATATTTTTTCATATGTTGTGATGGGTTAAAACCACCAACCAGCTATCGTTTGGCAGGTTACTAATCCCTTCCCCCTAATATTTAACCTTCACTGAGGGAGGGGTTATCCCCACCATGATTTAGTAGTCAAATTTCACATATTTGAAATCATATTTGGAGCCATAGAAAATGGGGGTGTTTCATATGAATGTGATAACTATGGCTTTTGTTGGTGATATAGTGATGTATCTATAGTTAATGGGATTATAAACCAGAGTTATTATAAAGATATATCACCTATAAAGAACCACCCCGATAACTAGGTTATTATAACTATAGCTATTATAAAGATATATCACCTATAATAACCGGAGGTTGGTGATATATCTATAGTTAATGGGATGGAATCACACACCACTCCGAGCCGTTCTGAGGAACTCCAAGGTGGCCCTGGCCGTGCGCTGCGACGTGACGGAGCGACCCAGCTGCCAGGCGGCGGTCCAAAAGGTCGTGTCGTGGTGGCACTGGTGGCATTAAGGGCAAGGGCAAAGCACAGGTTTTTTGAGCATCAAAGATTCATAATATGTACATGTATTCTGATATTACATATTCATATATATGTATATGTATATATATATATATATATGTATGTATGTATATATATATGTATATGTATATGTATATGATGTATATGGATAGGATATGATGATATTCACTAATGTGTTTTTTTAACATGAATATTGATGATATGCCATTTTGGCATGTGTAGAAAAAAATGTCTCAGATATCTCCTCCCGTCCAAGGGTCAGCCCATGCCATTTTCGCGGGGATTTCCTCTCATTTGGGCTGTTTTAGCCAAACACGTCAAATTACAACTCAAACATGAAGACTTGAGAGCTAAATTCTAGTAGAAGTAAATCGTTGACGGCAGTTCTTCAGAAGATTTAAGCCACCAACCAAAGATCAGGCTTGGGCTTAGGTGGTCACACTTGTATGATGGGACCTTGTTGGCACTTAGATGCATGGTTTCCCAGGCCAAATGAACCCCTCAGGTTGAAGAATTGAAGCAGATAGATATCATCGTGCTCAACGCGGGCATGAGTCCCTCGTCCTGGTTGCATTGGACCGTTGGACCGTTGGATAAGAATGCTGGGGATCACACAGATTCGCACAGATTCTGAACATAATTTGTTTCCAGATGTTGCGCACCCATTTTTGGAGATTTTTGGAGTAGGATTGATGCACTTTTTTTGTTGGGTGGCTATTTTGGAGGGCCAGTATTGTTCAGTTGGAACGTCCAAGCCTCCCATTTGTGCCAGGTATGGGCTGCTATTTTGAAGACATCAAGGACCTCTCGGACGGCGACAAGATGTTGTCCTTGAACGCTGCTCGATGGTAGAGGGGTGAGGTACTTTCTGAAGCTTTGTGGTTGGGGTCGAAAAAATCGCTTCTACTACTGTAGTTAGTAGTGAAAATGAATGAACATTGCTGTATTTTCCCAAGCCACTTTCTGGGTCTTCATGTTGGTTTCACCGGAGCATGGGGCCAATGGGGCCAAAAGATCTTGACTCGCACCAATCACGGATGCCATGTCATGTCCTCATAAAATCGCTGCAAATCTGTGTGTCGTTGTAGGGTGAAATTTGGGATTGAAACCCCACGGCAAGCAGAAAGAAACCAGACTGTGGCACCGTATTACCACATTCAATCATGACATGGACGTGTTTGAAAAGTATTGAAACGTGATACACTCAAAATGATCCACCAATTAAAATTTTGATGGACACATAACAATGATCAATCATTATTTGGTGGATCTAGGGGTGCCACTCTGTGGAGCGTACCCAGAAAACTTTCTTATGACAATTGATCAGGACGTTCGACAAGAATATCTATCTATATTATACATTCATACTATAATATTATCATATATGTCACAGAAAGTAAGCACAACTTACAGTATATATGATATATGATTATATAATTATATATATATATATATTACATTCATTCAGGCATTATAGGACAAATGTATGCCACAAAATTGTGTAGTTGCCTTGACGCTGGCTATGGCGCTTCACGGGTCACGGGCCAGGTCATGGGCGTGGCCAACGTCTTGCACTATGCCTTTCCATTCATCCCCAAGGTGCGGTCGATCCAGGTCATTCCAGGTCGATGCGGCTGGATGTTGTGTGAATTCCTGGATGTTTGGCTTGAAAACTCGATACTTTATCGATACTGAAAAACACTATGCTGTCTATACTTTTGCGGGTTTCAGGCAGCCTTTTTTTTTTGATTGCCACTATATAATTAATTGATGTGCAATTGATGAATTGAAGGTGATTTGGTCGTGTTATGAGCCTTGCCAATTCTTGGATTACCCGGGGTCCTGTGTCAAACATCAACAGACTTGGCTTACAGTGAAGGCTTGACCACCCAACAACGTTGGATACCTCCAGCAAAACTATCATTTCCAAGGGAAACCCAGAATCCCATAGAACTACAGCACGTTCGAACCCTACTAATTTAAACAAGCCTCCGGTAATTTGTGACATAGCTGTGGAAATTACCCATTTAGTTCAATGATTTTCCTATAAAAATCGTGATTGTCCACAGCAAACTGTCAGTCACTACCAGAGGCTTTTCCCGATTCAAACCGCCTTAATTCCTAATAAAACTCGGTGAAACATGTTTGTATCTTTTGTTGGTGATTCATGGTGATTCAACCTATCACCATGGACCATCACCATTGTATGGCTTAGATAACCATTTCAAAAACCCGTATATAAACCCCCGGTAATTTAACATAGCTATGGAAAATAACAATGTTTATCATTTTTATTTACCAAGTAAATCAGTAAATCATCTATAAACGGGCAATTTTCCAAAGCTTTGTAGGGGTTTCAGGAATGCTAAGCCCTTATCGATTTTCAACTACTGTTGATTTTGCGCGTTTGCCTCTTCCTCGTTTTTTTGGAGGAAAGCGCCTCACGCATCGTTGTGATTTCCTCCGTGGCGGGGGTGGTGGGGGTGCCGTTCCGGACGCTGCACCTTGGCGCAGGGGGTAGTACTAATACCACCTTAAACTATAACCCCCCTCGCCCTATCAGACAATTGTGAAATATATAATAGTGTGCATATATATATATATATACATTATATATATATACACATAATACACACATATATATATATATATATATGTTTTTTTCATAAGCCCCTAGGAATGTTCTTATGAAAATAGCTTGAAACACCTGGGAACATGTACCCTCCACGAATCAAACATGACTTGCTGAAAAATCCAGCATTTAGTGCAGCGATTTCCCAGCCACGTTTGATGACACCCGAGGGCCTTCCATGACTATTCCATTTTATTTTCCTGCGAGGAACCTACCGATTTTTTTAAAAATATGTTATGTGGTAGATCCAACAATCAACCATCCCATTAACCAACAGAATCACTGGGGGGTCATTTGCAATCATCCCATTTCTAGATATTTTTTCCAAGTTCATAAACCTCAAACTTGGGGATGGTTCATGGCGCCATGGGTGAATCCCACATTACCCATGACCTTCTGGTAATTCAACATAGCTATTGAACATCACCATGTTTAAAGTGGCTACGGTAAAGCATTGAACTAATGGGCCAGGGCTTCCATAGCTACTGGTACGTTAAATAACAAGAAAGTAATCCAAATAAATCCCACTATCAGCCACGAGGAATGGATATGATATCCGGACTATATCCCCTAGACATCAACATCCCCTAGACATTTCCCCCGTCGAGGATATTGGATTATATCCTGCATTATATCCCGAAATTATATCCATCCCTTGGATGATATCCCCCCATCTAGCTACCCCCATCCTAGAATTATCACCAGTTGGAGGACCAAGGTTACCTCAATAGACACACCCCCTTGGATGATATTCTATGCCAATCTATGTCCCATGATATCCTCAAATTAATAGATTGGGATGTCTAGTGCGATGGCTTTTAATCCACGGGGTATTATATCCATTGGTTTGGAATATTTTTTATTTTCCATATATTGGGAATGTCATCATCCCAACTGACGAACTCATATTTTTCAGAGGGGTAGGTCAACCACCAACCAGATTATTAACCAGAATTTAACCAGATTATTAACCAGATTATTAACCAGATTATTAACCAGATTATTAACCAGATTATTAACCATATATTAACCATGTATTAACCATATATTAACCATATATTAATGGTATATTACCAACCAATGGTAGGTTGCTCAACCAATGGTAGGTTGGTCGTGCCCATCCCTAGGTATTGCGCCTCCAAGTGGGCGGTGCACGGCTTCTGCGCTTCGCTGCGCACCGAGCTGCTGGAGGCCTATGGCGACAAGGCGCCCAAGGTGCGGACACGACCGGGGGTCAAAATGGGGGACGGGCCACAATGGGTCGTCCAAAATGGTGGAAGTTACCCTCTGGTAAATAAATAGTTGGACCCTGAAAATCACAAATGTTAATGGAAACTAGTCTTCCAAGCCCGATGACTGCCAGGGTCTATGTTAATTTACCAGAGGGTAAGGCAGAAACATGCTGGACTTAGATTGATGGTTGGTGATTTTTTTTGCATATTTGAGCAAGAAATATTAATGGGAAGTGGATGATTCAATGGGATGAGAACTTGATGTGATAAGCGATAAATGAGCGATAAATGATAAAACCAATACATCAGTGGGGGCATGATTTATAACCATGAATCCAATTGGGTAAGCCCAAGCACGAAGCAAGTTTCTGGGTATGATTTTGAATGCCCCCCCACCTCCCAAGTGGTCCCAAGTGGTAAAGTCAGGCAAATGTGGCATGGGTAGGTTACCGTCTGGTAAACAAACATCATGGTAGAAAATCACAATTTTCAACAATTTTTTATCAACTATAAATTGCCATTTTCAATAGCTAGATATGTTAGTTTACCAGCCACTGCATGCTCCAGGTGGTGGTCTCTTGCCCACCAGAGGTGGCTACGGGCCTGTGACCTGGTGGTCGGAGCTTGCGGTGGCCATTTTAGAAGAAATCGATGGATAAATCGATGTTGTTAGAATCTAAATATGTACTTCACATTTGGATATATGGAATAGATTTAACATGATTTAGACATATGTTGAAGAGAATGAATAGATGTGATTTCAGGGATGAAGATTCAATATGCTTTGAGGAATAAAGGCTGAAAGCACGTTAGCCACCGGTCTCTACTGCCCACAGCTGGCCGCAGAACTTTAACCACTGGCAACAATACCAAGTGGGGATGATCTGGGTTTGCCTGAAAACAGGATACATCACCCGATTAATTATTTGGATAGTGATAGGGGACAGAGATCCGTAAATGGACCATTCTCCATAGCTCTCTTAGTTGACTGGAGGGTGATTATCAGATTCCCTATTGACATAGTCATGTTAATTTTTGCATCCTCGTGTTCAGAGAAAACTATGCAGCTATTTCTTTTTCTCCCCTTGGCCCGAGGAATACCAACCGTTTAAAGTTTGGCAACGACGTCACCGCACAGTTCAACGAGGAGACGGCTGTCCCTTCCACCGTCGCCGCAGAGAAGATTTTGGAATCCATCAGAGAAGCCTGGAGAAACTGGTGATTTCGCTGCCATGTTTCAGCATTTTCAGCCAGATCTGTTGGTCGGTCACTAGCAGTGAATGCCGGTTGCACACACACACACATATATATATATATATGAATAACTATATATATATACATGTAATTATTGTACATACAATAGTTGACTATACTTAATTGTAATTTTACACATATGATATGTTGTTATAAAAGTTGTTTGCGGGCCTCTTTTCAGAGGGTCATGTATTTTCGGTTTGGTAGATGCGTTTGTGACTAGGGGGCAAAGTATAAAACGCTTGTTGGGTATAGGGCATGTATTTATGCGGAAAAACGCTTCTTCCAAAATTTCCATTTACAGTTGGCCACCATGCTAACCTAAATTGGAGGTACTGTCCCATATATAAAGGATCTATTTTTTGAAGGTGGAACTGTATAACTCCTTACACAACCCTCACATAAACCTTGTATGTGGTAGGTACCTATAATCTAATTCCCAAGCTGCCCGACCTCTCAGCTGCAACGCGGCGGAGTGGACCAGCGGACAGGGTCAATTTCACATGCATTTTAATACTTAAGACTCATGGGTATGATAACTTATAATTAGTTTTAGTATTCTAAATGGAGAGATTTACCTACAGTATTTATCTGGAGGGATATCGGATAACCATGGTTTCTTTTGTTCTGGGTTTGCAGGAGTTGGAGATCTCAGACCTCCAGAAGCTGACACGTTCTGTTGAGCTCCAACCATCCCTACCTGGATATGGGTTTGGTGATCAAAGTGTGAAGGAAGAGAATGAAGAGAGTCAGGACCATGACGGACAAACAGAGATCAGACCATCTGAACTATCTGGTCCGTCGAGATGAGTGTGTTGGACACCCAGCCGTCGGACCCCAAGCCATTGGAGAACGACTTTGTGGAACAACAAGCCCTCGGAGAACTTGCCTTTGGAGAACCAGGAGCCCCCCTTGAAGAACCAGACCTTGGAGGACCAGAACGCAGCCCTCAGGGATCAATCTCTTGGCCCCGGAGAACCCGCTTCAGCCCATGGATGAGAAACATAGTGACCCACCTGAGGTGGACAATGACAAGGATGAGAAGCAAAGCGATGAGCCAAAAGATGATCAGAAGAACGAACCCCTAGATGGAAAACAGAATGATGATGAGGAACAGCGCCAGGCTGAGGATGTCAAAGATGTCGCCAGAGGTGATGAGAAGAAAGGTGAAGAGGAGGCGGCGGCCCGCATGGCTGAGGAGCATAAGGAGAAAGATGAGAGGATGGAGATGGCCCCCATGGTTGAGGATCATAAGCAGAAAGAAGAGACGATGGAGACGGCCCCACTGGCTGAGGATCATAGGGAGAAAGATGGGCAGGCGGAGGCCCCGATAGCTGAGGATGCTGCACATGCGTTTGCCCCTGGGCCTGAGCCTGTGGACTCCTCTCAAACCACGTCCAAAAAGCTAAAAGCTGCTGCCAAGGAGACGCCGGCGAAGCCCGGCAAGAAGGAGAAACCCGCGAAGAAGGAAAAATCCGAGAAGAAGGAGAGAAAGGATAAGAACAACAAAAATCAGAAGGACAACAAAAAGCCGCGCAGCATGGCCGACTTCCTTTAGGCCAACACCAGTTTGGCTTTGTCTTCCGTGAAGAGATCTTGCAAAAGATCACAAAATGTCAGAACACATCGCGCTAGGGGTGGCGTGCAAGAAAAAAGGCAATTCGAACAGGGAGCACTTCTTTGCAAGAAGCATTCACAAACTGACCCGAACTTGTAAAACGCTTGTTGCATACTGGACCACCATATCATGTCTCAAAACGCTTGTTTAGCCCCTGGAGCTAACGACTACGCAACCTAACATGATATGAAGGTGTTATTCAATACTAGTATCAACTGATATGGTTGTATCCACTTTTTGCTTGTTGCTGGTGACTGAACATTATGATGGTTTGGCTGTTTGCAATCGCTGGGTCATGATGCTACCGTCTCCTTCCCTAAGGGTCGATACCAGACCTTGGTTTCTTCTGAGGAAGGCGTGAGGATTGGCCTCTTTTCGAGGGTGCACCAGTGGCTCCACTCCCTGTACAATTGCAGCTTGGCTGCAGCAAGGTGTCCGCCAGTTGCGGCTACTTTTGGAGTCTTGCGGATAGTTAGGATAGTTCCTTGAAATTTTCGCACGAATTTTCAACATGTTCAGATAGTGGAATTTCCTCAAACGGCCAAAACATTCCCAAATCAATGTCTTGAATGAAGGCATTTAACATACCCTTATTAGATAGCTTTGCGTCACATGACGTACTTTTGTCCCTGCTTCATCGATGTATAATGTATGCTTTCCGTTTCGGCATGTTTCGTATCATGAGCGTCAATCTTGGCCCAGGTTTCCCAAGCTACATCGACAAGATTGTCATAGATGGAGTCAAAAAATCCCACCGGGCGCCCCGCTATGGGAATATGCCATCCAAGATGTGACCCGTTGCACCGTCGCGGGAACCTCGATCTGAACGCTGACTCCATTGACCAAGCACAAATGGTAGAGGCAAAGACCTCACAGGCAGAAAAAAAACAGTGAAAAATATTGAAAAGTGAAAAGGTCCAATCGGGATCCCAAATTGGATAGTACCAAGTGGTCTAGGGTCAAATTGATGGGTACCAGTACTGCCCCACGAGTTATCGGATGAATCCTATGTCATACACTACACATTGCCAATCAGCAGAATGCCTGCAAATGTGCCATGGTCAATAGTCAATCCGCTGTTTTTTAGGAAGTAATATGATTTATGATGCCAAATCATGATGGTGGGATGAGCACAATATCATATACCATGTAATTCAACCAGCGCACCTATCAAACAAATGCCTCCATGATGCTTTCAATCTGAGCTGTTTGCTATCGTGGCCAGGTCTCCCCATTGTGGAAGACGCGCATGTGCGAGTTTTGGAAGGTCTGTGTGCCAATGTGTCACTGTCGTGCACAAAGCTCGTCTATGTGGATGATAAAGAAACATACGAAGATCATGTTTGATTCCTGCAAAAGTTCCCAGACCCAACCAAAAAATACCCAGAAACATCCAGAAGCAAGATGATTTGTCATGGTTCTTAAACCTGTTTCAGGCGGGTTTCATCCATTTTCATCCATCAAGGCCAGATATTTGGTCCCTCAAACGCTATAATTTTTGGACGGTTTTATGCTGAAACCACGTTCCCATAGTCATTTCCTTTCTCCCACCTCCATCACATGGTTTGGCTGAAAATCGGGCACGCCCAAATCCATCATGTGCTAGTCATCACGTTCCCCACTATTCAATGGTTTCTTGGGGAATAAATCCATGTAAATGTAAATCCGCAATTTTTCAGACACAAGCGTCATCCACATAATATATGTATATGTATTTATTTATTTGTTTATTTAGAATTAGATATGTAGACAGGTTTATAGATAGATAAGTTAGATAGGTAGGTAGGTGGATGGATGGATGGATGGACGGATGGATGGATCTACACGCACACACACACACCTATACATTACATGTTATACGTCATATTGTTGGCGGTCTAAATGTTTCGTTGACCTATTTAAATCACATGTTTTTGAAAAGTTACATTAATATCACATTGTATCATACGAAATCCCCATTGAATGTGGTAACTGTGGTCACCAAAAAACGCTGTTTACAGGGTATCCGGTATCCCTCAACATCGCTCCGTAGGTCAACAAGTGCCGTAAAGGCGCCGCATGTTCTTATGCCCATGGCGAGGCGGGGAAAACAGAAAACCAGTGGTTCTCTGGTGCAGCTGTTGATGGGGGGTAAAATATGGGGTGGTTTAGGTTTTAATGTGTTTTAACCCCTCTTAACTTTGCCATCTCTGGATTTTCATCCATTATTGTCCTATCGATATTAAATATTATAAGTTCATGGTAATATCTCCATCTTGTCTGGAAATGATTGATGGGGAAAAACGAACTATATAGTTCTATTTTGATGGGCGAACCGCATATCCTTATGGGCACAATTTGATGTTAATGTGTCTTGAAGATGTTTGACAGGCATTTTCTTTAAAGTGTGCTGGTTGGCAGAACAAACAGTCGAGGGTCGAGGGTGTGTTTTGATTTTTTTTTGATGCAGGGACATTGTGAGCATTGCATTACAGTTTCAAAGGAATGCAATAATGATTGCCGATTGCTATCACCACTGCCCCTGGACGGCTGGTATTTCCTGCGTTTTTGGAACATAGATTAACATAGATGCCTGAACTCAACATACGCACAGTCACCCAGCGCGCAGAAAACTGGAGAGACTAGCTTACAAATTGATACTCTCTGGTTATTTAACATAGCCATGGAAAATCCCTTATAAATGGAGGTATTAATGGGAAAATCATCTATAAATTGGCCATTTTCCATGGCTATGTTAAATAACCAGAGGGTAAGGGAAACCATATGAAACCATCCCAATCTCTTCGGCACCCGAGTTTGACCCAGCGCCGTTTGGCAATCCTCAAAAATCTGAAAGGGGCCCACCGGTGGTCTGGGCAAACTATAGCGGCTATAGCGACCTTAGCAAGGCCGACCATGAATGATGGTTACAGTAGGAAAAGAACCATCCGAACTTAGTGATCATTTCCAGGGATGTAATGAAAAGAATGTGCCCAGATCTGAAACTGTATTGATGCTTGGGAACACGATCGAACCAGAGATGAAAGCACACACCAGGAGGATCTACGCTTGTCTCCAGACTTTGAGCGAACTTCCGTGTGTCCGGTGGGGACGCTCAAGTTTCAAAATGAAACTGACCTTAGTTGGCCATGTTGCTTCAAGCTTCCTGCCTGAGGGAGGCCTGTTTTTAATGGCTGGCCTGGGATCACGTAGGCATGGATCACCAATGGGAAGGGGAGCCAAACACAACTGCAGTAGACTATACTACTACAACCCCCGAAAAAAGGTGACCCGACCCTTTAGAAGAGATCGAATAGATGACGTTCCTGTTTCCGATGCACTCCATGAGGCCCCCCAAATTATCCCAAGTCATCCCCAGCCAAAGTCCCAGCGTGTGACTCAGGCATTCCTGAAGATGGGCCACTGTTCAAATCCCAGTTGCCGTTACGCCCATTCCGTGGACGAGCTTCGGGTTGCGTTGGAACGCCCAGATGGGGAAGCGAAGCTCAAAGGCTGCGCTGTGCTTTAAATTGGGCAACCACATGCCATATCGATTTATGGATATTGATATGGATATTTGATGATATGTGATTATTCGCCCACACCCATGACATACATGCATGTACAGTATGTATATATAAGTATATATATTTATATAAATAGATAGATAGATAGATAGATAGATAAATAGATAGATAGATAGATAGATAAATAGATAGATAGATAGATAGTTAGTTGGACCACGGCCTTTAGAAGGCCGTGGTGTTTTGTACACATTGGTGGGGTGGGGTGGGGTGGGGTGGGGCATGTAATAACGTTCAATGTGAACTTGTGGAGGAAGGACATGCTTGTCTTTGGCTGCCGGTAGGTGCATGTATGCACGGGTGGGGTGGGGTGGGGTGGGGCATGTAATAGCGTTCATGTGACCTTGCGGAGGAAGGACGTGCTTCTCTGTGGCTACTGTAAGTTCTCTGGAACTTTCCACTCATACGTCATGCTACGTTACTGTAAGTTCTCTGGAACTTTCCACTCATGCGTCATGCCACGCTATTGTAACTGCAACTTTCCACTCATGCGTCATGCCACGCTATGTAAGTTCTCTGGAACTTTCCACTCATACGTCATGCTACGTTACTGTAAGTTCTCTGGAACTTTCCATGCATACGTCATGCTACGTTACTGTAAGTTCTCTTGAACTTTCCACTCATACGTCATGCTACGTTACTGTAAGTTCTCTGGAACTTTCCACTCATGCGTGATGCCACACTATTGTAAGTTCTCTTGGAAGAATTCGAAGCGTTGCTGTGACCGACACAGGAATCAAAACATGTCAGGTTGAATATTTTGAGAATTCTCACAAACCCCAAAAATGGTATTTTCGTGTAGGCGAAATGCTTGTTTTTGAAAATATGAACCAGAATAAGGGGTTAACGGCCTTAAAAACCACATCAAAACATGTCAGGTCAAATTAGTTTGGGAATTCTCAAAAACCTCAAAAATGGTAGTTTCGTCTAGGCGACATGCATGTTTTTGAAAATATGCACCAGAATAAGAGGTTAACGGCCTTAAAAATCACAGCAAACAAAATCCTATTGGCACGAGCACATCAAAAATCATCCATGATACACCGTTGATCACAAAAAAACCCACGGCCTTCTAAAGGCCGTGCTCCTAGTTAGATAGTTAGATAGATAGATGTATTTTGACGTATTTTGCACATTATATGGAGCGTTCCAATGTGCAAGATTGTGCCAGCACCTCTGCCCACATTTTTTTGTGGGTGCTTTGGCTGGCTGGTATCTATGAAAATGCGGTAATTTTCCGCAGTTTCTGCATTCATCTGCAATGTTTTGTTTTTCTTCTCCTCCCCCTCCCCACCATGGAAATGCATTTTCATCCTGCATCATACTACATCCCACTTTTTCAGATTGTAAACCGACATAGATGTCCTTCCCTGTGCAGACGGTAGTCTTCTGTGATGGCCTGGCTCATGTTTGAAAGAATGCGGCACAGCGCACTGGACAGCCAACATCATTTTCCCAAGTTTTCGCCGGTACACAGCGCGGCTACTTGATGGCCCAAGGCCCAATTTGCTGAAGAGCAAGATTTGCTCCTTTTTTCTAGACGGTCACTTATCCTCAGACAGGGCGGGATTGGGTGCTGCAGGGCTGGCGGGCTGGATGCATCGTTCGACCGAGGTCGCTGTGTTGTGGGCAAGGCGTGCCGTTTTGCTCATAGTGTGCAGGCACCGGAAGTCGCAAGGAATGTGGGGTTTGTCGGTTGTTTACGGGTAGGATTCACGGGTATTATTTATGCAATGCCATGCGTATTCCGGATACATCAGTATTGTATCAGAATAGAGCCGTGGTTCTCACTTGCCGATTTTGAATCATTTTAATTAGATGTTTTTCTCCTCTTAGGAAGGTGCACCTTTGCTTCGCCATGTGTTCATAGTTAGTTTATTATTTTTTTTAGAAAAAAATATCTGCTCAATAGATGGTTGGCACCACATGGCACCACCCAGTTGTCATGTTGAGGGAACTTGCAAGGATACCAAGGGGTGAGTGGAATCTTACGGTAACGAATGGTTTAGGGCTTAGGAAGTTTTGGCAAACAAAAATTTGAGTTGAAGTTTCCCTCTGGTACTGTTATTTGACATAGCTATGGAAAATCACAAATTTATACAAGTTTTATTAATAGATATTAACATTTTCCGTAGCTATATCAGCTATGTTCAAAATGCCCATGGGCAAGTCGCAGAAAGATGAACCATGGTGAAGAAACCTCATTTAATATCATTCAGGCCTTGCGGACTCCTGGACGGACACTTTTCCAAGCAAAGTCCTAATATGTGGCCATGTTGATCCGCAGGTGTTGGAGTTCCAAAAACCAACCCAGACCAGTTTTTCCCGCATGCATTTTTGGTAGCGTATCATGTATCATGTGGCATGGTAAGGCCAAGACTCCCCAATTTTGCGAGGAATGAATTGTACAAGAAGTTATAACTTATAACCATCCCAAGTGATCCCAAGTGGATCTTTGATTTTGGGTCTACCGCACATTCATGACCATTCTGAAATTCAGCATCCACATTTGCAGTCCATGACAGGAACTGTCCCAATCCGCAGTGCGATTGCTCAGTGCATGGTGATCCTGCTAGTGTTGCCAATGTTGATTGAATATGGTGGATATGGAGGTTAGTTATTCCCCGATCATTGGTGATATTATTGATTATTCATGTGATTCATGTGATTCATTAATATGAATAATGGTCATTTAGTTTCCATGTTTTCATGACTTACTAAACAAGTGTTGACATTACTGCAGTCCAAATGGAGAAGTTGCTTCCGAAGGCTCCCATTTTTGGCGGCCTGGCCTGGCCTGGCATGGTGCAAAATGGCACCATCCCAAAGTCATCGCCATTTTTATGGGTGCGAGTTAAAACCATCCCCAAATGGTAACCCCTGGTAGTTGTGTTTATGGCATATGGTGAATCCCACATCATTAGTTTTTGTCCATTTTCGAGCCCCAATACATGATAATAGATAAAAATGGGTAAATTCATATCAGGCGGAAGGGTCTATTGACTATTGCGATCAAACTGTGAGTTTTAAATGATTGTAAAAGTTCGAACGCTAGCACCACGGCCCATCAAAGACCTTCCTCACCTGCATTTCTGATATTCCACTCTTAGGAACTCTTGCGCAAGGCTGTGCGCTTGCGGCTTCATGTGGAGATTTGGTGCTTCCACGTGGACAGAGTTTTTTGATCCAAAAAATACTTGGATAGATTCAACAATCACCAAAAATCAGCTAGAAGTTCAACTGACTGTGTCAGTTTTCTTTGGATCAATATTTTGAGATTGGATTTCGCCCGGTAACCTGTTGGCATACCATCGGGTGAAACATGTACTGTAGGTACCAGGTCACCAGTTCCACAATGACCCAGTTCGATTGGGTTAAACAATTGGTTATTCTCATTGTGTTGCCCATGAAACTTGCCATATAGGGAGATGTTCCCAATGTTCAAATCAATATCATACAAGATCAATAGCAACGATATATATATATATATATTTATAATTATATATATATAATTATATATATATAGAATTATATATATAATTATATATGTATATTTATATATATAATTATATATATATATGTATTATGCAATTATATGCAATTACCGTAATCCTAGCCAGCAGTTGGATATGATATTGGTATCCAATAAAACGTTGTGAAATAGGTTGCTATCCCACCATTGACGTCTCCTTGGCAATACCTCATTCCCAGGTTCAATTAACAGCAGGGAACCCTTATATACATATTGCCATGGGTTTCTCCAACTAAAAACTATACACATGGTACTCCAAATGCTCATCAATTCCATCATTGTTTGAGTCTGATTGAAAATGATCGAAAAGTGGTGGAAACATGTGGTAACCCCAAATGGTCACTTTAAGAAGCAAAATGCTGGCGAAACCTTGAGTTTTTGAATAAAATATTGGTAGTATGGGTAGTATTCAATGGGATTGAATAGTAGGGGTAGTTTAAGAAGTTTGGGTGTGCCCATGACAAACACATTTGCAGCAGTTTAACCAGTGATAGGCCACCGAAGATGCTCCTCGACCAGCCGGAACCCGGAAGGAGGCAGTGCAGGTGGGGCATCCATGGGTGATGTCAGATGGTCCATTGGTTCAAGATAGGCTGTTCATGGGCTTTCATGGTATGCCTCTTGCGATAACCTAACAGCATAACCTGTTAGATAATCTAACACCCATGACGGATCCATGGTGCTGGTATATATGCTAACATAAAGGGGGTATATTGATGGTAAATGTTACCATATATAGAATACATGGATCCTATGGGACACAATCTAACGTAATCTATCATAATCTAACACAATCTAACCCCAATATGACCATTATACGACCTACATAGCCTACACTTTTTGCCCCATGGCGTCCGTAGATGTCCGTAGGCCTTCCAGAACGGACCTCGTCCATTGGGCCTGGTCGCTGATACCAAGCTCTCGCTGCGGCAGCAGTTTGCCTTGTCCAAAGTGGAGGCGGTGCTGATGGGTTGCTACTGAGGCTACGATTTTCCATCACTTTTCATATGGATTTTCCATGATTTTCCATTTTTCCAATTTTGGAGGTACACTTTTCTAGTGATTTTGGAGGTGGTTCTAGTGATCATTTTGGGTACACGGATGTACACGGTGTGAAGCTCCAAAATTCCATCGTTGGGATGATGTTCCGCGATTTCTTCCGGAGCTTATTGCGATCTAGCTGCCAGCCTCGGTGAAGTTGTTGGTTATATATGTCCATGTCCCCTGAAGTTGGGTCCAACAGATGAAAGTAAGGCTGAAACTTGAAACATCTTGAAACGCGTTGTGAACATGACCAATCCTGTAGGATCTGTAAGACTCCTTGAAACAATTACAGTCACACTCTGTACAACTTGGCCTTTTGCTCGATGATGTACTTCTTCAATAGCACATTTCGTAATGAAAGACACATATGCACACTGTCAGTTGCCATCGCCTCTCATAATTGACCAACAGGAAAGGATGCCAGCAGTGGACAGCGGTCATAGTGCCACTCTATTGGAGCAGGCTGTGGATGGGGTGGATCAGGAGCACAACACCCCATGGCCAAAGGCAGATATGGCAATTTCCTGCAGTTTGAGCCGATCTTGAATTTCCATCAACAAAATTCCGCTCAAAGACTCTAGAGAGAGTTGTCTCATGTTGTCTCTAGCTTCCCAAGCAGCTTCCCCTAACAATAGCTGGTTGGTGGTTTGGAACAAGGTTATATTGGGAATGTCATCATCCCAACTGACGAACTCATATTTTTCACAAGGGTAGGTATACCACCAACCAGTATATATATATATAAATATTATATGTTATATCTATGTTATTGGTATTATAACCAAGATAATCCCATTATAAAGATGATTATCCCATGATTCCCTTAGCTTCCCCTAACAAGATGCCAATCTCGATTCGCAGGCGAAGGAATCGATGTCAGATCGGTCAGCTTCTGAGATCTGAAAAAATCGCTTTGCGTTTCGATGGATCTCTCGTAATTGATCGCACGAATCTCATTGTTGCATGATCAAAAATAATTTATAATATAGTCAAAAAAACATGGGATTTTCCCCAAATTGCTGATCTTAGAATCATTATAATTTATAATATAGAAAAAAACATGGGTATACCCCATAAATGGCTGTAGCTTTCAACTATGACATGACTCTTCTTCTCTTGTAATTCTCGATGGTTCGTAAAAACATGGGTGATTTTGTCCGCCCCAGCTGGGACGATGACATACTAAATGGAGAATTATGGAGGGGGTGATCCCTTAGAAACCATCCAGCTATTGAGGTACCCCATTTACCCCATAAAAATGGACCCCCCCAAAAAAAACACATATTTTACTTGTGATTTTTCCATAGCTATGTGAAACCCAAAGGGCTTTGGGCTATGGCGGCTATGGCGGCTATGTCACATGGCTCACCAAGGTCGCCCTTGTTGAAACTGACTCAACTGACCCCCGTAGACCTGGAACCCATGAAGGCAGTGGGTTTGAATGGGTGTTTATTGGTTGTGATGTACTTATGTATGGGGATGTTCATGAATTTTAGTGGATGCTCATGGGTTTTCATGGATGTTCATGGGTTTTCATGGATTTTAATCGGTGTTCATCGGTTTTCATGTGTTTAATGGTGGAAAGACTAGTTTTAATACGACAATCATCAAAAAACTATCTACATACTGGGGAAAAGCGGCAACAATAATGAATGGTGATAGAATGGGTATAAAGGGATAGAATCATGGGGTCTCAACCTTGCAAAGAGCCTCGTCCCCATGGGAGGTCGGATTTTTCTGATTTACCAACTGTATGGAGCTGCCATTGGTCATTTATAGTCCATGAGTTTTCCCTTGGACTTAGTCGTGAATCTGTGAAGCACAAGGTCATCCACACCTTATTGAATCTCATTTAAAGAACTGTGGCAATGGTCAATTCGCATATTTTAGCGTGAAAAAACATCTATAACTCAAAGCATCTTAAAACATTTCACTTGCTGACTAGCTTGGTCTTTAAGAGTCAAGTGACAGGAAAGGCGGGCGGCTTCGGCCAGGTTGTCGTGGCAGCCTCCTGGGAAGACGATTTGCAGGAAGCCTCCTGGGAAAATCTGGGCATTCGCGGCAGTTGCCAGATGTTTTCTGGAGAAATTTATGGATCGCTGTTCAGGATCCATTAGCTTGGCGCATGGCCATCCAATTTCTAAAAAGGACTTGTCCAGGCCCCGTGGCTGCCATTCCTTTTTCGCAGGACTCGGGCGAGGCTGTTTCCTCCCTGAAACAGAGGACTTCAGGTGGGGCTGAAAAAGGATCGTTGTGGGTCATAACTTTGAGTGGAGCAAAAATATCCAAAAATGGTGATGTTGATGATGTACATTTACAATCATTTACATCTCATGGGATTTCATGTTAAAAAAAACATGTTCCAACTCACCCCAGTTATCATCGCCCAGGCATCATCGCTTGCTACCGCTGCCAGGTCGCCCTCCACGGTCTCCCAGAGGTGAACAGAAGCGACCTAGGGTGCCCAGGGGGCCCAGGGTGTTGAATGGCTGGGGACTGACTAGCCATGGGGAAGTGTTTTTTTGGGGTTTCATATGATTCAATATATTTCAATATGATTTTCCAGGGGATTTCAGGGGAATATCGTGGGATATCGTGGGATATCACCAACTTCATAATGATACAATGCATACCCTTCTTAAATGGCAATTTTATTATAGGGAGAGTGAGAATCATCCATCGGAAATGGAGGTACCCTATTTTCAGAGAGTTTCTCTGGGTTTCTGCCGGGTGTAAACGATATTGGGGGGATGGGAAGGGATAGACAGTGGGGGATATCACTCAGTCATATCAGGGGCAACAACCAACATTCAACGACCCTAAACCCAGAGGTGACCCTTCCCAGAGGTGACCCCTCCAATATCCTCCAATGATTCTTGGTGAAGATTCCCAACAGAAATCATTGGGAAGTTGCCGAAAACTGGGCTGAATCCTCCTGATGATAAACCCTGGCATTTTTTGATTCGTGGAGTTTCCCCCAAGTAATGAGAACCTGGTATCAAAATGACACCTCCATGAAACAACGGTTGATGAATCTGGCGACGTTCTCACTCCTTACACTTACAAGAAAGATAGCGATTGGATGTTTACCAACAAAAACTGAGGAATATATATATATATATATACATAAGTAGGAAATTATAAATCTGACCATTGGATAGATTGTTTTATAGATGTTCACCACCCATGGCTGAGATTGGTGAATTATCCATGAACCAGTTATTTTTCGGCCCTTTTGATGTGGGAATCTAGGGATCCACGGAAGTCCCCCTTGCATACGATCTCCAGAATCCTTCCTATATCCAAGAATTGGCTATATCTATCCAAACCTCCTGTTGTTTCCATTGAATCGGGAACATATGGGGACATGAAGTTGTTCAATAACATATAATATATATAGTGTATCCCAACCAATACACCATATATTATATTTCGAAAGACCATCCCAATCATCAAATTCATTTTTTTTTTCCACCTTTGGAGGCAAAACTTTCGGGTTTTGCCACCGCATCCTGCCCAGGCTCGTCGGGTGTTGCCGCCTCAGCGAGATTGTTTCAGCATGTTTCAGCGCATGCGGTAGGGGGAGTTTATCACCAAAAATAGGGGGTTTACCCTCTGGCTATTTAACATGATGAGTACCAGATGGTACCAGCAAACATGGAGAGTTGACCACCACACATGATCAAAGATGGTGTTTTCATGTGGTTTGAATTATTTTAAGCGTGATGAAATGGGGATACACCCAAGCGAATCCTGCCAACTAGTGCCTCCCAGCAGCAAGCTTACGCCCTTCAGAGATCCCTTCAGCATTTTTTGTTGGAACAGCCAGCTGAACCCCGACTTGGGGTGGGCATGGGGGCCTCACAATGAACAGACTCGGCTGATCATTATTGCAAAGCAGTTGTGTCTTATTATGATTGATTATTGGAAGCCATGGATAGTTATATCATGTTATATCAATATTATATTCTTGTCATTATTGTTATGAGATATTATATGATATTATATGATATTTTTAGTATTATTGCAGTATTACAATTATTGGATTCCATCGAATGTTCCATCCATCCTTTTTCAAAAGGGCCTAAAGCCCTTGGGACGACTGAGGTTGGTGGACACTCTTGCAGACTTAGATGAGTTCCCCACCGCCGTGATTTCGTTTGCTGACCCGGTTTGGAACGGTAACACTATGGCACGAATCTGGGATGGAAGGTCAAAAGTGAATAATTTAAGGTAAGGATGGGTCATTTAGTATCATTTAGCTCATTAGTAGTACTCTTTGCCACCCTGCTTGACAATCTTGTTTTTTTCCTTCAATTTTGGCAAGCTAATTACTGTATATTGTGGCTTTGTAAAACAATGTCCAACATTTGAGATCATTTGAGTACCTCGTGGCTATCACAGAAATTCAGTAAAACGTCTGTTCCTGTATTCTGCTCTGGCAACCACTGACGATCGAACATGATAGTGGGAGATATTGGGAAATCAAGTGATTCAACACAAAACTGCCCTACCACTACTGATTGCGATGGTTAAATGACTTGAAAATGACTTTGTTCTTGGGCACGCAACCCCTCCCCCAAGAAAGCATGAAATACCTGCATACATTCAAATTCATCGCATGGCATCTGCACATTACAAGCATTACACTACTACACTGACACTAGACTACATTATATACATGCACATTGATATAGATATAGAATGTTATATAACTTAACGATATGCTGAACATATGTACTATATATCACACATATGTTTGATATATGTGTTATAAATGCATATAAATGCTACATGACCAGCACTCCTGATGCTGAGGTCCACCTCCGCATCAAGCCTTCCGGACAAGGGCTCCGAGAAATGTGTTCTTGCTGGGATCCCCTATGAGGAGAGCATGCCATGCAGTAAGGTGAACCCAAGGCCTGTTTGGAATGTATGCTTATTGACAATGACCCTCAAACATGGACACATTTTGTCCACGGGGGATGGTTCAGCAACCTGTTTACCACCCTGGATGACTCGATGATAAGTTGGGAGAGGTCGAGTTTTTTTCTTTCGGGGCCGGCAACGGGGCATAGAATGGCTTTCTTGAACAATGTGGTAAACGCAATAATAACATCCCCAATTCCACTAGAAATGGCTGGTATAAAGCCTCGAGGTTTATGAAGGTTTATTTTTGATTAAACACACCACCCAGAAAGCATGGTAAAAATTAGGGGATCTACCATCTGGTTATTTAACAGTTTGCCATGGAAAATCACAATTTTTAATAGGTAAAATCTATTTCTATGGGCCATCTATACCATGGCTATGTTAAATAACCAGAGGGTACGTACACTTTCTGAAGGGACCATAGATTTGGAGGGATCGGATTACTCACCAATTATGGCTGCTGTCTGAAAAAAGGGCGCCTCCACTCCCAATGGATGATGATCATGATCATTCTCCCAAAAAATTATCCTTATTCAACGGCCACTAAAAAAAAGGGCATGTTTAATGATGTTTAATATGAACGGGGGATGGGATTGACATCGTGTCCCGCAGTCCCGCACTCTCAGGTGAATACAAGTCCTGGCCTGGAATCCTGGAGCCTCTGTGGTCGACATGTTTTTGTGCAGAAGAAACGCCCCATCCGGCAGCTTACGAAAAGTACCCCCCCCTACCATCTGGCAAGAAATTTCTGCAATGAATGAAACTGACCAACTTATGGATGTAGATGGGAACTGTTCAACTCAGCACTGAGGCTTGATTGACCTTGGGAGTCGTCTTGCGCCCAGGAGTCATTTCTGCGGTGTGATCAGAAACCTGCTGCAATAATATTATACATACACACAATGATATACAATATACATATATATATATATTTAGAAACATACGTGATATTATGTGTATTATCATGATACTATGTGATGTATGTAATAATATAATAATATAAATATATATTATCGAGATATTTAACATTCTGTATATGATTTACTGTATGTATTCTGATGTACTTTTCTATGAGCGAGAAGTCACCGGGCATCGGCCTGAGTCGAGGTCACCGGGAGTCTGTCGTGGTGCCGCTGGGTCGCAAGCGGTTGGTCAGGGATTTGCCAAGGGCCCTGTGGAGGCCAGGCAGTGGATACCCTCTGGTAATGACTAACATAGCTATGGAAAATGGCCATTTATAGTGGATTTTCCCATTAAAAAATGTGATTTTCCATAATTAGCTATGTTAGTTTACCAGAGGGTACAATCAAAAAGTTGAGGAACTCATCATTCGTAACTCATACCATCTGGTTATGACTAACAGTTTGCCATGGAAAATCACCATTTGGTTTTTATAGGTGAAGCATCTATTTCGATTAGGGCCATCTATACCATGGCTATGTTAAATAACCAGAATGTGAGTTGTTCATACATCATTTATCATATGATTGAATTGGATATTAGTATATATATATATATGGGTGCAAGTCAAAATAGGAGGTCCGGAACAAGCTCCGGGACCACACCCGTTCCATACCCCCGTTCCATACCCCCGTTCCATACCTCCTTGAAGGATCCGTTCCATA
>Ga0126342_10001232_pt1 | contig 34843 bp, 35 predicted proteins | sample Cyp1metagenome_FD_92528 | JGI IMG/M metagenome (GOLD analysis project Ga0126342, IMG submission 92528) | Coral microbial communities from Lord Howe Island, Old Settlement Bay, Australia - Cyphastrea 1 metagenome | ecosystem: Host-associated > Invertebrates > Cnidaria > Coral ...
AAAAAAGAACATGCGCATGTTGCGCGAGGCGTGGGCAGAGTCGAACCCAGCACATTGCAACGAAAGACGCAGAGGAAAAACGCGAAGAGGAGACACAAAACATGGGTTTTGCGTAAACCGGGGTTGGAGTTGAAACCGAATCATGTCTGTAAACACGGGTTGAAACGAAAGATGAAAAGCACGACGCGGATGATGAAGGGGGGGAGGAGGGGTGGGTTCAAGTTAGACGAGGCAAAAATCCGCGCCAAGGGGAAAGTCTAGACAAAGACCAAAGTACAACTACGAACAAGCAAGATCCACAAGACACGCCGGCAGGCCGGCGGACTTCTATAGACATAGACTTTCTATCAGATGAAGAGTTTATATATGTTTTATATTATAGTTTCTCCAGGGTACAGCCCATCACAGTTTTTTGCAACAAAGGTCGGACGCATCTTCGGCCATCCACGGTGTCCTATCATCCGGTCGACCAGAAAGCACTCCATCTGAAGGCCTCGGTGACCATTGTGCACAAAGTTTGTGCACAAAGGGAGCACCCCCATATTCCACAAAATATGCCAAAATGGTAGCTGTTTCCGTGGATTTCCTATGATATCTATGATTTCCTCCCGAGTTTTTTTTGTTGCATCATGTTGCATCACCATCCTGCCTTTCCCGTGATTTGGGGACGACTCGTGAGCCGACTCGTGAGCCGACTCGTGAGCCGACTCATCAGCGGACTCGTCTGATGCACGGCTGGGTTTCCGACACAAACTGCGTTTCGGTGCCATACTGCGTTGTCGCGGGCTCCTTTGCCCTGATTTCACCACATTTCACCACAACTGGCTCGGCTGAGGCTAACCCCCGTTGCGACGCGTTCCAAAGATGGCTTATGGCTCCAAAAAAGGGATGCCAATAAATCCAATGATAGAAACTACCTTTTGGATTGGGGGAAAAAACTCAAAAAAAACTCTGATCAGTCACTCGCCACTGGTTTGAATTGATTCCAAAAAACAGAAATTCATTGATCTAAATCTCTAAATCCCTATAGTGGTTTGGTAACAACAACTTCAAATTGTCCCTTTTTTTTCACGGCAAAAAAAGGGGTGTCCCCTGTCTCAGCTGCCGGCTCTGAGGCTGGCATGAAAGTGCTGAAGGCTGCCTCAGTGGGTTATGACTAACAGTTCGCCATGGAAAATAACCATGCTTTTAATAGGTAAACCATCTATTTCTATGGGCCATCTATACCATGGCTATGTTAGTCATAACCAGAGGGTACATCCCAAAATTGACTTTCAAAGTGAAATATCGACATCCGTTGCCCTTGATGATCGCAATTGAAAGCAAATGTGATATCATGTGATATCTATGATATAGTCCGATCATATTTATCTCTGGGCCAAACAAGTTTGCACCAGTTTCAATCCACCCTATCTAAGTCCATGAGTCCATGACGCTGTTCCACTGGCTGAAGGGCTCCTGCCATCAAATCATAGGGAAGATGAGTTGTTCAATGGCTTTTAGATGTTGTTTAGCATGTTGCAACCATGAGATGGAATGGTGTACCCTCTTAAAAAGCCACCCCATGTAGATATGATTACTTCGCTCTAGTGGCTAATGGTGATTGCCCCTTATATATCATAAATCATAATTTCATATAATTTATGTATGTTTATCATATATAAATCATATAATGTATCATATAATCATCATGGTAATACAGTTCATAATTCTTAGATAACCAGCCGAACCGCGCCTTTGGCTTTTCGGGATCGGGTTCCCTCAGTGGAGCGGTGGGAAGGGCCGGACATCTACGGGCACATAGCTATTGAAAATGGCCGTTTATAGTGGATTTACCCATTAAACATGGTGATTTCCCATAGTTATGTTAGTTTACCAGAGGGTGAAACTTGTAGGTCACCTATTCGAAAAATCCATGAAAAATGAAGATGTGGGACCATTGAAACTGTACAACAGTTTGCTTGATGGCTGTGGTGACTGGCACAAGTGGCATTAAAATGGCTCTAAATGAGATGGTCTGAAAATAGGGTAACACAAATTTCTCATTGCAATTATATACCATTTTGAGTATCCCTCCATTTTTGGATAACCCAAATAATCATCCTATTGAAGTCACATGACGGTTATAAACATGTATAAACCATAGATATCCATAGGTACCCCAAATCATACTGAAGTCATATATTGTTGCTTATAAACCTGTACAGTACACGTTACATAATTATACGTACATATATCATATATTTGTACCCTACTAGTCCTACCCCCTTTGAAAGAAAGGTCGTTAATGTAACCACCTTTTTTGGGGTATGGGATATGGTATCCCCCACAGTCGGCTTTGGAGGTGCAAAGACGCGATTTTTCTTTTTGCAGCATCTCTGATCGATTTCCCATAGTCACCCTCTGTTTCTCGACAATCGCAGAGATATCTCACGATTTAGCCTCATTTTGGTGGCTCGGCGGGCTGAAAGATACAACTAGTCACAAAGTAATCCACACTTGTATACAACCAATCAAGCCTCACAACAAAATAATGTTGCCAGGAAGCCTCTTCACTTTGAGGTAGGTGTGCCATATCCTACAGGACAGCAGCAACACTAAAACATTATATAGATACTCACAAGGTGTGAAGCACCATCGGGCAAACAGAACACACATCAAATCCCGCCTGAGTTTGCTGCATCTTATGATCCATGTGTGCCTTTTGGTAGCAGGTGCACGTAGGTATGTTCCTTAGAAATTCAGAAGCCATTTTTTTTTTCAGATCAGGCAGCTCTGACTGCATCCTATGAGAAGCAAAAACTTTCAACAAGGAAACACACAACTCAAAGATTTCCGGTAGCCATGATTGCCACCAAAGAGCATTCATGTGCATCCACCCAGGTGGTCCGGATCCCCAGAATTACAGATCTGATCTACTCCATTAAGGCACTAAGCAAAAGATTTCTCAAAGAGACTGAAAGACACTAGGGGTTTCAGATCAATGCGCAGCATATCATCTAATTGGGCCCGGCCACGTTTCAACCAAGACATCCCATCTTCATCCACGAATCCGTGGAAGAATCGTGGATTCGTTCCTGAGCCCAAGCTGGAGGGGATAATATAGCTGGCCAAATTTGAGATGGAGTGGAAGAATGAAAATCGATTGCGATTTATACATTCGTATGAGGTTGGGAGCATGGAGAAATCATTGCATACCAGCGCCACGGAACTACTTTTTTGTTTAGACTGGATCACTGAAAACTAAAGGAAATATGGTCATCTTGTGGCTGACATGACAGAGGGAAACTGCTGTGTAAAATCTGGATATGTTGGTTGCATAGTATAGAACGAACTAGGTTGCATGAAATCATGGAACTGTTCAGCCCAATTCTACAATATGTTGCTTGCAAGCAGCTGGAGCAGAGAACACGCCGTATCAAATGAAACAAGCCCTTAGTCAGGCTGTTGAGACAGTTGAGACCATTTGAAATATGGGATGCAATGTGAACTCAGCTTTTGGTTGTGCAAAAACCTTTGTCTTGCTTTTTAGCCATGCATCGTGGTACTTCGCACGAAGAAACCATTCTTGCAAGTTCAGCCTGTCCAAACATTCAAGGGGCAGAACGGGGTTTTGATGTTTTGGCTAACATGCCATCAGAACACAACAGAACAAGCATCTTTGTGGCAAGTGGCAGTTGCACAGTATACTTGATAGAAGTGTTTCATGCAGATGCATGCCCAGTCAAGTCATAGAAACCAGACTTGGCCCTCATGCCTCACACTCAGTCTTGTGAGCTCGAGATGCAAATCCAGAAAGCGCTTTCCCTCTGTGTAGATGTTCGTAGCTTCAGTCAAAGACCTCGGGACTAGTTGATTTCGATGCTACATCCAAAATTTCATATCTGGCTCGCCTACATCAGCAAGCAATTCCCACTTCCTTTCCTGTGCTGCATCCTAGATGCAAGTAACGCCCAGCAGTTTCAATGTACACCAAAAATCTGGCCATACACCTCCTTAGTGCAAAATTTCTGAGGCACAAATCAGCGAAGGAAATTGGTGCACCATTGGAAAAGGTTCATGGAAAACACTCCCACACACAGACTTTGACAGAAAAAAACCATGTGAGGGCTGGCTCTGATTCATCCAAAGTGGACATTGGCCTCATACAATATATCGTATATGTCCAATGCCGGAAATAAAGCTCAAACACAGATTCCCTTTCAGATCTATTTGTTTCAAAGGCTTTTGGAATACAAACCATCCAGCTGATCCAGCCATGAATCAAAGCCGCAGCAATGAGATCAAATCTCTCATCAATAGCAGAGTACGCAGGATTAAGACTTGCCTCATAAACAACCTCTGACAGCCAAGCAAGGATACACCGACTGTTGTAGGCCTTCAGTGTCAGGAGAACGTCGCCGTTTTTCTTGAACATCTCAGCTGGCAAAATGGTGGCATCACAGCACATCTCTCTGAATCTCAAAAAACAAAATCTATAGCAAGACGAACCAGGCAACGTGATAAATACTTATCAGCAGGCACAGTCGCACACAAGCTTGTAGAATAACACATTATACTGCGAGCAGAACTACCTAGAACAGCAGTTGCTCATTCGATTTCCATCATATGTTGCAAAAAAAGTTCAGTCACTCATTCCTTTCCTCTTGCATTGTTGAAAAAGCTGTTCAACCATCCAAGGAGCAGTGCTCTCTTTGAACACAGATTGGGAGCAGGAAATGCGATTGTTCTTGCAAAACTCCTTGAAGTGCGCATATGCCCTAGCGAGCAAAAGTGATCGTGAGTGGGCATCTGCATCACCAAAAAAACCACAGCGAAGGAGCAAATTCCTTGGCAACAACACCAGCTACAGGCAGGAACATCAATTAGTCCAGCCAACTGAAAACTTCCACCAGACTAGAATTGTTCCATCCCAAAACTTCCACCACACCCACATGCTTGAAACACACCACCTACAGAGTACACCACTTATCAATATTAGCACGCCTATGTCCTACCTAGCTTGCAGCCACATCCCAGCATTCCAAGGTTCAACCCACTGCCATTTGCTGTGAACAGCAAGCCAAGATGGACCACGTGCATCAAACACCAACGTATAACAGTAGGCGTGAAATTCTTGAGCTGAAGAAGTGGACCTCAGGTTAATCAGAAATGAGAATTTGAGAATACAGAAGCAATCCAAATAGCATGGCGCTGTACTATTTGTAGGGCATTGCGTGTGATCCCATGCTGTCCTATTACCCATAGGACTGGGGATTGATCACGCAAACGAAACCAACAAAATTGTTCTTTAAATTTCCTAGATACAAATGCCATATGGAGGAAGCCGTTCCTCCATGAACTCTTCAAGTGTAAATTCTTTGTCAACCCAAGAACTGCTTTCAGTCAGATTCCAATACAAGCCTTCCCAGCAACCTGTCGACTCTGCTCTGCACCAATGGCACATCTTCTTGCCTACCCATGAGGTTTTCCAAAAACGCCACAGTTTTTTATGCCAGGACCAGTCTCCACGAATTTCCGTTACGCAGAAACACAAGGCAGTTGAAGTGATAAGTGTCCCAGCAACCTTTTGCAAGTGAGGTGGTAGGCTCTTGCCATGCACATCCAAAGTGGGATGAACACCTTCAAAAAGGGCATTCAAACTCCATGTCAAAGTTCTCAACACAACTGAGAGTGTGTGGTAATGCCACAATTCATGCTCCCCGATGGAGAACAGGAGGAAACGAGATGCCCTCACTGAAGCTGGTCTAAAAAGCACCAGAGGAATATCCCAAGCACATGGGTTGCTCCATATTGCGTAGTAACTCTCGCGGAATCACCAAAGATACCGAGAGGTATCATCGAATGAGTCTGGGGATTCCTCGCCCACTCTTCTCCAAAAGTTGAATGGTGGTTCCAATATTGTTGAATGTGTTCGGGTGGTATCTTGAGCTTCGCCTTCTCGAAAAGAAAATGGATGACAGCGTGTGGGTACATAATGGGAAAATCTTCCATTCTATACTTTGTCACTCCATCACTCAAATCTTCATATTTCACAGGAATGCGAATCTTCTCAACTGCCTCAGAACATTGCACTTCTTTGGCAAAAAAAAACCAAACACGCACTAATAGCTGCACAGTCAGAAACTACGATTGGACAAATAGGTTCATATCTTCACAGGGGACTTCTCCAAAGAACATTTATGCTCAATAATACCACTGCAATGCTGCTTCGCAACAGGTCCATCCTTCAAAGCTCTCCACCAATCTCTGGAGTTGTTTTTGCCAGATAAGGATCCCAACCTCTTTGTCAGCGGATACACAGTTTTTCCGCCAGAGTCCTTGGAAATAGCACCATAAGAACAGCGCCCAATCAAATAAAACATGCTGGGACGTGGGCACTGAAGGATTTCATCCCCAAACTATCTGATAGGACAGCTTGACCAAAGGAATCAACATGTTTGTTAGCTAGCAGATCAAGAAAAAAAACAGGAGCTTAGCAGCTGAGACAGACAAGAAAAACATCGATGCAGAGATGGAAATTGGAATCTGTAGCATGCAGTCACGGAGGACAACATGATACAGCAGGCGCCTACCTAAGGCATGGTGGAGTACAGGCATGTACAGCAGGATTTAACATTACCATCAAAAGAATTCTCTTCTCTGGCTTCCTACTGTTGTGCACATAGTCTATTGAGCATTTTTGCTGGCAGGCCGGCAATACTAAAGGAGGTGCGTTTGGATAGTCCAAAAGAACACAAATCCAAATGTGTAGAATACACCTACTACTTAAAAATATGTTGTATATGTAATATGTCAGTATTGTATGTAATATATAAAAATTATTTTAGGGCAAATACATTAATTAATATATTTGCTTACTGTATGATATATACTTGTACTTGCTACTTCATGCTGCTTGCAAGGAATTTTCTCCTAGTTGGGCTTTAATAACCAGGTTGTTATCTGTTTGAAGTATAACCAAATGATTGGGGTCTCAAAATCATATTTGGTGCGTAAAACTTAACCTTAAAACCCTTTGTTTTTGAATATGAATAATCATTGTTTCAGATATACCATTGGGATTTTGAAACATACTGTAAGTTGCTGGAATAATAGCAATTGCAAAATTATTTGGGCACAACCCCGCAATACACCCAAATATATTTTAAGATGAGGTTTTATGAAAGCAATCTTTGGGTACCGATTTCCCCATAATTCACCAAATTTATTAGGTATGGTATTATTAAGATTTCCCGGGGTTGATGAGTTCCCAACCTGTTTGATCAGTTGTACCCGTGCTCCGAGGATCTTTCACATGGGCTCTCACTCCGCGCATCGCTTTTCCAGCAGTGGACCCCTCAGAGGGCAAATGGCCGGGACAGACGGTCGGGCTAGACACTCACACACACAACATACTATCATCAAAAGACATGGTGTGATATTCGTCCAGGGCCCATTGAGATATGATTGGTATAATTTCAACTCCAAAAGAAATAACCGTTTGGGACATCTTGAGAGTTATTATAATGTTCAAACAAGTAGCACCACCATAAACATCGGCCATGGCATTCTCCAGAACAGCAGAATGAGATGCGTCGTAGACATCTTCATCTGCGAGGGGGCTAGAACATGACCAGGCATGTCACATGCCCCAACCATCCCCAACCAAACCAGTTGTCACCCAGGAGCACATACCCTCTTTACACCAAAATTGTAGACCAAATATCAGTAAAAAAAATTCTTCAGTTGACAATGGTTGGCATATACATGACCAAGCAAAAGAATCCCAAACATTTTCTCGCTTCAGCTCAGATCTCACAAATCATGATGGTGCAATGTGTGCAATCACACAGCACCTTTCAAGCGACCACATTTCCAGCTGGAAATCCTTTCACCATCACAATGGTGCCGATTGTTTCTAATGCGCTTGCACCCTTGGAACATGAAGCCCTGGGAGGTTTGCACATTCTCACGGAACCTAGCTGCGAGTAGAACATACTATAGACCATTTGGTGGTAAAAAGGTTTCACCCTTTTCAGCAAGTTTTGTTTTATCAGCGATATAGATCCTAAAATTTTAACTGGTGCTTCCCCCCTGGCATTAGCCATGTTCATCCCCCGATAGCAGGCTCATCAGGCACTCTAACGGCACTGTGATCATAACATGATCATTCACTCAAAACCGCATAGATAAGTGCCAGTCATTTCAGATTGGCACGTGTGATAAAATCCTTGTAGTCAGCCTCGGCAGTTTGACACTTAGCCATGGCATTGTCAATCTTCTTCACCTTAGATTCCATGGCACCAGTAACAACCACAAATTTGATCAAGTTTCCTCGGCTAGGGCATGTAAATGTCAACAGGTCATAGTATTTATAGTATTTATCATTGGTTTATCTTGTATTATAAAAATGATACATCAATTGTTGGTTATTTGAAACAATTCTATCTAGGAACTTCCCGTGTGTCCACAATGTTCTGCAAATAATCCCGCTTTTCCACCATGTCCTCCCAAAGGGTTGTGAAATCCTTCTCAATGGCCAAGCGAAGGTTTGGACACCTGAAGCACAGATGGATCCACTCCCGTGACCCCAGTTTGAGGGGGAGTGGTATTAATACAGCTATTATAGGGGATCAATAATATCGGTCATGGGAAAATAATTTCAAAATTTACTTCACCATGAGATAATTGTTTATTATGCGTTCAGAGATCGGGGATAACATCAAGTTTAGAAGTCAATTGTCTCATGTGTGAATCGTTATTTGACTAGGTGGGTGTTTGGGTACCAAAAAACAATGATGTACTGCAAATCTTTGAACAACAATTGTGCTAGCTTGAAGCTTCCTTTTTTTCACAAGCCCACCTTTCGAAATTGACAAGTTGGGTCAAGTGGGGAGCACCTCCTCACACTACATGCATCCAGTGCTTCTGATTTTTGGGTAAGTTGAACCACGTGGTTTGCCAAATATATAAGGTATCTTAAACAAAATAATCAGAAACATACCAAAATGGGATATAACTATTCCCTTGGCACTATCTTGATTTAATTACCCCATGGTCAGTGGTATCCCTGTCGATGTTACTATATCGTTGACAGTTGTGTCATGAGTGAATCCAACATGAATAGCATTATATGTAATTATCATGTCAAAAATAAAAATGCATGCATTGCTAGTAACCAAAGATCACATGTGAAAACAATGTAGGTCACAGTGTCCCTTTTATACAGTGGGATAGGTTTGGGAGTTGGCTTCCTGCGAAGCCCATTTTCCAATTCTTCCAATGTCGATGTGGCATTGGTCACACTTATAATTAGCTAAAATTGAATCGTTGGGATGTTACTACATCTGTCCAAAGAAGGGGGATGCATTCCATAAAATCAAATTTGTTATGCTGATGAATGTGCATTTGGAATCAGATATGGTTCAACAATTGTGTTCCTCTTTAGCTTGATCAAGCTAAAAAGGAACACAATTGATATGACCTGAAATGGTCGGACAATATAAATTCATGTGCTAAATGCACCCCTTTCTATCAATAAGAATTTTAGCTATTTTGCAGGTTGCCCCAACTAACTCTGCCCGAACCCAGCATCGCAACCACAAACACATGGTCTCAAAGCCATAGCTGATTTGAGGCCAAGACATCGCGTTGGTGGTCTTCAGCTTTGTCGCGGCCTTTGAGATGTGCTCGTTCGCTGAGTTCAGAGCCTGAAGGTTTGAAAAAACATAGAAAACACTGAATCTAATCAGGGTGCAGAGGGGGCCCAGCAACAAAATCACGGTATATCTCAAATATTGTAATACTAATAATATATCGAATAAGATCTATAAAAGTATATATAATATAGTTTATTGTTTAATGAACATTGATATGTCTTGTTATGCAAAACACCTTGCAACCAACATTGCCCTTTTCTCTGAAAACGGAAAAGGGTTCGAGACAAGAAAGCAACTTATTATGGATGTGTTGGCCCTGGCCCTGATAGAACTGGCAAAGGTCAAGGTAGTGTTCAGAGATACTACAGCTAAGATGTCGCAAACACAGTCCAGCCCAAAGACATCAAAATTGCGGATTGCATTTCCATCCTCACCCTCACATCCCCAAAAGCTGCTTGCCTTCTTCGCTTTCCCCAATGTTTCTTTTTCAGCTTTATCCTTTTCTCGCTTCGCTTCTTTTGCTTTCTTTTCAAGTGCCCTCTTTTCCTCCTTTTCTTTCTGGGCTGCTGTCAACTCCTTCTTGCCTTTGGACTTCTTTGACTTCTTACCTTTCTTTTTCTTCTTCTTCTTGTCCTTGACATGATTTGAGGCTAATTCATGCATTTGCATATGTGGTTTTTGGGTCTGTAGAACATATGCATGTGTAGTGGATGTACATGAATATTATTGTGTATGCTGCATGCTGAAATTTGAATATTACATATGCAATCGCATGCATGCAGATTTGGCATGTTCCAGCGAATGAAAGGAATCATAGACAAGTTTCAGACTCATCCGACGAAGATTCGCTGGACTTCTCGCTGCTACTGGACTTGGACTTGGACTTGCTTCTGCCGCGCTTAGACTTTTTGTGTTTCTTCGGTTTCTTCCCACCATCCTCGGAGTCACTGGCATCCAAACATTGGAACAACTCTTCGACGACTGTGTCTTCACGGTCATCTTCGCCCTCGGCATCCCATACTAGGTAAAGGCGAAGCTCCTGGCAGCATTGATAGAAGCTTCAAGGGTATAGGAAGGTGTTCAGCTCTAATGTGACATAAACACTGCTGGACAACAAATAAGAACACAACCTCAACACCCCATCCCTCAAATCAATGATGCAAATATTGCTGACATCGCAAGAATCTGATTTCGTATGTTGTACACTAAACACAAAACATATATGGTACGATATGTGATATGTGTTTTGGATTGCAGTGAATGCATTTGAATCAATGCCAACACGCATACACCCACATATAATATATAAGAAGTCATGTCAAGATGGACCCTGAATTGCCTCGTTGCGGGGGCAATCTGGATGCCACTTCACATGCGTTTTCGACATTTCTGCGTCGCCGAGCTTTGCGTCACAAATTTGACGGGCCAGAGCATCATTGCCACTGTACTTTTCCGCTATTTGTGAACGTGTCAACCAACGACGGGATCCAAATTTGGAGTTGGAATGGCGAGAAGTAACCTTCTGGAACAATTCGCTTCGCTTCCAATCGCCTTGACATGTGCTCCACTCGTCAAGGAGAATTTGGAGCTTGTCGTGACCTCACTCACCAGTGGGCACGAAGCAATTTTTTTTTCAAAACTCCCATGATGAAAAGGTAGGTGTATGCAAATGATTGCCACTGCGGTTCACAATATTTTCATATTTTGTTTAATGTGATGCAACTGTTGCAAAGCAGTTGGTTCTTGACACCACATCCAAATGTTCTAGAGTCTTCAGGGGTAGGCAACACACCAGTACACAGCACAAAGCACGCATAATAGATGGACTCTTGATCTAGAATGAGCCGATGTGATATGGAGATCCGAGATACATGGAAAATCTATCAAGGACAATGGTAGCCAACAGACTCAGCTTCACTATTCATTCCAACTGGATGTTCCACATAGCATGCGTGCGCCAAGACACAGCCGTGTGCACCTGCAGCAATCTTTCTGATCTCCTTGGGACACTTCCTGCCTCAGAACAAGACACCCCTTGGTGGAGCAACAAAACTTTTATGGCAGCAATGATTTGCATTTATTGTATATGCATTAGAAGCTACGGTTTATAGTGTAGCATAACATATTTATCGTACTAGTTGGATGCCCACTTAATAGTTTGGATTATGTAATCTATTAAAAAAATGTTAGGCTCATAGAGTCTAGAGTTTCACGACTACATCATGATCAATCTAGTCCCATTGTTGCACTGTGCCACACCAATACATTGCAATATAAATACAAGTCATGTGGTAACAGCAATTCAAGAAGGCATAGCCGACGAACAAGACCAGTTCAAAATTGCTGCTGGGATACTGCGAACATTTCTGAAGAACTTCATGTACCGGGCATGTGCTGCTTTCTGCTGGGGAGTTTTTTCCTTGTTCTTTTTCTTTCCTCTGGTGGTAGTGGTAGTGGTAGGAGTTGCCTGGTTGCTGGTCTCACCGGACTCCTGGTCGTCTTCTCCTTCTTCTGCTTCTGCGTCTTCGTTGTCTTCCTCATAATCACTATTCTCACTAGGATCATAGTATTCATCTTCTTCAGGAGCAGTGGGTCCAGGTCCAACCGGTACAGGTCCAACCGCTGCAAGCACTTCCTCCACGGTCTGCATGGTGACGTTGCCAATCTGATCTGATGTGTTTGCCCTGCCCACGGCACCCGAGATGGCTGCATTCCTTGCTCTGTTTTCCCTCACACTTGGTGGGGTGGCAGGTAGTTTCACCGTTGGCTTTTCACGTTTCTCAAGCTTGCAAGGGGGCAATTCAGGCTGAACATTTCTTTGCTGAGGGGTCGCAGGTTTCTTTGCTGCACATTTCTTTGCTGCAACCCTCCGAGGTGGTTCACCAGTGGGAACAGGTTCAGCATTCCCCATTGTGCCTGGAACCTCTTGTTGTGTGGCAGGTACAGACTGTCTTGGTGTGTTCGTTGTGGTGGCAACTGGTGTACCTGGCTTTTTGGTCTTGCGTCCAGGGGTACCCTTGGTCTTGTTCTTTCCTGCCGGCTTTCCCTTGAGTTTCTTCTTAACTGATTTCTTCCCTGTGCCTTTGGCTGACTTCTTGGAAGTGGAGGTGGCTTTGGGACTGGGCGCCAAAGGGGCTGCATTTGCTGAAGGCTGACCATTCTGCGACGCAGTGGCGGCCAAGATTGGCTGATCTGCCAGTGGGCCAGACAGCACTGTGGTAGGGGTATATGTTCTACGAATCTGCTCCCGAGGTGTTACAGGCGGTGAAGCTTCAGCTGCAGCAAGGCCAGCCTGGGCATTCTGGATGGCATCAGCATCGCTAGCCGGGACAGTGGTTGCTGTACTTGTTGCACTCGCACCTCCTAGCGAGATGAGGATATATGGATCTGGGCAAGATAGTATAGCTTATTTGGTTGAACCAAGGACAGTGATATGAAAGCTGTGTTTCAGTCATCAGAGTACAGGTGGATCTATTATATGCATGCATGCATGCATGCATACATGCATGCAATAGTCAATATAGTCTCAATATGTTTTATTGCAGTTTTATGAATATTGTTGAACAGGGAAAACAATATTTCGTTGTAGAGTAAAACCATATCACTAAAACCTAAATGTGATACATAAAGCAAAAACGGTGATTGGTGGTACTCAAGGAACTTACCACTATGTGATGTTAAGTGAAAGATTTGATACCAAACGAACAAATTATGTGTGTTCACAGTTCATTGATTGTACTTTTGATTTGTACCAACAATAATTTATTAATATCGATGGTATATTGTACAATTGCATTATCACTATTGGTTCAATTACGAGTTTACATTGCAAAAGAGTAATAAGTAAAACCAAACTAAAGTAGACTCTTGAACTAAGGCTGACCAATGATTTTTACAAGACCAACCAAAAATAGTATCCCCAATACTTGCAGATAGCTCATTTGAAAATGCATAATATCTTGAAAATCGATATTTCCAGTATCATTCAGCTCCCAAACCAATAGCATAATGCACAATGATCAAACACAATGTATTGTGTAATGCATATTGGTGAAATAAGTTCCTTCTGCAGGATGCTTGCCCACAGATATTATATGTTATAAACAAATGAGTTTGTGAACTGTTGGGCACATGTGTGCGCAGCAGTAGCACCTTGAAGGGAGAATATAAATATTATATTATCTATATAATATATAATATACAATATAATATATAATATTCTATACCACTAACACTGGAGAACATCGAAGTACCACATGTTGAATCTGTGTGTGTGTGGTTTTGCATGCTAGTGCTTACATGAACAAACAAACGCAAGTTCATCCAATTGATAAACTAGTTGATACTTATAGATTGAGTGACTATAGCAAGTATATCGATCGAGATCTAGATCAGTTCAGCAACATTTGCCTTAATAGGGTCCTGGAGATGGTTGCCCCTTAGGACAGTCACCACTAGCCGAAGATCCCGTCGAGGAACGTGTTGACTCTGTAGCAGGAGAGGCAACAGCTCCCATGCCCTTGCCCTTGGGAGGCTTGGAACACTCAAGCGTGTCACATGCCATGTCCTTCAACCTCAACAGCAGGCTGGGAGTAGAAGGGGGGTAGGGAAAATCTTCTGGAGAAACCAAACATGGTTTTGAAGTAACCAGGGCCGTGGTTTAATTCGCATGTTCAACATACAAAGCGATGACCATCGTGCTTATTGAACCCCACTGAAACTCAATCATGGGACATCACGTCTCCCCATGGAAGCATCTCCGGTGGCATATCGATATTTAGCAACTTTTGAATGGACGTTTGTGCTGTGTCCAGTTCAGCTAGCCTTGCTGCACGTGCAGCTGCTCGGGCGAGCACTCCAGACACTTTGTCTGGTTCCACCATTTTGGAGGTTCTGTACTGAAACCGAGCCCTAACCACAAATCCTACAGTTTGAAGCCACAAATCAATAAATGCAGACATAATTGCAATATGTTGCAATGACAGCACATACATTTGTGCAAATGACACAATTATTCACAATCAGGGACCTTGAAAAATCATGGATTTTTGGGTTTACGTGGTTCACGCCAAAAAAAGGGGGTTCACGCCAAACAAAGGGGGTTCACGGTGGTTTCACGGTGGTTTCACGGTGGTTTCACGCACCCCTAGTTTCAAGGTCCCATCAGTGCAATCTGACTCTACCATTTTTGTGTTCCCCCATGAATGCGGTCCAATAGGCGATGCATATCTTCACCACATCTCAGGGGTATCTGTGTCCATATACTGGAATATGTTATAATTATGTTCGATGCCATTCCAAACAGCAGTCTGTTAATGTAAATAAAACATAACGCATATACCCCTCTGTCACTGTGGTCATATTGAAGGCATCTATGAATTTTGATGTTCTACATCACAAGTGCTGTACAAATGGCCAATAAGACCAACTACAGGAACGGGTCTCACAAACGAGACTTGGTACAGCTGGAATTGTAGAGGCATCTTAGGATCCGAGGAGAAAAGGCATCAGAGGCCTTCTTCCAACACAGGCACATAGGATCCATCAGCGACCCTGTCGTGGAGAAAGTTCCTTATCTCCACCATACGAGCATGTCTCCAGCGAAATGGCGCCTGTGCAATGCACGGGGGCTGTTCTCAAACATGCAACAATTATGTGTTAGTCTTAGTTGTGCAATGGCATGGATTGCAAATGTTTGTGTTAAAATGTGAGTTCGAACCTGTAGGATTAAAGAAACAAAATTTTAACCTGATGATACTATAGGTGTGCTACAATATTGCACCATTATACCACGGTGCCATTCATTTCACCATTTACCTCAGACCGGGTGAAAGAAAAACACTATATCACTCAATCAAAGGGTAAGCACATCCATGAATGCACCTTCACTCCCTCCAATTCAGCAGTCGGGCCAGGTGGAGTGTAGCCGGCAGCTTGCGCATTCTCAGGAGCGAGAGCTGGGGGTGACACGCAGGCTTTCTAAGACATGGGAAACAATGTGTTGATAACAAATTTAAAGGTCAATAGAGACCAGAATGAGACGTGAAATCTGAATCAATCTTGGCTATATCAAAGATCATAAAATGCACCCAGGAAAGCCAATCGAGTCAATGTATTGGCCCCACTGAATGATCAATAATCATTTCAACAGGTGAATTTTAGTATAGATTTTTGCTTCTGCTGGTTGAACACCAAGCCAATGCAAGCTTTTGTATCCAAGGGTCGGTCATGAAATTAAGATGATGTTTGGCAATGGCCCGAGCAAATCGCTTCGTGTAAGCAGCAGATGCTGTCATGCCAGGTCCTCCAGTCCTTAGCTTAACTAGTCAGATCACATTTCAGAACCACATATTCTGGTGGATTGCAGTGCTCACGACATGGCATTGGTATATCATTGCCGAATACATCAACAGTTATAATGATATTTGGTGAAACAAACAACTTTCCAAGTAGGGTATGTTATTATCCATTCCAGTTCATTGCAATTTGTCTCACAGTTGCACCTGTAAACCTGATATATATTTTATTTTTATACATGGTTTATCCACCAACTTGAAATACTATGTGCAAGGGATGAATCCAATAGATATTTCCACCAAAAAAAATATGCACAAGCAAAATGAATTTGGATTCTAAATATGCTATCCTCAAAAACCCGACCCACGAGAGGAATGCAGCCATAAAACACTGTAACTCGACCTCTTTTGTTCACCGTTTTGATTACCATGGCCTTTGCAGTGTCCCGTTTGTTCTTGGCCACACGCTTTTTGTCATTCTCCGTCATTTTTCGGACAAGAAGGGGCAACCAAGGCCTCAAAAAGCACACACTGGCCAGGACTGACAGTGACGTGTTCAGCAAAGACGGAAGGCACACTGGGGGCTAGGCGGTGTTCCGAAGCACAAAGTCCGCTTGGGTGTGCGGCTTTGGTATGCCCCCATCAAACTCAGTGCGGTTGCAACAATAGGCAATGGGTGATTCACAAGAGTGCACCGATGCAACATAGTATAATTTATAAAATATAGTGTTGTAATAAATACAAGATACATATGTATGATACAGTATATGATATGAACTGTGCGCGCTATTTGATTCTATGTGATTCTAAATGAAGCTTGTGCGCTATGTGTCAAGCACTGCCCAGTAGCTTCACAAAACAAACCGAGCAGTTGAGAGTGAAGGATTTCTCACCACATTACCTTTGATCTTCAAGGCAATACAATCTAGACAAAGCCAACTGAGAACAGAGCAAAGAGACACGACCCCAAAAGGACGGCTTCACAACCATGGCCAGGAAGGTCACGTAGGGGCAAGCAGGCATCAAGCTGCCACGTGGCTGCTCTGTCAGCCACTCCACGGATCTCGCCACACATATCATTGCCAACAAAATCCATCTTGTTGTGATCCTTTGGAACAGGGGCATTGCAATCCCTAATGGGATTTAGAATGACAATGCAACAGCTATACAACATATGATTAATATATTATTATCCTAGCATCAGCAGGGAAATTCACTGGATAATTGTCAGCTAGAGTTCAATGAAATATTGAGCCAAGATTCGTGTTTGCAGCTCTTATGTAGGGCCGAGAGCAATCCCCGAAAATTCTCCGGGGGGATCGACGGGATGTAGCTTTATTGATAAACACCCAAGACCCACAGGGTGGACCACCCACTAAGATGCCATACGGCATGATTTTGAGCACCTTCTTGATGATGCTGCAAAGGCCCCACCTCAATCACTGTGGATAACGGACCAGTATGCCATGCATCATGTTCGAAGCATGACATGAACAACAAACAGTGTTGGAAAATCATTCAACCAAAAATTAAGTATGAAAAGTTCGCTACACAGGCACGAGTCATTACCGGGAAATTGCATGTGACATCATTCACAACCACTGCCCCCCCTCAGTCATCACATTAAGGCTGAAGCATGTCCAAGATGTCTCCATCATTTCCCTGTGAGACATCGAAGTTTGCCCTCAGTTAAAAACGTGCTGACCAGACCTACTGGACATTGTGGGCATGGGACGCATACCTTTTTGAGATTGTAAATCAGCAAAATCATGTAGTGCAAAGGATCAGGGCACTTGCGAACAAATTTGAAATCAAGCAAGTTGCGGAAAAAAGGGAAAATTACATCAGCACGAATTGAAGATCGCCAGCAACAAGTTGTACTGATTTGATGGCAAAAGTGAACTTAGCCACAGACACTTTGTGTCCTGCCGCACCTTTGCAGATAGTTTCAAAACATGCGAACGGCCATGGAACATCACAAGAACTCATCCAAGCTGTCCAAACCAAAAAATACAACTGGATTCGATACACTGCATCCAGCAAGGTAGTGTGCTGAAATTTCAGAACCAACTATGGCTGTGTAACTGATGTTCATGTCAGTTTCAAGAATTCATTTTTTGTTAAGCTGAACAGATATATATACATACACACCTTTAGAAGAAACGCGATATCAAGCATTGTATTATGATGTCTTGCGTGCTGAATATAAGAAATGAAGTTGTATTCAAGAACATACTAACGAACTTGCACATTCCCGATAGAAATAATCTTATCATAATAATTACAATATTATGTTGATTTTAATATTCAAGCAGCGGTGCACTCATGTGAAACCCATTCGTCCATAGCCGGCTTAAAGAAGATCAGGGATTCCCCATTCATCCGTGATTTTGTTTTTTGATCGTTAGTACTTTTGAGCAAATCAACAGTGACTGCGTGTGCATTCTGGACTAAAAACATGTAACAAATCCTATCAGCCTTAACAATGTTTAGAATATCCATTGAAGGGTCCAACTTGGCCCCCCTACTAAAGGCTTTCGAAATTTGAGCTTCTCCGCAGAAGGCATCCACTGCCACCAGGTCCTCATTCAGCAAGAAGTGCATGATATGCATGATTCAGCAGAGCTCAACACTCAGCATTGGTGGGGGTAGAACAAGATGAACAAAACATACTTTAGGTTTTTTGAGTTGTGAGATGAAATTAAGTAAATAAACAAACGCAAACTTCATGAGCATGCCTCACTGTGTAATATTTACCATCGATATTTCTTCAACAAACTGAGCTTCATGCACGATCCCATTCCACCACTGGTGTGGACTGAGCCACAAAATCCAGAAGATGCAACCTCAATCATCGAGTTTGTTTGGTTCTTGTATGAGGGGTAGCTTGTGCACATAGCATCAACGTCAATTTAGTATTTATTAGATTGTGCTAATGATTCAGAATGTATCCTGATTTAACTTCAGCCAGGTAGCCACAAAACAGGAAATACCATCATCATTAAGTGGGTGGCCGATCGCTTTGATAAAGCCAATGGAGATAACTGCCATGGCTTAGACATGGGCGGCATGCTGGGAACGAGCTATGGACCTGTGCTTCCTAAGGTTTCGATGGATGCTGGGGCCACCTGGAGCAGATGCAGAGGAGAGAATCTAGAGTGGGAGGTCAAACGCAAAACAGCTTTGACGATAAATAAGCTTCAAGATTTCAGAATCCCGACCTCACCTTCTTCCCACTGTGCTGAAATACTGAATTGACTAGACCTTTGACACCAGCTGATCATCAAATCGCTATGTTGTCACAGGCACCACATGCCTGAATTGAACACCCACTCACAATTGGAGTGCAATTGTGAAAAGCTTGCACGGAGGGGTGGTATCTCTCACCAATGAATTTATGGAACAATATGGAATCAACCCCATACAAAAATATAGTTTTATGATGTTTTATGATTGGTTTGAACACAGTCCAGGAACATCGAGAAACAATTACATATGAAATTGGGATAGTAAACGACAGAAGACCACTCTATCTCCATGTCAGAGCTGTCGGAAAACTCCCATCAAAAACACCAGTTTCTCGAGGGCGGCTGAAACAATTGAAACTGGTTTGGTTCTAAAGTATATTGCTGTTGATGCATGATAGTAAAATGTGTTTGGTATTCTGATACAGTATCAAAGTTTACCCAAAATCAATTGACAGCGACTCCAGCCCAGGAGACTGGTAGACTCAAGTGAGCACTGAGTGCCGGCCGGCTATGTCACGGCTGGATCCAAGCAGCTGCCAACTTTGCACTGTGCCACCTCAGGTGTTCAAACAGTTCCATACAGCATGAACATCAAATATTACAGTTTTGGAATTTCACTGAATGGTTAACATCTAATACAATATAAGGGAGTTGAATACAATACTGGGATCACGAAAATTGACCTGATAAACCGCCTCAATACAAAGCAATTTCCTTTGACGTGGCACTGCTTCACTTGAAGTTGCAGCTGTGATATCCATGCGGCTGGAACCCACACATGCATAAAATTCATAAAGTTCTAACCGACCCAAGTGTACATAGCTGAAAAAGATTGAAATCCAAAACCCTGGTATTGATTCACCATTGACTTCTGAACAGTTACAAAGTCTTGAACCAGAAATGCAACATTGTGGATTTCATTCAAGCCTAACTTAGGCTGCAGGCTGACCATGCTGAGTGTTTCACGCAGCGTCAACTCCGCCGTTCTTCGCCCAGGACAGAGAGATTCCATGTTTGGCATTCATCTGCAGGGCAGTGCGTTTTTACGTTTCTTTTTGTCATGAGAGGCTCAGAAACATCACATGTTAATTCTATAGTTGTGTTTTTTAGTTCCCAAACTAACAATTCACCTGGTATGTGTTACTCTGCTTCTCTTCGATCAACTTCAAGGTCTTGGTGTCTGCATGGGTCACGTAGAACGAGCCGCAGACTGAACGCGACTGCAACAGCCTAAGATCCCCATCACCAACAAAATTTGATTTGGATATGATGCAATATTCTTCAGAAACAAATCACTGAAGTTTTCTGGTGCTATACCAAAATTAGATGACATTGTCTGGGGCCACCACAACACTTGGATACTGGAAGGCTCAATCTCCGGAGGGGCTGATACATCTTCAGGAGGCTGCATGGCGAACGACCTCAATAGCAATTTCGGAGATCAGATTGGGTGTTGAATACGACACAAAAGGGAATCTCTATCTTGCAAGCTTCCGTCAATCTCCTTGGAGTGTTGCTGCTGCAATGGTGCTGGAATGTCAACTATATTAGTCGGTTTGTTGATTTCAACAACAATAAAAACATCATGAAATTTCTTTTGAGGCATAGACCGGTTTTTTCCCAGATGATCCCACGTGGGCACAATTGCATCAGAGCCAATTGCAGCAACTGCACATTCGTAGTTCTTCTTTCTCGCCTGGCATCGGCTGGCTCAACAAATAGGTTAATGTATAAGCATAAACCTAAACCATATCTTGGTCCATTTTGCCCATATCATAGAGCTTTGCTGTACATGAAAGCGTGACCTGGCATATGCCACACATCAAAACTGTAGCAAAACGCAATGCAAACAACATTGAAGAAACATAACACAATCTGACTGGTAAGGAGCCAAGGACATATTATATATGCAGCAAAGTTTTTGCATACTGCATGAACACATATCCAGCAAACATAAACAGTCCAAATAACACCTAAACGTAGACACCTCCAATACACAAACACACACACAAACTTAAACATGCAGAGTCACACCTGCTCCAAAACTGCTTGGTCAGGAACTTTTGTTTTTCTCTCGGGCTTTTCTCCAACCTTTGGTTCTTTGTTTTCCTCACCTGGACCATCTGGCATTTCCTGGTTGTCAGCACGCCTAGCCCTTTTGTTTCTATCCAAACCTCGTTCATCGTCCCCACCTGTGTTTTCTGTTTCTCCATCATCATTCGGATCATCAGCTCCTGCCTCTTGGCTGTCATGATTGGGAACGGTCTTTGGCTTTTTGCTCTTTTTGTGCTTAGGACTCTTGGATGCTGCTCGTTTCAACAGTGCTCTCTTGCTTTTGGTCCTTCGCAGGAGTGGGGATATGGGTCCATTCCGTTTCTTTGTCTTTGTATCCTTGGCTGGCGATGCCACCTCATGTGGAGTGTCCTGGGTGGCCACCATCTTTTTTGGGGGACCTAGAGTCTTCTCAATTTCAACCTCATCAGGTTTCAAAGTTGCACCACTGCTGCTTGCAGGTTCTGTGTTACTTTCAGGGTGTGCGGTTTCATCACCAGCTTGCTGTTCTTCTTGGCTCTCTTTTTTTCCTCTACTACGGCTACTCTTTCCACCCTTGCCACCTCTGCTACCCTTGCCACCTCTGCCACCTTTGCCACCCCTGCCCCGTCCTCGCCCCCGGCCCCGTCCACCAGGTTTTTTGTTCGCAGCATTTTCCTCCTCCTCCTCATGTTGCATGTATAGTTTGTCAGGGTCTTCGGTATCAGCTTCCATTTCACTCTCTTTTGCCAGTTGCCGCAAAGCTGCTTGCCCCTGGCACACACGGACACATCAAAGTATGATTTGATTTGTTTGTTGGCACATGCACCCAACATGTGTTTACACATGCATGCATGCATATATTAGTGTATTTTGATAGTTCAATGAATTCAAAGCAATTACCATTTGATACTGCCTTCATCCTAACAATCCAACTTTTTTAGCACAGAGCTACCCAAAAAGAGAAACCAATCATAGAATATCAATGTGACAAGCATGCATGTTTTAACATTCAGACATTTTCATATTTCATGTAGAATAACATGTACGAATACGAAAAGATCAGGTGGCTTGGCAAGGCGTGTACATGGAAGCCTTGAGAATCTCACGGGTAGTTTCTTCTTCTTGTTCAGGACCTTCCTGCACAGCTTTAATTTTTGATTCCAATGCAGCTGGCATTGGCGGCAAACTCACCAAAGGTTCTGGATCCTGGCATGCATACATCATTCAGACAAACCGTGGTGCACCAATGATATGACAAGATACATATAATAATATAATATACATATCTTCATTGAATTGGTAGGTACATCATTTGCATGTTTTACCTACAAAAAAGCAAACAGCACACATGTGCACACAAGCCCATGCATTGTCTCTTTCTCTCCCTCTCTCGCACACCCGATAACACTGAACATTGAATCAAATATATACTCATGTTGTGCATAAAATGCCTATATAAAGACCTACCCATTCAATACCCAAATGCAGCTATCAATGCAGATACACACCCATCCCACGCACACCTTGAATGCTTGTCTGGTAGCACCCTGGCCCATCTCATCGTCGCTTCCCAGCTGGCGTTCAATTTTTTGAAGGTCACCTCCAGGATAATTTTCTGGCACTTGCTCAATCTGGGTGTCGGCAGGGGTGTTCTGGTTACCCATCGGTTTGTTCAAGTCCATGTCCTTTGGTCCTGATTTTGCATTCTGTTCCTTCTCATGTGGCACGCTGGGTGTATTTTGTGCACAAACATTCTTCTGTTTCGGCATGGAACCTTCCGGGCACATGTCCTTGTCTGTTTTCGGTTGTTTGGAAGGGGACATCAGGCATTCCTCATCACTTTCAATGTCTATGACTGTATCCTCATGACCAGGATACACGCATGCATCTTGAGTGGGTTCTTCCTCCTCAGCTCTCTCATGAGTTTCATCATCTTCAGCATCTAAAGTAGTCACCATTGAATACTGAGAACTCTTTTTCAGGACCGGAGGGGATGGGCTCGGAGACAAACTCTTCATGGGGGGAACTGGTGAAAACAGCTGCTGAGAATCTTGGAATTTCTCCTCCGGGCTGTAAGGCAGTGTATCTACCTGGTCTGGGTTCACTCCCTTCTCTGGCATATCAATTTTTTTCCCCTGGCCGGACAAGGGGGGTCACACAAGATAGATAACATATGCACACATACATGCATGCATACATGTGTGTGCAAACACACATTGGCTGCCATGTTGGATAGATTTGATGGGAGCTCATAGTCTCATTAACCATGCCACAACCGACTTTGTTTATGTGAACTAAATCGCATGTTTTGCATTCTTTTGCACTGTTTGGTACTTGAAAACAAGCACAAAACAAAGAAACCAAAACAGACTGGGACCTGCACTCTTTCATACATCCAGCATCACCATTTTTGAATATTAATAAATGCTTGATAGCAGGTTGGGCCTTGGACTTGCTCATCCCACGTCCCCGTGTGGCTATCTTTTCCCTTCGGGTGTCAGCTTCTCTGTCTCCTGGGTATGCAGGGCTAGTCACAAAAGAAAATTGGGCAGGAGGAAATGGTACAAACACAACTTGGGCCATATCCTCAAACTAAATCATACATGTGAGCAATTGTGCATGGCAGGATGGAGGCACAGAAACAAAATGGTAAAGTATCGGTGAAGCAAAATTGTTTCTTGAATAAAGGACTGCAGAGGATACATGTACATATATACATGCATTGCATGCATTGCATATATTATACATACCACATATCAAAACTCAGTTCGCACACCCACACACACAAACTTTGCTGTCCTGCAAACGCTTGTAGATCACTTCCTTCAGCTGCTTTGATCGCTCGTGGCCAGGCCTGGCTGTGAAGCAAAGACAAACATGGACAAACAATGAGACAATAGGACCAGGAGTTCGTTTGTTTTGATTTTAACATCTTCAGTGACATTCAACCCATGTTTTTCCAAAGGAATGGTTGGAAACAGAAACATGTTTTTAGATGTTTTTAAATGTCGTGTTTTTTTTTCCGAAACATACATGTCACTGTGCGCTATATATCGCTATATTTATGGGCAACTTTTCTGGTCCCAAGCCTAGCCTGGGGCCAGCATTCCTGTTGAAGCGATCCAAGCAGTAAGAGCCAACCGAGTAGAAGGCTCCAGCTTCCACTGCGGCCCATACCTGTTGGAAAGTGACAGCTAGCATTGGGATTCGGTCACCAAATGCTTTGGAAATCAGATTTTTCCCTTCTGCAAGCCCAGCTCAAACAATCAGTACCAAGCAATATTATATTAAATAATTGTTATTACTAGAACTTATGTATTAGGGTTTGCCTTTCATGTGCTGAAAATCCTACAGTGTCACATATTCAACGCAATCATGAATCCACAACATCAGAACTTATCGTATAAATTTTCTTTAACAAAATATTGTGACATCATTCTCTGTGTGATTTTGAAAAGGGGCACCTCATGCTTGGGAACTTCAGCCCAGGGGTTGAGCTTGTAGGTAACGGAGGCCCAGGAGAGAGCCGCCTGTGTACAATGGAAGTTGTCATGGCACATGGTAAACCAATCGGCAGTTCCAAAGCCAAAGGAGATTGCCTGTAGTTCACAAATTTCAGGAACAAGCACCTTGTGAGAACAATTTTCTCCAGTTCCCAGTATTTCCAAAAACAATAGAATGATAGAGTAATATGCCAGGATGGTGATGATTGATGGTGGTCATAACATTTTTTTTACTTGAAACCATCCATCGACATTCAGGTGAAGGTGCTGCAAGATTGTCCAACATGGCAGAGAGACATCTCGTTCTCCGGGGTCCTGTCCCTCCAGTATGAAGAATTTGAACTTGGGCACCTGCTCCAAGACGTTCATTGCTGTGAATTTGGTTGGGTTTGGAGATAGAAGCATTTGAGACAGCAAGGTAAAAACAATTTTCCCTTCAGTGTTATGTTCATGAAACAAATTCTGCCTACCCATCCCCTTAATGCACCTTATTCTTATCTTTGTCAGTGAGTCCTGCCCTCAACCTCAAGACTTTCCTTCGCGCAGCAATGAAGGCTTGGTCTTCACAGTAGTCTTTCAGAAATTCCTAGCAGAGGGAAGTAGGAGGGAACATATGATGGGCTACAGTGCACTGGCACCGACTAGTGAGATATAATGAGATGTGTTGGGCTGAAACAAACCAATACGATGTTTTACCAATTGCAGAAAATTAGTTGTCGGTGTTGTGGGTTTCCTGCAGGCTTCAATCCTGCCGTTATCAAAACAAAATCCTAAATTGGGCTGAGTGATGTTGAGTGAATACCACTATCATGCCAGCAGAGGCCAATTCCCAATTGTCATCGCCAACAACATCATCGTTTTGTTTTCTACCATTGCCGTCACCATCACCATTTACACCATCAGGGTCACTGTTATCATCATTAATTTGTTCGTCATCACCACCGCTTTCATCAACATCATTATCAAAATCATATAAAATCATAACCATCATCATTCTCATCACCACCATCACCACCACCACCGCCATAGTCACCATCACAATTGAAAAGATCCAAGAATCTGCAAGAAACATCTTCATGTTCACAACCGACATGATCAAAGTCACTATCAGGATCATCACCATTATCCTCGTCACCATCAGCAACATCACCATCATCACCATAATAATAATCATCATCATCACAATAATAAGAAACATAAAATGTATCATATATTAATTATTGATAATAACAATAATGAACAAACAAAAACATCATCATATTCATTTGCTAATATTCATGTTCATCATTGTCATCGTCATCATCACACCATTCATCACTGTCATTTATCCCCATCATGCAATGATTGCTATCACCACCACCACCACCACCACCACCACCAGCACCAGCACCAGCACCTTCATAGCCACCATCGCTAGCACCACCATCATCATGACCATCATTGTCCCACTAAACCTCTACGGGTCCTTCACCAAAGCCACGCGTGTGGGGTCAACACGTGCAGGCGACACAGGCATCGCAGGCACTACTCCCAAAGACACACGTGCATGCACAAACCCATTGATTGATGAAATTCCATGAATATTGACTTACTTTGGTGACAAAAGCTTTGGTGACAATGACTTGGATTCTTTCTGCTGTCTATGCTGGAGCGGGTTCCCTTGATCAACACATACCGTGCCATTCAATGCAATGGCATGCACCAAGCTGTCCAGTCATTCCAGCAAAAGGCATAGCAGTGACAAAACAGCAGGGGGATGGGGCGCACCAAGAAAGTCTGTGTCAATGACATCTTCGCCAGTAACAGCCTCAAGGTAACCTCACCCAGGCATTAAATTGAGATGAAATTTCCACCAGAAAATAGGCCGCAGTATTCCACTACTCAAGTGGCACTGGGATCCCGGGCGTTTCTTTAAAGCTCTCTTCATTCATCCAGAATTTTCGATCCACCAGTCGCTTTCCCACCACATCCATCATGGGAAGAGCAACGCTTCGACAGGCCAAGTGGAAGATAATACCGGGCAGAAACGATTGATAACATGTCCTATTGACTACAACCTTGTTGTTGGTTCTCTGAAGAATTCGCAGGTAGCTGATCATTGATATTTCAATAGAATCTGCCCTAATCATTCGATATTGGTGTTTCAATGAACCAAATGATAATCATGAACCCAATTCAACCAAAACTACTGCGACGGAGATGTGGTGGAGGCTGATCATGCAAAGAAAGGTGGTTTCAGCCAAACAAAGGTCGATTCCTAACCACCTTTGTTTTAAAGGTCGAGGAGCACCAGGGTGTATATATCTACTTATCATTATATATCATTATTTACATTATTTTATATTTCTATACCCCAAATGATGTCCTCTTTATATCCCTCAAAAAATCCCCGTTCAACACCCAAACCCGGTTCTGTTTCCGAAACCGAAATCCCAGGGCTGGGCGCAAACACCCACCAGCTGCATCCGCACCATGGCTTGTAGCATTGAATCTCAGCCTTTTCAAGTCATCCAAAGCTTGGTTTTTTGATGTGGGTCATTAAATGTCCCCATTGAACATCACCCAACCATTAGGTATATGGTCTATAATGGCTACTATAAGGTGATGTCCAATATTCCCAAAATGGGACAGTTACCAACCCCTGTAAGATGTGGAAGATTTATAACTCAAAATGGATCAAAACATGGTAGGAAAAATGGGAATGTCACTGCTCAAAATGGCTATGATGGTATGTAACCATGCAAACTTTGGTGACTTCATGTGATATAATCACCAAATACGATGATCATTGAATATCATTCAAAATCTTGCGGAACCCCTGGTTAATAAACCCCCAAAATGTTGTCAGGCTTTCCTGTCTGCGGGAATAATCTGGCTACGACCATCATATGGCAATGGACCCACAAAAGCTTGGTATATTTCTATGATTTTCTCTGGGCATTTCATGATAAGTCCAGTACTTTCCGCCACATTTCACCGTGGTTTTCCGCCCGATTTCACCAGTGGGGATCGATTCGTTGAGGACCTCCTAAATTGATCAGTGTGCCTCACTTCTCGAGCATCACAACTGGCCAAATCCATGCGGGCCTGGTGTCATTTTCCGAACAAAAAACGCAACTTCTCAGTGTTCAAAAATGCGGATGTCATCCACTCCCCACTTCGAATTACATAACCTAGTTACCCCTCAAACCAACAAGATCCAACAAGAATCTCTTGGTATTTCATATGATTTCATGGGATTTCATAGGATTTCCACTGGTCCCTCCCGGAGACCTTGATTCCCAGCATGAAGAGCAATGCGCAAGACCTGGTGCAAGTGCCGTGATGGCTTTGGGTTGAACCAACTGACCTTCAGTTGCTGCTGAGACACACTGCATCAAAGGTGCCAAACTGCCAAGTTTTGTCAGACACCTCGGCCAGAATAGTATCAGCAATAAATTCAATGCATCTTCTTGGGTGTTTTAATATGCTTTAATACATTCAAATGACTCCATGCAGAACTTGGAATCATGACATTTGTTTTAGATTCGATAGATATCCTCCAGTTTGGAGAAATGAGGACTGAGAATTCCAGGCAAAGCCCAGCAAGCCGATGCGTAGAGCAAAGGACAGGAAGCTACCTGGAGATGACATGGCCTCCAAAAAATGGAACGACATGGAACGAACGTCACTGGCCATGGACACATACGGACACCCCTAAACTGAGTGACCAGGTTGATTTCAGACAACCCTGGGGTGTTTTTCTTATCACCGCTTTTTAGGTGAATTGGAGCTGTTGATCCGGCAGTTGATACATGTTGATACCATATGATACCATGAAAAAAGATGCCAGCCGCCTAAGAAGACCAGAATGCTCTGCAGAGATTGATCTGGATGATTACGAACTCCCTGCCATGGGCACCTGCGGTGCCGAAGCTGCACATGGCACGAAATCCAGGGATCTGAAATGAACAGAAATGTCAGACTCGAAGCAACACATGTGCAATTCCACTCAAGAATTGACTCAACAACAAGTGCAGTCGGACTGCTAGGACTTCATGTTCCACTCCTCCACTCTGCTGAACTTCAGTGCTGATTTGAAAGATACATAAATTTAATACTGAACTTGACATTTTGGCCCCAGGCCATGCCGTGAGGATGACAGACAGGAAGAAGGTTTTGCTTCCCAACCTCAGCGGCTTCATCTCAGCACGCGAAAAAATAGGCCACGATACGCCACGTCATCGCCCTGTTTTCAGCCCAGCACTGTGAAATGGATGTCCTTGGGTGACGTGAAAGGAGACACCCCAGGAGACACCCCAGTGCCCAGTGGCCACCTGGAAGGCCAGGGAACTAATGCAACACATGTAAATGTACCAAAAGTCATGGTGAAACCGGTGAAAAGCCGTAGATGAAAATCCTGAACATCCCAGTTAAATCTGAATCACCATCTCCTGGGAGATAATGGGGAAACCCATAACCACATGCTTTCGGTGTTGAAAACAATGGTGAACATCCTTTCTACTGGATAGACTTATTGTGGATTTTCATTGTCCCGATAAATTCATATATAAATTCCCTATAGCTGGGAGATGAGAGTATGCCCCAACCCCCATCGTTGGAGTTTTCAACACCCAAATGACTGGGAGGTGCTTCGATGTGGAAGGCCCATACTGTCTGCATGCCGTCCTCAAAGTGTAGTTCCCGAAGATAGCAGCATCGAATGCCATGAGCGACGGTCGAATGGATGTTGACCAGTTGAATATTCATGGATTCCATTGCCCAAGAGTCGACCATGGCGAAAGCTATGCTGAAGTACGAGTTCAAGTTCTCACTGAGACATGGATCTGTTATTGATCTGTTGGGATTTCTTGTGGATTCCTTACGGATTTTCTTATGCTGTGCCCCAAAGTTGGTGGCTATGTATCTGTTCGCTTCACGGACCGTCCAGGCATCCCGGACCTGCAGCCAGTGGATATCCGGATCACAGCGGCCCGTTGTACAACCCCGGGGCACAGTGTCCCCTAGCAATGTGAGAAACCCAATGCGGTAAACAACCAGCATTTGGGTATGATATGGTATAATACTTGCCACCCATTTCTAGTGATTTCTTGGGGTTTGGGGTTTACCATGCTAGAAACCACGAATATATCTGGGAATGGAATTAGTCTGGCATAGTCTGACTATCTTGATTCTCAGAAACATCCTCTGGGGGCTCTGGATCAACATCCTCCAACCCGCAGCCATCACCCAAGCAGCAGAGACGAATTTTTTTGGGTCATTCGTTGTCGTTCAGCTCATCCTCGGACGCGAATCGAGGAAAAAAACGATCATCCCTTTTTCCTGGTGACCAAACGTACCCCAAACAACAAAGAAAAACTATATCTGGTTCATTCATGCCCAATTGTTTGTGTATTTTTTTACCAAAAAAAAATATATGTGTGTGTGAATTGGGGCAAATGAGAAGCAATAGGAAACCACTATATCCAAAAATGTTATTCAGCCCCCTAACATTAAAAACTAGTCAACCGGGTGCTTATTCCTAAGGTCCCCTTTTTTTCTAAATTGTTAGGGGAAAGCTTGGATATTCGATGTTAGGCCATATTGTAGGTCTTAACAAGAAATTTGATTGACTTTGAAACCGATAATCTAAGTGGTTTAAATTCGGGTTTCGACATTCTTCTTTAGGGGAAAGCGTCGAAATCCAATTCTTTCAATATTTTATATAGATCTTAGTCCGGAATTTGATCGGTTCTGAAATCGACAATTTTAGTGTGTTAATTTAAGGTGTTGATTTCATTTTTAGGGGAAAGCTTGGAAATCCTATTTTTAGCAATATGCTATATGGAATTTAATCACGAAGTTGATTGATTTTCACATCGAAGTTTCAGTTTTGTTTAGTAAGATTTTGAGTTTATAGTACTCAAAATGTTTATTGTTTGGTGGGAGGGCGAGACGGGGTTGGCGTAGTATTTCACGAGTACTTCTCGGACTCACCTACTTCTCTAGAAAAGATGTTGAACTCTCCCAGGTCTGCTCTGCTTCAGCAAATAGATATGGCATGATATGGCCATAGACTTCCGGGTATTTTGAATTCAAACACCTTGAGAAAACATATCGTTATCATGTGATTGGGAACCTCAATTCGTAGCGCCAACTGGCTTCTCATGTTTTTACACATAGCTCCATTCACAGCTCCCTCCATTCACCACCGGAAATTCCAAGGATCCTTCACCGTGCGCGTCGGTGCTGCTGGCTGAACTCTACGTCTCTACGTGAGCGGAGCATAAACACAGCTTGCTGTAGCGTTAGTGTTTGGAGAGAAAGCAAACCTCTTTGGATCCACAAAACGCTGGTCTTTTTTGGTGCTAAACATTAGTTACAGTGAATTCTATTGACTTGGAGGTTTAATTTGTAAAAAAAAACTGATGACGCATACCCACATCCCATTCCGCAATGCTGATTCAGAGTGGCGGTGACTCACCATCAAAATCCAATGGCTTTGTCTCAAGATTTAAGGGGAAACCATGGGAAACCCCCAAAATCCAATGTTGTATCCGCAGTTTTCCCAAGAAATCTATATATAGATATATCTATAGATATCATTAGATATCTTTGGTAGAAATTCTATAGATATTTTTGGACTTTTTTGGGTTCACGAGGAAATCACCTGCAGTCTTCATGCGCCATCGGCTCGCACATGGTCATGCCCCGAATCTAGCGGATGCTATAACAGGTTGCCGCCTACGGGATAGAAACAGATTCCCTGCCAAAGTCAAAAAAACATTCTGGAGACATCAGCGACCATTCTTATCATTCTTGGCGAAAATTCGTGAGGTTAGATGGCTTTTAGATGGTTTTTAGGATGGTAAAAAAAGATGATTTTGAGTTGGTGAAACAGACTTTACAGGGAATCTATCAGAACCTGCAGGATGGTCATGCTATGGACCCATCTCATCCAGCGCAATGACCTTGCCCTGGCCTGGCTCGGAAACATGTCCACCTGCCATGAGAATCTTTGGAAAATCCCGAAACCCTCAGATATACCCTCTGGTAATGACTAACATAGCTATGGAAAATCACCATTTTTAATGGGAAAACTCACTATTTCTATGGCCATGTTCAATAACTATGTTAAATTACCAGAGGGTAAATCATGTGTGTTTTCCTGGTTTTCCTATTGAAAAGATTTGAAAAGTCATAAGTTATTATGCCCTCAGATGGCAAAACGACAGTCAACGGAGGTGGCATGAATCCAGGCATGTTGCCTCAGGTGCGCGGGTTAATCATCGCACCGTAGTATTATAGGCTTCATGTTCTATTTTTTTTGCATAGCTTGCAACCATCTACTCATTTCCGGCAAAGCGGCAAAGCATTTGGCACAAGGCCAAATGTGCCCTGAAGAATGGTATATTTGACCATTTAAAGACCTATAGAATCGTCGACCCAATGCAAAAAGTCAGGTGTGGCACACTGCGCCCCCGTGGGTAACGGCCACAGTTGACTTCGTGGGGAATTAACTCAATCGATTTCAACCCATTCCAAACTTGTGGGTACTGCTCACATGACTTACCCCTAATTCACCACATTGGTTCATGTGTATTCATTATTATTCATTTGCGAGGTCAACTGCAGCCTGCACGTGGCAGTGGTGCACTTAGAGTTTGCATCCAGAGGACGCATCGGAATTTAGAGAACTTTTCAACCGGCGACTGCACCGGCTGCGGTCGCCTATTCTCGAGGCTCGGCACACACGAAGTCAGCCGATGCTGCCGGACACGTGGGGGGCTAGCTACTGGTCGTGATGGTATTGGGATGTTCTAGTCAGAAACAGGAATCATCAACAGTTATATATAAAAGCACGTACTTGGATTTGCTGAAGGAATCTCTTAAAAGAGATTCTCTTTAGATTCCCCAAGCAGTCGATTTCCCATTGGTAAAATAAAAACATCTTCAGGTCAGACAAGGTAAGGGAAGAAGATGGAAGAAGAAAAAGGGGAAGAGCTTGAAGCAGCTCAAATGGCGGCAATTTATGGTGTTTTTTCCTGTGTTTTCCTAATGTTCAACTCCAGAAAAATCCGGACTTAACTTCTGTGAAGATCGCCTGGATTGCCTCATCTCAAGGCATGTTGTACATTGTTGTACCGTCGCTGCTGACATAGTCAGCCAACGTCCAGAAAGGCGCTCTGCAGCCAGCGAAACCACGAAGAAATCACTGTGCTTTTCGGGAATGAACTGAGGCTCACATCATCGAAAATAAATTGATCAGCGGATGATCAAAATATGCGTATCAGTCAAAACCCTGGTACTCTAAGTACCTTGAAATAGATGGTTAATGGATGGTTATTCCCCGCAAATATCGTTATAATAGGTGTTGACCCATACCCATATTTCAACATTCCTTTTAGATCCTTTTAGTGAAGCAACCAGCTGCCACCCTTCCTGAACTGTGGTGGATTTTTTTTTGTCCATGACCTCTTCTTCAACCTCAGTGGCAATCTGGAATATCTGAACCGAACGGCGATGTCGGGCTGACTTGATGAGCAAAATATGATGGAAAAACATGGAAAAAAACTGCGATGTGGGTTTTTTACAGATGTTTCAGACAAACCCATCTTGTTTGGTCAATATTTTGAGGAGTATGATGAGGCCTGAATTTTCCAAGATCTGCTAAGGAAAGAAGTTAAAGTCTAGGATCTGAATTGTCAGGCAATCCGACCAAATTGGATTCCCGGCACTGACACTGCTATCTTTGTTTAGGAGTTTGAAGTCTGGAATGGAGTTCTTGGGTGAGAACATTTGAGAGTCAGAGCCATTTGGACTACTTTGATCTGGAAATGGTTTTTCTGGTGGAAGAATGTTGCCAACTTTGTACCGACCCTGTAAACAAAGCAATTGAACCTAGCCCTTAATTGCAGGTGAGGCACAAAAAACACTCGCAGCTGCGAAAATACGTTGACAGCACGCAACAGGGGCTCAATTCTTTGCAAACTGCAGGCAGATGCTCTGCGTTACAAGCCCGGCACTTCATTGGATGGAACTGTGCAGCCAAAGTCTTGAGAAACCATAGGCTTCATAGGCTTCATGGATCCGGTCCTATTTCACTTGGTGATCATGTGATCAATTGTTGTTCAGCACAACAAATGCGCTGCCGGCCCATTGAAGTGCATGCATTGAAAACGTGAGCAGTGCCGATCCCACACGGCCAGGGCACACCTGATTCCCCAAGGAAGCTAGCCTGAAGTCTTGGATCCACATGTAAAATCCATCATTCGGGGATGCAATGGGATGGCTTAAAAATCTGAAAAACTGGTGATGTTCCATCAATGTGGCTCAATTTTTTGGAGCTACATCCAACATCATCCAACTACCAGCTAGTTTGCTGTGAACAGAACCAGGGCTTTGATCAACAAATGGGGTCTGGGCCAAGTCATTATGGACATCAATGGACCCGTAAAATTTCTGATTGTTTAGCACTAATTTACCCACATAATTCAAAGCATCCATGTTGTTCTTGGTGGATGATGTTATATCATGTTGACCCAATTTTTCAACACGGTCAACGTCATTCTCCAAGTCGGCTCCATTGGTGAGACTCCAGTGCAAAGGTGCATGGTTTATGATGAAAATCTCTTCACAAACCATCCGTTCAGGATGTCAGAAATTCACCGAAAATTTCAACCATGCACCATTTGCCACCTGGAGCGGCGAAGCAGTGGCTCCAGTCCACGTATATTTTGGTGGATCTGCGGACTGCAGAGCCAACAAAAAACAACTAACTGCCCGGATTCGCGTGGGTTCGCTTTTGAAAAGGAGCCTCGGCACAATTTTCCACTGGAGCGGCTCGCAGGCTTCAGACATCAAATGTGAAATCCAACCACTTCCAAAGTTCAGCAGTTTCGAATGTTTATCAGGTTCTAATCGCCCATGGTTTCAACTCGTTTTCTGCTCCATATTTGTATGAATTGGGGAGAGAACGTTTTAATGGGTTCTGTTCCAACTATGAAACAACAAAAACACAAAGGAGAAACTGAAGTGACTCAGCTTGCCATGACTTCTGCGCAAATGTGGCATTCTAGTCCAGAAAATCAGCACTGACAGAGATCAGTATCATCATCATCATCATCATCATCATCATCATC
>Ga0126342_10001233_pt1 | contig 34842 bp, 35 predicted proteins | sample Cyp1metagenome_FD_92528 | JGI IMG/M metagenome (GOLD analysis project Ga0126342, IMG submission 92528) | Coral microbial communities from Lord Howe Island, Old Settlement Bay, Australia - Cyphastrea 1 metagenome | ecosystem: Host-associated > Invertebrates > Cnidaria > Coral ...
TATATATATATAAATGAATGTAAATGTGTATGCACATGTATATTTATGTGTATTTAGTATATGTACACATGAAAATAATATACTACAAACATAGATGCTTCTGTTCTGTTGCGTTCCATGGCAGGAAAGTGTCACATCCAGCGTCGCAGGAGCTTCAAAGCCGACAAGCTGCAGATCCATTTTGCAGAAGCAAGGATCCCTTTTTCTCAAGTTCGCCACATTCATTAAGATTCACTAGGTTGCTGAGTCTAAATGCCAAAGAACTCCCAGATACTCCCAGTATCCTTTCGATCATGTTTTAGCTCGATTGCTTTGAGACCTGAGGGTAAGTTTGTCTTTGCTATCGCAAATGCAACATCTAAAGGATTGCAGAAGTGAGACTAAAATATTTGGCACCGAAGACTTTGCATCAAAAGGATCCCTGCACACATTTGTTTTGCGCGGCCAAGATCCCAGTACGTATGATTCACTGTGGAGAAAATTCAGAAGCTGTTACATGACCTTGTTTGGAGCTGGGTTTTGCTGCCATTTGGCCAACTAGGCACCCCAGACCCCGTGCGGGCCGACAGGGTGCATTTTTGTGAGCATGAGGTATTCTGGCAACCCTAGAGCATTGGTAGAGCATATTGATTCTGATCGAACAGGAAGTGATTCAGTTCGGATCCCTTTTTTGGTTTCGGGTGAGTCGTGCATTGTTCCTTGAGCCCCCAGACTGATCGAAATGGGTGAATAGCGAGTTGCTGTCATCGCAGATATCTATGGATGGTGATGATCAGGTTGACCCAGGATTGCCAAGACACTTTTAGAGGCACAGCTCATGCCATGAAAAGAGACAGCGGCAGCGTAATGGTTTGGGAGTTCAACGCCATCCGCAATCGGAGTCAGTCGTGTTTTTATGCCTTTCTCTCCTTGGCTTTCAAGGGCCTTTAGTGCTTGACAGGGAAGGGTGAACACTTGGATGCTTTCCTTCACTGTCAATCATGTGAGTCAGGTTCTTCAGCTCTAAAGAAAAGACAGACAAAACCAATACACAAAGAGTGACGCTGACAGCCGTGCTATTGGAATCTTGGAAGACCTGGGTATGGGTAAAATTCTAAGCCAGGGGACCACAAATTCTGGTCAGTCTTGTTCGAAGACCCATTTTGCTGTACATACCCGTATGGCGAGGACAGAAGTAGTGTAGAGATGTGTCGAGAACATATCATTTGAAGGCAGGCTTACTTACACTGCAACAAGCAGATTGGGTTGGGAGTTGTTGCCACGCCGATCACGATACTGCATTCCCTTTTGAGCCTTCGATTGCGTGGTACCGAAAGTGCTGTGCTGAGTTTGCCGCGGTGGCTTGGCCCAATTGCAAAGCGCTGTGCGACCACCCATGGCCGCAACGTTTGACAAAAACATCTGCCAGCCCAAAGCAGATCCACGCAGTTTGAGATAGAGCATTCAGAACCAGCAAAAACTGATCCGGATATCAGAATTGGCCAAGCATTTTGAACGTTGGATCAACGGCCCGGCTCCTTTCCTCGTTTTGGGAGGGCTGGACCTGTCACAAAGTGGACAGTTCCAACCATGCGGCTTCTGTTGGCTTAGCTGCCGTGTGCAGGTGCCGGTTCTGTTCCTGTGGGGGCGAGGTTGTTGGTAGTGTTTACCAAACAATTGGTTAAACATAGGGTAAATTGGGGATAAGCAGCAACATGCTAAACCAATTGGGTTGCCATCTCATTTTTTTGGCTATGATTTTAGAAGTTTCGAACAGCCCCAAATGGTAAATTGTGGTCAACTAGGGTAAATTGGAAACGGTTTATGATTGGAAATGTACAGTACTTTTGGAATAAATCTGCTCCTAATGTTTTGCGTCCAGTTGGCTAACCAAGAAAAATAAGGCGTTATATTTGTTCAGGTAGTTGAATGTGCATCTCAAGTACATACTGGAAAATATAGCTGGGGAATGCTTGGGATATCCCGTATCCATCTAATGTATTTAGGAGCCAGTTTCTAAGTGGGATTCCCACTTGGTGTAATTGTCACGCAGGAGATAGAATATTCTCCAGATTCATGAGGTGAGGCCCCCTAGATAGCGAAGTTACTTTATAATTATAGGGGATATAACTGATATAACCATAGTTCATGGATGTTAATGGGGTTTAATAAGCCAATTTATAAATAAATTAAAAAATATATATAATATGGTGGCCCTTTCCAAATCCTTGATGATTTGGTGGAATTTCATGGTCCTCGCACAGCTTGTTGTTTGCTGCGAATCCGCTGCTATCCAACAACCAGCTATTCCTGACATTCCTCGAAGCTCTAATTTAGATATTTTCCTTTCTGCCTACATCATACAATTTGGCTTCTCATTTCCTAGTCTGGAGCCTTGACATGTAGTTTCTGGTTCGAAGCACTCTCTCAATTCGCTTAAGCAAATTATCCACATTCACATGTTTCGCAATGCATTCGGCTGTTGCAGGCATGGCCAAGTGGACATGGAAATCGCTACAGTGACTACCACCACCAGGACATAGCACGGTTGTTGAAATACACTTCTGATCTAGCGTGATTTCGTGTCGATTTTTCACTTGTCGGGTCACTCCCGTATTTTATCTCTGCAATGAGTCTCCAAGGGCCTTGATTGTCTATGATTGTCTTATTTACACCCCCTAGAGGTCTGAAAAGCAATTAGTTTGACAATGGGCCGCAGGCGTCATGGTCAGCTGGAGATGGACACAGCAGTGGAATGTCGTCGACATACGATGATGGGTCTTCCAGCATGAGATCTGGCACAGATAACATGTCAGTTTCCGCCTGCCATGGTGGATCTTCTGGTAGTTATGGACGCAGCTGTGACGATGAGTCGATATACCATGATGGATCCTTAAGAATCTGGCATCAAGCCTGGCTATGACGATACATGCATCTATCATGCTGGATACTCCTCACGCTATGATGGGGATGGCTCCATCTATCACCACGGATCCTCAAGCTATGATGGATCTGGAATACGTCCTGACGATGATGGGTCCAGAGAGTCGAGCTACGATGATGGGTCTTCCTCATCGAGCGATCACGAATCTGGATCTCATTGTGACTATGATGGATCACACTACGATGATGGGTCCGCGTCATATGATGAATCTGGGATACATTATCACTATATATCACTATGATGATGGGCCACACTATCACTATGATGGCTCCAGTTCCTACGAGGACTGGGTGTGGAAAGCTGTCCATGCTCCGCTTGACATGACCTCTTAGCTGGCCATGTGCAGGATGAATCTTCAGGAACTTCATACGACCATGGTGATTCGGATGGTTCGGAACGGGGCCATCTATCAGGACACTGCTGTTGGGCTGATCCGTGGTGGGAACCTTGAAGCTAGAGGGGTTGCAGACTAAGGACAAGGCAATGCACCCGCTTTCCAAGTGGTTTCACTTTTCTATCCAGATGGAGACGCAGTACAAGACATTTTCTGGTGTTGTGGCAGCCTGTAGTCCTGACATCAAAGTGTTGGTTATGCCAAGCAACCCGGAAATCGCCCGAGCATTGTGAATCAGTCCAGTTGAAGAAACAAATCCACTGCTTTGCAGACTCTTCTGAAGGTGCATCGTCAGTTTGAACTTTCAGCTGAGCATGTCATGACCGGATCGTCGACGTTGCTGCGGGTTCAAGCTCGAAGTAGGAAGAGCGCTTGGAAGTGATTCTCAATTTGGAAAGCACTTCCCTGAAAACCTCCTGAAACATATTGACTCAAATACATCCAAATTTCCGCACAGCCCCTGAGACAGGCCTCCGTACTTTGCATATCTCATGGATTCATCAAGAAGGAAACCACCATGAAACCACCTTCAGTACGTTCGCAAATTTTGTGTTTCCCCATCTTTCCTTCGAAGCATGGCCCATGCAATCCTTCTACCAAGCCGAGAGTCTTGGTGAAGGCACTGGTGACCAACCAACTGATGGGAGCAAGTCCTCCAGCTCTTGGTATGGCAGCAACTTGCCAGTGTACACTGGGGGGCCAAATTGGCTCAAGGTGAAAACAGTTTTTTCGCGGTGAGGTCCATCCCTCAAAGAGTAAACATGTGCTGCCAGCATAGCTTTGGGGATGTGAAGTACTCTCATCAACTTCCGTTTTTTCTACCCATTTTAGGTAGAAAATGGGTTTTGGACTCAGACCAAAGCGGTATCTTCTCTGCTGGGGATGAGATAAGTATGCGTGACCTGCAACTAGAGCGTTTTGATGGGCCGCAACCCGGGGGAGTTTTTCTCAGCAATGGCAAATATGGCATAATAATTTCCATCAGCATGTCTCAATCACAGCCACGAGTAGTAATCATGAACACATATACATTATATATATATAATATTTTCTAAACATGAATCCAGATTCAGATATCGCCCAATCCCAAATCTGAGGCTTTCGACCAAAAGCTCGGCAGTTGCCACCCATCTTCTCCTCGCTGTCAGGGCGTGGTTCTGAGGCCGTAAGCATCGACAAAAGGCCGGGCCAATGGGGTCTGCATGACACGTCTCTGGTTGCCGTTATTGTTATATGTTATATATTGTTATTTATATGCCATGACTACTTTGATTGACTAGTATTACTAAACTACTAGGATTATATATATATATATACATAAATATGAATAAATGTATAATATATATATATATATATATATATATATATGTATGTATGTATATACCCACAGCCCCTGGGGTTCGCCGTCGGTAAACAGCGTACTTTTGTAGTCGCATCCTGATGTGCAGTAAGGTCGAGGTGTTCGGTTTACCTGTGTTTTGTGGTGCGAAATAGATGTGTGCGCGTTGGTCTTGCATCGCAAGGTGTTTTTTTAAATGTCTTTTGGTCCCGAATTAGTTTTTGTTTTTTTTGTTTTTGGTCTGTGATGACGCTACGTAACTGACGTCTTGGGGTTGGGGAGGTTGGGGTGGGCTAATAACGTCCAACACGCTCTTGATGCTACGCGGTGAACTTTCATGGCCACTCGCGACTGTTTCAAACCCGACATGCAATACTGGGTGCACAACCCCTGAGCGAAAAAAAAAGAGATGATTTGAATTTGGAAGAGATTCTGGGATTATTCTGTCACTTCATTTCACAGTCGCTTTTCGCCCAGTATTTTCAAGATGGATTTTGGGTTTGAAGATGTTTGAAGACACAGATGCGACTGGTCTCACGACATGCACTTCGAAAATGATTTGAAGAACTTTTTCCTGCCTCCATTCACTTCATTTCACGTCGTCCAGCGACGGCGAAGGTCAGGTCCTGTGCGTATATATATATATATACATATTATAATTGTATATGATATATATATATATAACATAATTATATATATAATATACATCATTATCATATATTTTGGTAATCTTTCAACATTTTGTGTAAAGGTCAGTCTTGGTTGAAGCTCAGTGGCCAATTTTGTCTGCGGAGACACTCCACAAGAGTATATATATATACATATTATATGTATTGGTATATATGGGGTTCCCATCAATGGGGGTACTCCAAAACGGATTGTTTATAATGGAAACTCCTATTAATTTGGGGGTACCACTATTTTAGGAAAAACTCACACACACACATATATATATACACATACATAATATTTGCTGTATCATACTCTGATATCTTCCTGGTGGGAACTATTGGGTCCTGAAGTTGGATGCTTCAGAAACTTGGTTCATTCGGCATATACCGTCATATACCACACAAAGTGAGATGCTCGTGCTTTCCATGTTTCCACTTTGCCAAAGGATCCGTGATGCGAACTCTCTCTCAGAGCTACTCAGCATCATCAAGGAGCAGAGGGTTGAGACATGACATCATGATGCATGACCATGAAGAAGTGTCATCGCATTTGATGCTGAATGCTTAAATACTTGACAAACACACACACACACTTGCTCAGAACAACACCTGATGATGGCCATGTCTAGGAAATGCACCCCATGGACTAGTGAAGTTCATCAAATGGGCGTGCCATTTGACTGGATGTTGCACGTGTTTTCTTTCTTCATCTCTATTTGATACGCGCCTTGTTTCAGGACCGCGTCGAAACGTTCGACGAGGGTAGTCTGGTCATTGCTTTATGTACTGGCGCCAAAATGGTGGATGACAGGCAGGATATTTTGGTTGCGATTCAAGAATCATAGCAGGGAAACCGATGCACAACTGCCAAAAGAAAGGCACCGGAAGTTTTGACCCCTGCAAGTACCAACATGATGATACTCTCACTTGAAATGGAGTACGTTCCCGGGCATGATCCAGGATAATTTGCGATTTTTTGGCTAACGTGAGTGCCATAGTTTTTTTTCCAGAATTGGCAGATATTGGCAGAAGGTTGAGACTCCTCCAAAGGCTTTCGATTTCCAATCCTTTTTGCAGTGGTCTCGAGCTATGAGTTCTTTTGAGGATACCACCTAGATTTTAAAGCTGGATGTGACCTTCAATAAGATTATATAATATTATATATATATATAATAATATATAATAATTATATATAATTATACAATATATATATATAATCAATCTAACTTAGGGGCTTCACCTCTTACCCGGTCTTACCCCAATGCAAGGTCCTTTTCTTCTTTGTCATCCAATCATACTTGGCTGCTGCTGCATGATCGACTTTGTGAAGCTATCCCGCGGCTGGACATTTGGCAAATCAATGGTGCTCCAAACGGCCGTCACGCCTTGGTCGTTGAATATGCGGCCGTGTTCTGGGGTCACTGGCGTTCAGGCTAAGAAGGATCAGCAGCAGGAGGAGAAGTAGTGGAAGAAGAATCCGAGAGTTTGCAGTTCAAAATTCATATTACTTTTTTGAACTATTTCCTTGACCTTAAATTTGGTCCACCTCCAACAGAAGCATAGAGGAAGCTCCCGGCTGCTGATCGCTAAGTTGCACCAAATATGATACATCTCTTGTGAATTAACTGAATCTCCTGATGCCAGGGTCCCTGACATTCTTCGGGCAGCAGATGCATCCCCGAAAACAACATGGGATTAGAGGATTGGAGTCGAGCTCTTTGAAATTCGTATACAATCCTTTTTCACGCAGTTGCAGATTACTGTAGATGATTTCTTTCATCCTCATCACTTGATTCCAGCGATGACACATGGTGACACCCAACCCACCGAGGAACCACGTGGACTATCCATGGTGGCCTATGCAATTGCCAAGCTTGGAGAGAACAAGGAGCTGCAAACACAACTCAAGACATTAGGTAATCTATGGATATCTATGGTAATCTGTTGGCCGTTCTTTTGATTTCATGCCATGCCATGCAACAGGAATGGATACTAGCTGTCACGACAAAGTGGTTGGCCATTTTGGTTCGCAAGGTACTTTGTCAGATGGATGTTTCTGGACTATTGAAAAACTCAATGCATACTACACCAGACCTTAGGAGGTCAAGAAATTCAGACAGGAAAACAAACAGGAAGCAGACAGCCAGGAGGACAGACGCAAAGAACTGCAAGGGGAAGTGAAGATGACATTGCTTTCCAAAATTGCATTTGATGGATCTTTCCAAGAGAGGAATAGGAGGATGCAAACGCATGACAGGACAAACGCAACTGAAGTGTGAGGTTCATTTTCTGGTGGTACATTTGATGACAGTTTGTTCATGCAATCCAAGACGCAGGAAGTGATGTTGGCAGAACTGGCTCGTGTCTCCATTTTGAAGGCAGATGTGTCGCTGGTTTGCGCATTGCACAGGAACCATTTGAGGTTCCGTGAAACCCAGTTGGCCAAAATCCTTGAGATGTTGATCCTTGTTTGTGCTGCCGGCAGTGTTAACGACGCAGGGGAAATTGGATGTCTTTTTCATGATGCCATGTTAGACATGGTGTAGGTGGGGTGGCGGGGGCTAATTTCGTCCCTTGACACTTGCACACTCACGGGATACTAAGTTACTATTTGTTTACATGCATGCTACGCTGCTTGCAAGTTGATTTCATGAGTAATGATGCTACTCTTATTCGACTGCATCGATGCTACGCTGCTTGCAAGTTGACTTTAGAGTAATGAGTAATGATGCTACTGGTAAGCTTAGTCAACTGCATTGATGCTACGCTGCTTGTCATTTGACTGGCACTTACACCCACCAGGGGGGGGCAAAACACCCAGCGTCACCAACAACCGTGTTTGTTGCTGATGAAGCTTTCATCTCCTTTGAACGGCCGGAACGTTGCAATCAGGCAGCGGACTTCAGTGCGACCGACGTTGCCAAAATCTGCGCCATGGCAGCAACATTCCAACAGAGGTACACTTGTGTGGACTGATGTTCTGTGTAGAGATACGGATCGCTTGTGGAAGCGCTGTGATTGAAACAATGTACATAGAGCATTTGTCAATTTCTATCTTTACATGTGAACTTTGGAAGGTGCTACTTGTTTGTTCACTTGGAATGAAGTTAAACGCAATTCGCTTGTTTGGATGATGACCAAGTTGCTTGGTCTACACACATTTGCAATGATTACCTCTTACTTTTCAAAGAGATTTGAAAGCTTTATTCATTGCTTGTGAACTGGGCAGCTGTTTGATTTCTGGCTCGCCAATGCTGTACTCAAGAAAAGATTGGATCACGTGTTGCAGACATTTTTTTTCGCCATCGATTTCTGCAGGCTGGGCCTTTTCCAAGTTGGACTTCATCGATGGGGCATTGAACTTCTGGAAAGAGATGGCCAACGTGGTGCTGAAGCAGGCGATTTCTAGCCATGGACTCATCCATTTGATTTTTGATATTCCCATGATATTTCCACATATTTCCAATAAATGACATTAATTGTCCATTTGATATTTAGTTGAGTATCAGTGACAAAGAATTGAGTACCGCTCGATTGGTGGGGAATAATATATGCTCCAAATGCGGAGGAAGGGCCGTCGCTGTGTGCAGCGAGAGGTTGCCACGGCGCGGCATGTGGAGTTGTCAATGATGCTTGGGACTGCATACAGACACCCGTTCCCATTTCTCATACAGAGGACATGCGTTTTTTGGGACGCTTTGCAGACACGTATAAAGAGTTCATGATTCATCCTCATGCTTCCTTTCTGCACACCAAATAGAAGCTACTGTCACTCCGTGTGGAAGTAAGAAGTGCCACGGAACACCCAATTTTGTTACAGCTCTCAGAGTCTTGGGATAGCTGATTATGATTTCTTGCAGCTCCATGATGCTGAAAAATTGTTGCCAAGCCCCTAGGATCGCGTGGGCCTTTGGCACTGCGCAGCAGGGCCATCCTGCCATGTATGCAGAGATAGCAGATTGCGCCTTGCGGACGATGCAGGACCATGAAGCCAGTGATCACTGTTTTTATAAAATGGTTACAACTTTTCAAAAAACGGTTGAGAAATTGACGTTTATAACGTGGTAACACACTCGTCTCAGAATCACTGGCCCACTTACTCGTACCCAGATATCACGGTTTGGTGGTTACCAACGCGGCTAAGGCGTTACTTTGTCATTGCCATCCCTGGGATGATGACCCCTCAAGCCCAGTTCTATGCAGTTTAGTCCGGAGGAGTTGACGCCTCAATGTCTGGCTAACGTTGCGGTGGCCTTTGCCCCTTGAGCTGCAAATGCATGGCTTCTGAAAGGGTTCAGGCGGTTCAGGTCTGAAAAGGGAAGGACATCGTAATTATCCATAATTCATAAACAATCCACGTGTAATATGCCAAACACATTTTTGAAACTATAGTTCAGTTTTTTTTGATGGACGAAGTCAGGAGATCACTTGTGTTGCAGTGTTGCACCCTTCTCTCTTGCAAGATTGGCTCGTTTGGCAAGGCCCGGCAGAATCTTTCATATCCAGAGCTGTTCGGAGCCATTTCCAGGCTCGGCTGGGCAGAGGTGTGTGGAGTAAGGAACCGAGAGAATAGATGGATGGTATGAACGTGTTGAACCTTGGGAGCCTCAGGCGTGCCATGACCGTGATCAAAGACTTTGCCGACTTTGATGCGACCAATCTCTGTTGGGCACAAGCGCGAGCACAGCAGGTGGATCATGATACTTGGTGGGCACAGGAGCTTACAAAAATGGGTGGACATGACTTCTTTTGGTTCAATTTATGTGAGTCACGGTCAAACAACCAACTTCACCCAGCCACTGGTCCCGGTAGAGCTTTGTACTCCAATGAGGTGCTCCCCAGTTATAAATTGGTTTATCACCTTTTCCAACTTTTCTTTTTTTCAATCATAAAACACCATAAACTCCAGTTACTGTGGTTATAAATTGCAAAAGTGAACCAATTTACCAATCTCCGGTACCCCACACTGTAGACCTGTGTAGACAGCAGGGTTGGTTGCATGACACCTACCACAGCTAAGGAACTCTTTCATCAGCTAGCGACACACACGGTCTTAGCCTCAGATGGCAGGGGTGCACCGTTGAGGAGCACATACACACCAGATGAATATATGGATTGTCTGAAGCATAGGAAGCTCAAAATCCCATGGTGAAACATGATTTTCCATTACAAAGGTTGTAGAATGATGTAAGCCCCATTTTGTGACGCACCCATATATATATATATATATATGTATTATATCATATTGCTGATTGGCTTTGTATCGTGTTATACTACCCGTTGGTATCCCCATTCCATCCACATTTATTGTTTCCCCATTTATATCATATGGTCGGTTTTCCCATTGTATGTGTATAAATATGTATAAATATCATAGGGCGCGCTTTCATTGCGAAACTGAGTCTCTAATGACGAAAGACATATTCTAATGACGCAAACCCCCAAAGCATTTGGCTCAGTAGGGAATCAGAATTTAGATGATCAGCGTGCTTACTACATGTGCAATGTATACATATATTCATTCAACATTGCAAACCATTTAATATATTGGGTACCAGCAAGAAGGCAACCCATATATATATAATTTTATATATATACACAATTATATATACATTACATCTCACTATTTGCCTTCTACATCCCCTTCAAGTACCCATTGAAATTGAACATTTTCCACAAAATACCAAGAACACATCTCCATTATTGTTGGCTTCCCATTGTATCCCCAATATTTCCCAATGTAATATTCCCAATGCATCCCAATGCATGTTTCATTGATATCCCATATTGTTGGTATCCCATTTTGTATACATATACCCAAATTATTGTTGGTTAATATCGTATATCCACGTTTATTGGTGCTTCTGTTATATACCACTTTTATTGACGGTAACTTCCCAGATTATGATTAATATCTAAATCCGAAATAATGATCAATATCCTTTTCTTTGGTTGTTAAATCCCAGTTATCCAACTATGTTCCCATCAAATGTCCCCATCTCTGCTTGGTTTTATACCATTTTTTGTTGGTTAATCCCCATTTATTGATGGAAAACTACAAGTTATTGAATAGTAAACTACATTTCTTCATGCGTTAATGGTAGAACCCCAAAGTTATACACCATTGTTGATGGTATTCACCATTTTCATCTAGCGTTTATGGTCCATTTATTGTTGGTAAAGCACCAGTAATCTCCCCATTCTTTGTTCAGCCAACTGCCAGGTGGCTTCACGCTACGTGAAGCGCTACAGTGCGGAGATGGCGGCGCAGATGTGCTGGGCCTTTGCTGTGGCCAAGGCGACACGCGATGTGGGATACACAGTGGATCATACCACGATGTATGTTTATATAACTATGATATATATATATATACACGTATATGTACATAGATAGATAGATAGATAGATAGATAGGTAGATAGATAGATAGATAGATAGATAGATAGATAGATAGATATAAATAGATAAACAGATGTATAGATGTATAGATATATAGAATATATATATATATATATATATATGTAAAGATATATATATATATGGATGTACGGCCCCGTTTCTAAAGATGAACGTGGTTTTAGCCTGATTCATCTGTAGTTTCGGCTTAAGGGCGGTATATAACCAGGTGAGTCTTTATATATAGATATAGAATGATATAGATAGACAGAGATAAAGACACACATATATATATATATGTATATGTATATATGTATATATGTATAGATATGTAAAAGAGTGACCATACACTTTTGATTGTTATCATTAATTATCATAATCCCCAAGACATGCATATACATTACACATATTTGTATATACATATATACAGATGTAAGAAATGCAAAGAAATGTCAGAGGACGATGGGGTCGGACCTGGCCATGTGATACCCATGGCCGCCATGGCCGCCATCACCGAAGCAGCGATCCGAAGGTTCAACACGAAGGGCTCTTCAGCGAGCTGACGGAGAGGGGGCTTGGGCAAAATGGGATGGTTTCCTACCAGGGATCAAGATTTGTGGGTCAGAAAGGCCTGGGAAATACTTGACCAATACTGCCAATACTTGATGCTTTCCACTGCTTTTTTGGAGGACTTCATCGCGAGACATGCCAGTGTTTTCGAGGCCACAATCGGTAGCTGTACACTTGTATGCCCATGCAAAGATTGATGACTTGGGAATCATTCCACCAGTATGACTAGCAGCTAGCAGCATCATAGTACAGGGGGACTCCTGGCAAAGTTCTTATTCCGCATTTGTTTAAACTATTTTTGATTCTCCCCATTCCCAATCCTTCCCCAAGTCACTTCCCCCCATACCGAGGGGGATTGGACCAGGTGCAGTACGTGGCGAACTGTGCCTGGTCCTATGCTTCCCTGGGCGTTCGGGATAATGCTGCCTGGCAGGCTTTGGCAAGAGATTCTTGGCATTCGGAGCTTAAAAAAAGGGGGCCTTTACCCTAAGAAATTGGGGCCATACATGGATATACTGTGTATGTATCTGCATATATATATATATATATATATCATATGTGTATGCGTGACATAACTAGAATAAATGGGGATACCGTATCACCACAATTTACTGTGGATATATCCATATGGATTGGGGATATAAGCAGAATAAACGGGGAGAAATCATCATTTTTAGGGAACATGAGGATACAACCATCAATGATGTTACTCCCATCCCCAATGGTACCTTTGCGATGCGATCCCCAACTGGCCGATGATTGTGCCTCTTTCTCTGGTCTTTTGAGTGCAGGGATTCTGCTGTTCTGCTGGAGTTTGTCCTAAAATGATCTCAACCCAAATCCAGTATAGTTGAGATTCTAATTTTCCCGCTTCAAAGAACGAATTTTAGGGGTTTATTTGTACCCCATTTTCGGACCGCACCATTTTTTTTCCTCGCCAGGAATGTAAGGGTGGCCGGCTCTGGCGATACCCTGAAGACCAACTGAGTGCCGTTTGCTGGGCCTTTGCGCGAATCCGCTGGCACGATGCAGAACTCTTTCAGGCAACTTCAGATGAAACCGTACATCAATGGGATATCCCCTTACATAGGCCTTAAAAAGGGCCTTATCTATGGTGGGTACCTCCAATTTAGGTTCCTGAAATGGCCATTGAGTACATAACATTTGGCGTTTGAAACCTCTGAATCTGTGTGATTTTTTTGAGATACCTTTTGAGTAGACCTGGATGGGCTGATTTGAAGTTGGTTTTCAAGCAACTGTCTGACTTTGTTATTCGGTTTCTTCTTTTTGGTGTTGGCTACACTTAAGACGCTTGGGTCCAGAGATTGTGCATGTGCAGACTCCGTGTATTCTGAACCCCATCAGGCACCCCAGTGCCCCGTGCAACCCGTGCATTGGAGCAGGACATGCTCCAAGTTGCGTCGCACAGACTTCCAGAGTTTCAACCTCAAAGCCTCATCAACTTCCTCTCCGCCGTGATTGTTCTGTGGGAAGAGGATTGGCTTAGCAACTCTGCCAAGAATGCCAAGAAGTTGCCGATACCAATGACCAATGCCATTCACCATTCTATTGCACATTCCGCAAGAATCAACACTCAATGCTTGCCATACCAAAGCTGCACAGCAAGGTTTGCTGAGTGTTAGCCGCTCATTGGGTGCCACTCGGGTGGACATATTATCCAACATGGGATGCCACAATCCAAAAATCCAATGGCCTATCCTTTAAGGATTTTTAAGGATTTTATAGGATTTTAAAGGAATTTATTATCCAACATGGGAAAGAGAAACTACACGCAGACAAGCCGCGAAAAACGAACCACGAAGCAGTACAAGCACGAAACCGCAAGAACGGAGCCAAAAGGGAAAGTACAGGCAGACAAGCCGCGGAAAACGAACCACGAAGCACCTACAACCACGAAACCGCAGGAACGGAGCTAAAAGAGAAAGTATAGACAGACAATCGTCAAAAAACGAACCACGAAGCAGGTACAAGCATGAAACCGCAAGAACGGGGCCAAAACAGAAAGTACAGGATCCAATGGCCTATCAGTTTTTATCATATACTCATTTCCCCATATTTTCCCTTCTGAATTTGTCAGAAATGGGTGATAAAAACGATGAGGCACAGGCAGCTTCGAAGACCTCCACGAGATCGAAGCCCGCGAAGATCTCAAGGACTCTCCTGTCATCGGGGACGCAGTTGGATGCAGTTGAGGCGATTGAGGAGAATCCCTTCCCCCCTGATATTTTTAGATACCCCCCAAATGAAACCGTGGTTTAGAACTGGATCTATACATGTTGGGGTCCAAAAAATGGGGGGAAATTGTGTTGGCAATTTTTGGGGATGAGATTCTAAAAAAACCCGGCTGTTGGCACCTCTATGACTTCAGGAGATTTTGGAAGGACTGGTAGAGAGCATCTTGTTTGCAATGCGATGATTGAAACTCCTTGTACTTCAAATAACAGCAGCTCAGGCCTTTAAAAACAAGCCTGCGCGGTAGATGGAAAAGAACTTGAATGATGACCTCCATAATATTCTGGTTCACCCAAAACAAACAAGTTCATCTCTATTTTGAGCATAAATTACTTTTGTACTATATAAATATCAATGAATATGTTAATCAATCTATGTTAATCTTGTCCTTGCTGGTCAGGAAATACTAGTTGTACGACCACTACTGACCATATCCACCAAATCTAAGAAACAACTGCTCCTATGGGGTGAAGTGCTAGTGGATGTTGCACTTTCATCGTTGAATCAACCTGAAACCCCAGGTGTGCTGGCAGAGCTAAAATCGTCGGACAAGAAACTCCAAGTAGAGGATTGTCCCGGGAATTGGGAAGGGCAGGGGCAATGCGATGTTGGCAACTCCTTGTTCCAGGATTTGTTGAGTCAGTGCCCCTAAATAGTACTGCAATTTTTAGGAATTTGGAGCATTCCAACCTCTCTAGAAAGGATGGTGATGTCGGGCACCCGCTAGGAGCTGGCCATGGTTGAGCACCTCTTGGACCGAACGCAGGAGTGGAGAGGTGGTGGCCTTTGATCAGGTCTTTTTGTTGGGGGCGGATATCCTTCACATTGATGGCACGGACATTCTCCTGGACTTTGGGAACTACCTTTGTTTGTTGCCATGAGAGAACTGAAACAAAAAAGAGTTCCCGAGGTAAGGTTTCAACAAGAGAAGGACGTCAAAATGCAGCCAAAGTCAACCTTGCTGCTGAAGACCCGTGCCGTGCATGCACTTACGAAGACATTTCATCTGCCATCTTTCTTGACTTGGATCTATTTGTGCCGCCCGGACAATGTCACTGACCAATACCTGTCAGGTTTTTCGAGCCACCTTTGGAAGACATCCCCATCCAGAATGTTCCAGTTCTTGTGAACCAAATTTTCAATCCGGTTTCGAGATCATCGACGAGGTTGGAACCTGACGACCTGTCGGCCGCAGAGGCGCCCACGAAAGATCCATCCTGAGATGATGATTATCTCCGAGGACTATCGAGGACTGATATTCTTGGGGTTGAAACCTTGCACCGACAATCCTAGAATTGAATTACTGTGAGGTGAAACCCAAATTTGGGATTAAAAAAACATAGTTTCCTGTACATTTGAGGTCATGAAACCAGTTTCTTTGGAATCTTGGCATCAAAGAGTCCTTGGAGTCCTTGTTTGGACAGGCGCCGTTTCGCGAGACTTCGGCGACACACTGTGACTGGTTAGTGGAAGGGTGCCACCAAAGCAGGCAGTGCTCTTATCATACCTTGTGATATACCTATATAATACATATATATATAATATACAATATACACAAACATAACACACATATTAATTATTATAGATACGTAGCTCAACTGTCTGATAGGAGGGCTAGTGTGAGTACGACTTTGAGGGTTCGATGGTGGGTTGGGATGTTGGGATGTTGGTACATTTTAGTACCCTTAAGTGTTAGAATTGGATAATTGTGGTGTGATTTCTTCCTGGGTTTACCACTCAGGTTGTATATGGTACCGTTCCGAAAGCCTAGGTAGAAGCTCAGTCACTGCCACGGCACCAGTCGCAGAGTCCTTGCCCGAGGTGTCTTGGCGACGCAGCATCGGTTTGTTTGTAGATTGGACATTCAATATATGGCCATTCCAATGGGGAAAATTACGTATGAACCACTGGATTTAGGGGTTCATATGGGTTCATTCTTTTCCGGCAAATCCCTATCAGAATGCATCAGAATCTAAGGGTCACAACATTAATTGAGAAGTGAATTTACCAATTTACCACTCATTTCAGGCTAAACCACCTGAGGTAGTTTGATGGGTTACTGAGACATACCACCATTTCCCCTGATATCTGTGGCTAGCTAGGGCAGGTGGGGTTTTGTTTATTCACCAGGCATCGTTGGGGTTTCCTTAAAAAACCTGACCCCCAAATTCGTCCAGCGAAATGACCTATCTCGTAACACGGGATTACCGTGGAACCATTGCAAGGGTATCCCGGTATCCCCTGACAGCCAAGGTTGATGCAATCCCTGATTTTCGCCAAATGTCGTTTGCAGATTGGCTAGTTGCTCGCCAGGATGACAAAACCCGACATACCCTCTGGTAATTTAACATAGGTTGAACATGACCATTTATAGTGGATTTTCCCATTAAAAATGGTGATTTTCCATTGTTATGTTAGTTTACCAGAGGGTAATGCCTTCCGTCTTTGGTTTTCATGCAAAAGAGCAATGTTTTCGCTTGGCAGCTCAGTGACATGTTTTTTTGCCTTGGAAATGGGCAGTGTTTCTTTTTGCCCAGACAAGCATCGATCCTTGTGGCGACATGCTATGCTATCAGCCTGCCCTCGAGGAGTGTCACCTGGCGGAAATGGACCATATTTGGCGATGGCTTAAACTTGGCAGCTGCCACATCTGTCACATATATGGTTCACAGTCACACGATTCCTGACATTTTGATCACAGAAGCCATGTCGCTCCAAGTTGGCTGACTGGATGATTTGACAGGTAAAACGTTGAACATGGATGTCCGACGCTTTTCTGAAAGCAGGTTTCCAGTTTCCATCTAAGGCTATGATACTGTAGCACAAGTTGTGCAGACCTACACTTTGCTGGCATCTCGACAGGGTTACTGTCTCATTTGATGTCCCCGGCTGGCTTGGCCTGAAGATTGACTGGGTTTGTTCAACAAAATACGGCACCAACTTATGGTCATTTAGTTTTTTTTTCGAATACCTGAATGATCAACCAACAAAATTTTGGGTACCTAATTTCTAGACAAATCCACTTTACAGATCTTTACAGTTTTTACATATTCGGATCACATTGGTGAAATGACGCGAGGCTGCCGGCCCTCCCAGGACAAAGATTCCAATGGCAAAACGCTGGATCCGCTTCTCTTCACTGATTTGGGTATCTCTGAAGTACACAGGCCGTGAAACCAATGATAACTGCTGATAACTTATTATGTCACTTGCGTTTCTGTTTGTTGTTTGTGGAATGTCAGGAAGTCCTGTGGACTTGCCCGTCTCCTGAGCTTGCATCATGAGTCATGATGGCATGATCTTACGTGCCAAGAATTGGTTTGAAACTACTTTCCAAATGTTTGCAGGTCGCTCTTCACAAAGTGGTTCGCGCGCTGTGGGGTGCAGGAACCCTGGAAAGCAGAGAGTCCTTCCAAACATCTTCGATACAGTGGCTTCATCCAATCTTCCAAAAACCTCAGACTTCGTTCAATTCCACCCGCATAGTCTAGATGGGTACTTCTTCGCACAACCACCCAGATGCGCCCAAATCATATTTTCTCAACTTTGCCAACAGACCAATCAACCAGTTCCAAGGTTCAGGGTCAAGGTATTTAGGGTTTTTGGTTTCGAAGAAGTTGCAAAAGCACTGGCTACATGTTGTGATTTTGGCTTTAGGCCTGTAGGGTCCAAAACAAAATAGGGTTTTAAACTTTTATTTATGACGGACAGTAAGCTTTTAGGGTTTAGGCTTAGCTTTTTAGGATCTAAGTTTTTGTTTGTCTGTAGAGTTGGTGATGCGCACAGCTCTTCCTGTGCTTGTCAGCTCAAATTCAACTTTACTATGCTAGACCCTGAGGTTTTTGATTGCCTGTACTTGTTGGTCAAATACTATCCAAACCTTGGTTGAAATAGTAAAGACTACACTGACCTCAGGCAATCTCTAAGTCAGAGCAGCAACTCAGGATGCTCAAGATGCAAAATCTCGCCCAAACCTCTTCATCTTTCAGTGTTGGTCACTTCATCATCAGAGACCTAGTACTCAAGTAGTATCAAACCCATCGTCCACTTTGCACAGGAACCGCAAGAGTGAGAAAATAAGTCACGCGATTCATGCGATGAAGTTTTGGATGTGTGAGCCTGCAGTGCCTGGGAAAAAAGGGGTCCTTGTGCTACCTGGCAACATCCCACGCATTTGGATATGGGTCAAATTTTAGGGTTCAAAGGACAACGAATTCCGGGCAATTCTTGATTCAAACCATCCCAGGCGGAATATCCGTGACCCATAGCCATTTTGGGGTTCCTGAAGTGGGGTACATCCAAAATCATTCACATTTATTGGTCATTTTTAGTGGGGTCAAACACTTATGGTTTTTAGGGTATCTCAGTTTCAAGAAACCCAAGAGTCAGAGAAATCCCCATTTGCGAATTGCGAACTGCTGGTTTCATGTAAGTGTGGATGGTCCTGCCACCTTCCTGCTTCATAGGACACCATATGGATCGTGGCGGGAAGTCGTACGTGTAGTGGCAATGAGGTCGAATGGTGAGCCCGGCAAAGTTTACACCCACAGATGGCGAGTTCAACACCTTGCGCTTGTTATAATCCCCGCATTGGATGATGGGGAAAGAAACATCAGGGCTAGCTGGGCACTGCTTCACTGAAAGATGTTTTCTAGATGCACACATTACCTTGATTGCATAACTTGAGGCTGTCCCCTCCAAAATGTGGCAACATTTGGCAACTATTACGGTGATGTTTGCGATGATACTCGTACCAAACTCTATTTTCAGGACAAAACATGTGAACCTAATGGACTGTCATTGCTATGCTATGCTGCGTGACCACTGAGTATGGGAGTACCTGTCAAAGTTACAATTCTTGGACTGCAGACTACACAGCCTCAGGGATGAGTGCCAAGATTCTTTGCCGGCATGCGGCCACTGTGCTCCACAAGATTGCCAGCTGGATACTTATGATATGCAGATGCAAAGGCAGTTAAAGAAAGGAGAGGATCTTTCAGACTTACATAGAAGGCAAGATCACATCCTGAAAGAAGCCATTTGTATGAAAAGCTTCAGTAGATGAGTGCGATCACTTTCGAAACTGTGTTTCCTGACATTCTACAGAGGACTGGTGACTGAGGTTTGCTCAATGGGGTCAGTGGTATGATGCTGGACGGCCACGTCTTCCACCAGTAGGTTGGATAGGGAGCGATGGTATGCAATAATAGGCTTCGGAGAGAGTTCAACAGTTTGGTTCAAACATGGAAGTTATTTGATTTCTTTCCATAGCTTCTTTTCTTGTATTTTTAAAGAGCATATTGCATATTGGATACTTTTCTCTGAAACTTTGCGAGCCGGTTTCTCAATGGCAGCTTGTCACTTGGTCAGAAACCGGCTTGCTTTAGATTTTGCTGAACTCCAAAGAAGAGGCTCAGCACAGGCCTTTGAATGAGACGATGCAGGTCAACGTGGAAGTTTCTTGGCAACCCTTGTACAGGAACCCTACATAAACAGATTGACAGGTCTTCCACAGCCCCAGAGCAATTATTGCATATTATTGCCAAAGAACTGCCAACACTTGATTGTTTTGACTTCAGTTGACTTGCTCTGTCTGGTGCGATGTTTTCCTAAAGAGTGCACGCCTTGAAGCGTGGCTTTTTCGCAGCCTGCGGAGCTCGTTGTTTTGGGTAGAGGTCAGTTCAAAGTGGATGACTGGCCAAGGTGTAACAGGGACAAATCTTCGCAAGCCCTGCTGTGTTCAGGGCGCAGGGTTAATAACCATTAAAAACGGGGCTAGTCATCCAATGGTTCATAGGGATTTATAATAACCATGGAATAAGGATCCTTATTATGGATGGGATGACCATCAACCATATAGTGAGTATTGACCATGGCTCATATACTAGCAAGATTTATCATTAGTGACGAAAGCCATTCATTGAGATGATAGCAGCTTAGCACCTTTCTGCACCTTTAAGCTTGAAGGAAATCTTATGTGCACTGTGATGCTTTCTTGTCTGTCCGTGCAGGCATTTGCCGTTGAAACCTGAAGCAAAGCCACTGCCAGAGAATCATGAGCAATGAACAGTCCAAATGCGGTTCTGGGAGGACTCAATGCTAGTGCTGCAGCATCCCGCACCCATTTGTCCGGAGGAAGCCGGCAGCTGTGTCTCGTCAGATCTCTTCAGCAGCCATGGTGGTGGGCTGATGTGGTCCCATGTGTCAGAGGTGCGACCAATCTTGGGAGTGACTTGATGACAGCTTCTGATCAAAGTACAACCTTTTTTGATCTTTTTTGAATGCCATTGACATCTGGTTAACATATATTAACATAGCATTCTACTAATCTGGTCTGGGAATCTGTTGGTAACACACAATTCTTCGTTACTTAATTGTCAGGAATGGCCCGCCGGGCTCCAGGTGCCGCTGGAGGTGCGTTGGGTGCCAAAGGTGCCCCCCTTGGAACGGGACTTTGAGGCCGTCCCAACGGAATAATTTTCATAGACACTGATATTAATATATATATATAATATATAAATATGTATATGACATGATATATCCATCATAGACCGATATATATATATATATAATCATCAATCTTGTTGGTGAAAGTTTAATTTTGGGATGTTCAATTCCAAAACCCAATCTTCGGGGATGTTTTGGGATGTTTTGAGACCATTCTGGTGTGTGTGAGAATCAGCCTTTTCCTCCCCACCTGGTAAATATGTTGATAGAATTTATTGTAACCACCAAGTCAGAAACACTTCGCCCGTCATATGTATATATATATATGAATTATATATATACACAAATTCTATATCCCCATGACATCCATATATCCCAATGCTCTCCCCATTTTTACGGGGTGTCCACGGTTTATGCCATTCTTGGGTCGCACAGGCAGTCTCAGCAGTCCCTTCAATTGGCGCTTGCTGGTTCTGGTCTCTAGTGCCTTCCTGGTGCTGTGGATCTGACATGTCTTTCGCTGTTTTGAGCCTGAAGATGGCCCAGAATTCAACTTTTTGTTTTTCCCAGAGAAAGACAGTTTTGTTTTTTGGAAGGGGAAACATGTTTTGTCTTGCTTTGTTTTTTTTAGTGTGAAAAACTTGTTATTTTGAAGGAACCATGCATATAAGATGGATAAGGATCAAGAACAGTACGCACGTATCAACCCAATTCTTGGATGGGTTGCTGTGGATCGGATCGGATATATAAATATGGATAAAAACATCTACCGGTACGAAAATGCAGTTATCATCCCAAAGATGGTAAGGTGGGCTGGTTTTAGAGTGAACAAATCCATCATGTTTTGGTTCAACGTTGCAAGGCAACTGAACGGGGTTTATACTAATAAGATAAAGACGTATCGCCATTTATTCTTGGTATGACAACTTATGCATCCTTTCATAGATATGTATATGATATGTATATGAATAATGAATATGGCCCAGGCACCTTGTACGCCAAGTCCATACGAGTCAGCACATGTCAGGATCTTCACCTGCAGCCAGCTGGTGATTTTGGGGTGCGACCTGCCGCTGGGCATGGTGTTTGTTGAAGCACGAGCATGGCATTTCATCGAAATTGGTGGAGGATGACTGGGATGACTCAACATGGCTGGAAGACGACAGACTTTGCAGCTTAGCCTCTGGTAATTTATACAAAAAGCTATTGAAAATGGCCATTTATAGTGAGTTTTCCCATTAAAAATGGTGATTTTCCATAGCTATGTTAAATTACCAGAGGGTAAATGATTTGCAGAGTGGATTTCTGGTTTGAAGACTTTTGGTGACATGCCCTGCCTGTGATTTTGCTACAGTGAGATGTGGAGACTGCGCCTTTCAGATCCTGGTTTGGCCAACAAGCTGCCTGTTGGAAATATGGTCGCCAGTCTCAATTTGATCAGCTAAAACCCCAAAAAGTTTTGTTGGTTGGGGGTGACCTGTGACCATTTACTGTATAGCAATGTTTGTTGATTGTCATGTTTGTTGACCAATTGGCTTCGATGATTTGCTGCAGTTGCACTCCTCAATGCCAGGAACGATTGCCGCTTGGAAAGGGAACGCGCTGTGCATGCAGAGGACAACGTGATGCAATCTCCTGGACACGATTCCACACAGGGTCATAGTAACAGTCATCAAACATCATGACTATAAACAAATGCGAAAATCACTTGAGATCCTTTGTTGCAGAAGCCAGGATTGTTCCAAGAAACAACTCTGCCAATTGCCTGAGCTTTCACGGTACTGGTATGTTTTTCAACAGGACATGCCATCACAGTCTCATTACAAATTACACGCCATGAACAACAGTGTTTCGTGAGACTCAACAAGGGAGAGGATGCAGTAGGATTTGGTGCTTTCCAATATAAATCCATGTCATAATTGGAGAGGTTTTCCTGGCCTCCCTCAGTCCAAGACACAATCTGGCAATCTACTGTAGTGATGCTTCATGCTGCATGGCTGCATGCACCATTTTCCATATACAATTGAGATTTCTTATTTGGATTCACCGTTCGGCCTTGAAGTCATTCTGGTGGATACATACCCGCTATTACCCAATCATATCCCTTTCAATCCTACTTTTTCTATCCACAGCGAGAGCCCTTTCAGTGTCAGGATCTGCTGCTACAAAGCCAGTCTGCATTTGAGCAGACGCGGCAGGCGTAAGATCAATATAGTACCCAGAGCATCTCAGAGCAACAAAGCGCTGAACACAGTTCCATAAGATGGTAAAATTGATGGGTATGTTATACCATCATTGATATAATATATACCCATCATAAGATCATTATTCCATAAGGTGGGTAAAATTGATGGGTATAATGATTGTATAATTGATGGTTCCTGGTCCAGTTCCATAAGCTGGATCCCGTCAGCCAGGCACTTGAAAAGCAGGTCGAAGAGTTGAAGTCTCAGGCGATACCTGAAGGTTATGTCGCTGTGGACGTTGATGAAGATCATGAATACTGTCCATTCAGCGACAAAAATTGCCACACATCATTTTAATCATTTTTGTGCAAACATGTGGTAAGTGGGACCTTCCCAAATTTGTTGATGTCCTGTTTGTGAACCTTGAGATCTGAGACTGCTCATATTTGCCTGAGAATCGGCTTAGTGGACCAACTCTTTCCATCAAACATATATTCCGTGTATTATTCTGGTCCGTTTGTGGGTTGATCTATTCGTCATCGTTTTCAGTTGCAATATTTTGGTACGGCGTAAAATTCAACACCCCAACATGATGGACCCCAAATTTTCTCCCCAAAATTTCTCAAATGTCCTTCCTCAATGCATTCTTAATGCATTCCGTTGCATGTTTGCACCCTAGTCATAGTACACCGTTGGAGATGCCATGCTCTCAGGCATTGGACGCCGGGCCAGAGTTTCAGTTGCGAGCAGCCGGGTGGCATTGATGAACTATGATGAACTCCTGGGCTGTTGATCAACCAGGGTTTATGAAGGGGTTGACGTTAGTGACAGATAGTGACAGTGAATAGGGTTTTCAAATAGTTGATGGTCGCATTCCCATGGGTCCCATTGTGGATATTGTGGTATCTAATCCATGTGCCGAGAATCGTCGTCCAGGTCGTTCTTGCCACCCATGACCCCCGCATAAAGGTGGATGAATTGGGGCCCCGCTCAAAAAGTTCTCATTTGCATTCATTTGCTATTAAAGTTGGCAACTCCAGTTAATCGAACATTTTATTGATCCGGATTCTGATTATGTGTATAATATATTATATATATAATATATTATATATAATATATATATATATATAATATATTATATATAATATATATATATATAATATATATATATAATATATATATAATACATATATATATATATATATGAGCTATATACTAATATATTAAAGTATGGACATTGCAGATCTTGTGATTTGCATCCTGGCCCAGGAGGTTGCTCGACTGCGCACAGAAGTTCAACGACTTCAGGCACATTTACGGTGGGTCTCATGAGTAAAATTCCAGAAGCCGTGCCAAGCTGTTGATGTCACTCTTCGAAACGATGGTTGGGCTGATGTAAAACAAAGATCATGTGTACTTGACTGCCAGCTGATTGCAGTAATCGAGCATCTCAAGTTGTTTCTTCTAATTTATCCTCTTTCTTGATGTTCTTTAATGTCCCAAATCCGCTAAGAACGCTCTTTCGAGCTACAAACCATCACAAACCTCTCAAGGCACAAGATGCTGAGCTGCGGAAAGAGAATGCATGGCTCAAGGATCTGAAAGCCAGCAAGGTGCAGAGCGTTTCTGCGTGCTGGGTGGGAACAAAGGAGGAATGACTGAATGCATATCCATATATCTAGCAGAAATGCATCCACGAGTTTGGGGTCCATGAAAAACCAGCGCAGGATTCATCAAACTGGTCAACATGCTTTATCTGTGTAAGAAAAACTGGGAGTTCATCTACAGCAGGTTTTCCAATTCCGACCCATCCCCCTGTGTTGTGGGATTCTTGATCCTCACATTGAGGCTGTGGATCCCCCACATCAGGAGCATGACCCGAAGGCCAGCAGCAGAAGCACCGCTCCACATTTTTTTTTGGGGGGGAAAAGCTGGAGTTGTTGGGAACCATTGGGGAACCAGTGGGGAACCAATCCTGGCCACTTGAAGTTTCGCACTCAAGGCTGATATCTTCTTTTTTTTGTAAGCCAGGTTGACTGGTGTATCTTGGTTTGTCACTAAGGGAACAAGAAATGCACCAGCTGTGCTCCTACCACGGGGTCCCACACTGATCCAAACCATTGACGTGGCTCAGGATGTTCCGTCTCTGGATTTAAAGTAAGCAGCAACACAGAGGTGAATGGTGAGCATTGTAAGGAAATCGTCCCATTTGAGCTTCATATCCTTGTTGTCTTTTTAGGGCATCGACATCAGCCGCAAATGACCAGCATCTTTGTTGCATGCGACCCCTGGACGTGCTGTTTCATGCCAGGTGATTGATCGTTTGCCTGCAGTTTCAACGGAGATAACGGAGGACGAAGATGCGTGACGTGGAGAAGTGGATGCCTTCAATGGGAAACTTGAAACAGTTTCCTCCTGTCAAAAGGATTCAAAAGGCCAAGTCCCGCTTGACAAGGCAACTAGGGCTACCACCACCTTGACTTTTATTTGACTTTTTTCGATTACCAGCATGGTTGCAGGGTGTTGTTTCACACCTGGTCAGATGACCAGACTCTAATCGTTTTTTTTTTGATCTTGGGATATTTTCCCATTTTAAGATCATGAGCAATACACAAATACCCGGTCCAGTGGCCAGCGGTGGCGATCCCGGCTGCCCTTGGAATCAGTTGATGTGCAGGAAACCCTGCGGATGTTAGCATCCAAAGGAGCCATTGGCGTTGCCATCATCACGCCAGGGCCCTTTTTTGGGGCCCTGGAGGACATTGTTCTGTTGATTCTTGGGATGCTGACTCACGACTCAGTTGCGTAGGCCTTGGATCCATCCAGTGATGGATTGTCAAGGGTTGTTAGTTGTTGAAACAACCTCCATGAATCTCATGAGGTGCAAGCGGCCGAAATACTTGACAAGAGTGCTCTCCTCAGTCTTCAGAACTGAAGTAAGCCGATACTTTCCTGGAGAGATGTTTACTGTGCAGGTGGTCTCGAATACATCAGTGCTGGTTCCATCTCGCATTGAGTTTCAATTTTGCGGACCAAGACTTTGAAGCTTTTATCAACTTTTATCTTGTTGGTTCCTTGCCATAACATCTGTGAAACATCTGTGCTCATTTGGCATGTGCACATATATATAATTATATATATATGTATATGTATATGTATGATTATATAATGAATATATATATATATACACATATAGAACTGTACTGTAGATATCCCTGTTTTTTATTAAACTATGGTTATAACTAACGGTCTAACACGATGGTTATGCACGAATTTTGTCCCTCCCAGGCCATGGATTCCATCTTCCGAGCTCCTCGCGATCCCTCGATGTTTCCCTTGGTCATTTCACAGGATCCCGCGATGCTGCAGGGGTTGCTGGAATGATATGGAATGATGTCAAGATCTGGGTATTCTGCTGGATGATCTGGATGGATATAAAGGCTGTAAATAATGTAAATAATATGTAAATATGTAAATATTGAGTAAACTGGTATAGTCGTTTTGACTTGTTTTCTCAACGCATCACTTGCAGTCAATGTCAAGCAGTGTTTTTCTGGATTTTGCGGAGGGCATCCTGATGTGACTCCCAGCTGCACTAACAAATGTCATAGCTCTGAATGTTGAGTTATTTTTGGGACAGTTGGGGTCCTGATGACATCAAGCGCGGACAAGCTTGGCCAGGATGCCTATGATGCCCCAATGCGGGAGGCCGGTGATTGTTTGTGAAGTGTCGGATGGAATCTCTCCCAATATGGCTCCTTTGGTGTCGGACACCTCATTTTTTCAAACTTCTTTTAACTCCTGGCACGCTTGGGTACTCATTGTCAGCAATCTTGAACATTCCGAATGCCAATTCCTGAGCTGACTTGTTTTTGCAAGACTTGGGAAGGGGGGCAGAGTATTCCAGGGCTGGTCAGGGGGACCATGTCACTTTCATATGCCGGGGACGTCCGCACAGCTGGTGCAGAAGAACTATGTCAAGACTGGCCAGGCGGGAGTAGAACCAGTGAAGGAGAGAAAACTTCACGAAATCGCAATGCGAGATCCCAATTTCTTATCAGGGGGTGCGCGTTCTCAGCCCAAGATAATTCCGGGAAAAAACAGTATATATACAACGTATATGTACATATATATATATAATTATATATATATAATTATATATATATACATAATTATATACATAAATATATATAATTAATTATATATATAGCTAGATGTACATGTCTTTCTTAATTCTGATTCCTCAACTTTCTTTGGTTGAAATTGAAATTGCAAAGCCTCATTCTTTAGCATTCATTGCCAGGCCTTCCACATGCACCACGAGCATGACCCCAATGCCAAAGCAGTGGCTGCAAAGTGAAGCTCGCCATGTTTGCACCAACATTTTGCAGCATGTTTCTGTTTGTCAAAGACATTCAAGGTCGTCACTGATAGAAGAATAAGTATAACGAGATCATTTGTGAAGGTATTTTCTGGTGACGATTTTTGGTGGTTGTGGTAAGAACCCGAGACTTCATGACCTCAATCCATACCCCAATGGAAATCTTGCTTCGCAGTGGTGTGAAACATTGATCCAGGTTTGGTGGAAACAAGCAAGCGCTGGGCTATGTTCTGATTGCACAACATTTTGGCTTTGTAATGAAGAGGAGATTGGGAGGGCCCTTCAGGATCCTTCAGGGGCAAACGAACGTTTCAAGGTTTCAAGGTTTTGTAAATTTTGATGTGTACAAAATTGTACATATTCGTAGCGTGAAGTAGCACCTTCATCCCGCCCAAACTGTGCAGAACGCAAAGGAAAGAAGTTCCCAGTTTCAGTTTGAAGTGTATCACATCACTATATAAGTCACTACACCAAGATCATTGAAGCCCAGGTTGGGGCCCCAGGGGCCCCAGCGGTCCCAGTCCCAGCACTTGGCGTGTAGCTTTCTTCAGGATGTTCGAGGAGTTTGGTTTTGAAGCTGCCTGAAACTCAGGAGACACTGTGCTCTCCCCAGGAGCTTCATGTAATCTCTTCTCCCTATTGCTAAGACTCCCCCAATTAATGAGAATAGGAGTGGATTGCCACTTTCGGATTTCTTTGGTTGCTCACAATTGCGTTCTTAATTGTGGTAATTGAAAATCTATAGGAGAACAGGATGGTGAAATAATGGTTTGTACCCCCTAATAAAAATAGAACGAGACCCGTAAGTTTATTATTAGGGTCCCATCAACTTTGAAATCATGTTTTTTATTCTTTTTATAAAGGTTTTAATTTGATTATTAGGGGAAAGCTTCGAAATCCAATCTTTGGCAATATTTAAAGGGATTTTAAAAAGGGATTTAATTGATTTTGAAATCGTTTTTCCCCTTCAATTAAGGTTTCTGTTTTATTATCAGGTGAAAGCTTGGACATCCAATTTTTGGCAATATTTTAAAAGGATTTCAAAAAGGGATTTAATTGATTTTGAAATCGTTTTTTGTTAAATTAAGGTTTTTGTTTTATTATTAGGGGCACCCTAATACTAAACACCCCCTAATAATAAAAATAGATCACCATGTAGCATTTGGGGGGGTGTTTTAGCATTAGGGAGCAGAGATTAGATCCCACCCAAGGGAAGACTTAGGCGAAACCCCAATGCTTGATGGTCAAAAGAGTCAAAAGAGTTACCATCTGGTTATTTAACATAGCCATGGAAAATCACCATTTTTAATAGGTAAACCATCTATAAATGGGCCATTTTCCATGGCTATGTTAAATAACCAGATGGTAAACCCATTCAAAAGCCATGGTTTTCTGATGCTTCCAATAACCTTTCCAGCATAGAAAAGGGTGGTCTTGGTGCAGGTGATTTTCTTGGAGGAGGATCTGGAAGTCTCACCTGACTTCTTCTCGTGCCCAGTGGTGAAGCTATATGGACCTTGGGAAAACATGGAAAACCCCAGAAACAGATGGTAGATCAAGGACAGATGTAGGATAGACGGAGGAAGAATCGAGGATTCTTAAGCAACAAATAGTGGATTTTTTCCCCAACCAAGATGGTTTTTTTTCACCATGGGGACGGGCTTTGAGACCTAGGACCTGCGATTCATGAAAAATTAATTTTCCCAGATCGGGGGATGAAGATCCATGAGCACCAGAGATTTTCTTGTAAACACCAGGGCCTTCGAGGGTTTTCGACCCATTCCAAGTCAGCCCAAAATGATCCAACATGGGCTTGCTGAAGATCCCCAAAGACACTATTCTATCTCTTCTTGCGAGGGGATTCAGACGCCTTTGCAGCGAAATGATTTTTGAGCATGCATCGGTAGCAGCGCGAACCATGGATAGATCGGCGTATGAACATGATACGCCTGGTAAGCAACAGCTATTTGGTGTGAAGAGCAGAAGTCAAAACACTCATTCTTCGCAGCAACTGCACTTTTCTCCAGTTTGAAGCAATTTCGAAGCATATGAAAGCAACAAAAAGGTGTGAGCGCTTGAGCCACACATCAGAACCTTTAGAATACGATGTCGGATGACGACGACGACCTCGTGCGCTTTGCAACTTGGCGAACTTCTAACCGGAAATGACTTTCCGGTGGCCCACTTAGAGCCGGGCTTATCATCTCAAGTGGGTAAACCTCATTAGGGTAGAACATGGTAGAACCCTATTTACTGTATAATGTATTTAGAATGTATATATACACATTATATCATATTATATATACATAGTTATATATATATATGTATTATATTTGTATCATATTTATAATTTAAAGCTGGCAGGGGCACATTGCTATAGTATGTTTTTCACAGCTATTGTCCAAAAGCTTAAGTGTTGCCCAGGCAACAAACATCTTCTACGCAACAGAGGAGCAAGACGAGGCAAGCTACCAACACTTCCCAACGGTCCTGGAAATGATCTACAAATGGTGGGTTTTTGTTGGATAATCCATATTGTCAATTTGCTGGATGATAATTTGCCCAGATTCCATAGACTTTGGCTGGGACATGAATAAAAGCACGCAAGAGCTGAAGTTCGACATCCCCCGAAAATTGGATGATTAGGTCCAAACATCACCAAGACCACCAAATAAAAACATTGCGGGTCCGATTTTTCTTCAGTTTTTGGTGCTTGTCAGTCCTACGCATCAAACAACATCAAACAAACATCAAACAATATCAAACATGACCAACAAGGTGGGCGCATGACTTCATGGTGAAAATGAGTATTTCGCTATAGCGAAAGTCTTATTTTCTGATTGAAGGTGCCAAGAAAAATAAAAGAACATCATTGGAATTCGAGTGGTTTGGTAAATAATCTCTGTGGGCAACCGCAAGACCTCCTTTTTCAACATCAGCGCCAGGGGCTCTCTTAAGTTTTTCAAAGTCAAACTGTTTCACGTAGGACGTCCTATATCAAGAACGTTGAAACATCCCCGCCCCAGCCCAATCCAAGACCTTCGGCGTAACATCCACAACGTACGACGTCCTATCAAGAACGTTTAACACATCCCCACCCCACCCCAATCCAAGACCTTCAAAATAAATACACCTTCACAGGGCGCCGTATCAAGCGCCACCAAAATGCCCTGGATAAATCCTGCGAGGTGGAGCTAGTTGTCCTCCGTTCGGGGGAGCCTAGCAACGCATGCCGAGTGCGCTGCTTTACCCAGGATTTGTCGGGCCAGGTGAGGCAAGTGTTAGCAAATTGCTTGCCACAGACTTATCACTTATCAGAATTGGAGTACATAAAAATATTGCTGATAAGTAAAAATATTGCTATACATAATATAAATTATTTACCCAAGGTTTGGACAAAGTAAATTATTGCTTTGAAGATGTTTTGGGCAAGCAGTTTTTTCGATGATTTGATCAACAAACACAGGTTTTCAAGCCAGATTTGGGCTTTCAATTATGAATTCTTGGGAACTGATCAAGAAACTATTGGTGCATTTAATGGGTTCAAACATCAGACACCAGGGAGCCACAATTAATGGCAAATTTGCTTTCACTCTCACTATCTTCTGGTTGGGAGCGAGCTAAGAAATTATGGATGGGAGCATATTCCTTAATACATGACGAGCCAAGGAGCTACTAAAAAAAATGGTGAGTTTTCCAACCGCACGTCCAAGATGCACATTTTGGGTTCCCTGCAGAGGCGGGCTTTCGGTATGGAAGTATCGACCAATATGTGGAGCTTCCTGGCCCAATTCTGCCGAGCTGTGTGGCTAGTTATGTTGACTGCTGGTTGTTGGTTAATGATTTTAAACGATTGCGTAATATGTATATATATTATATTATATATATTATATTATATATATTATATATGTAATATATATATATATATTATATATTATATATTTTATATATATTATATATATATTATATATTATATATTATATATATATATTATATTATATATATTATATATATAATATATATATATTATATATATTATATATATATTATATTATATATAATATAATATATATATAATATTATATTATATATATATTATGTATATATATATACAAACTGGTAGCGGTTCTCTCTTCTCACCTTCTTCACCTTGATGGTCGCCTCAACCTAGAAAGTGGTAGGCAATGACCCCTGGTTTTCCACGGACTCCCCGGTCCACCACCGTTTATGGCGCCCCCCGGCGCACGCTGGGCTGTTTGGCTATGCTAACCCCCTTGGAACTGAGCCCTAAAGGACCAGTGAAATGTAGACCTTGACGGAGTGCATGGATGTTCACATGTCTGAATTCACACACTAAATATATACATATTATATTATATTATATTTTATTATATTATATTATATTATATTTTATATAAATATGCATATGTATGTATATATATATATATATATCGCTTCCACTTCTTTGTTTTATTTTATGTGTGTATCGCGGGAATTCTCCACAGGCAAACCACAGATTCACGCCGTTCACGCTTCCGAGTTTGCAAGGAAGGTAGGGTGTAAATGTAAAGTGATGCTCTGCAGACAGTGGGTGTTCTCAGGTTATATGAGTTCTTCACTGGAAACATGTACATTACAAGTGTGATGGGGTTGTCTCAAAATTCAGACCCATGAAAAACAGAGTTTCTCATCACATTCCCCCTTGGAATGGCGTCAAATGCCCCGTTTTGAGACAATCGCAGACAGTATTACCATCCAACTTGGGATGTTGATCCCAATTCACAAACTACAATAGAATGTTTTCGGGGTATCCCATGGTTAATCATCATGTTCCCTATATTTCCCTATTATAATTCCCCTTTTGTGGCCCCCATTTTCAGGCACACCCAAGCTAAAACCATATAAACAACTCAAAAAATTACCATGCGCAGTACCTTAAGCTTAAGGTATGGCATCGACACCGACGGCACCGATCCTCAGGTTTGCTTCTGGCCAGAGCGAAGCGGTGGTGCGAGTGCCAATTCTTCGAGACTCTTCCTGGCACACCTGCGAGGACAGCAGTTCGTCACTTGAACTGCCAACTGCCAACGTCACTGTGGCTCCCAGCTGCATGGCTCTGAAAATAAGAGTTTTAATGAGTTTTAATGAGTTTTAATGAGTTTTAATGAGTTTTGGAGGCAATCATGTCAATCTATGACCATATTCACTTGGCCAAAATTATGATAAACCAGAGGATTTAAGGGTAGCGTACTTCCGGACAAAATCCATACAAATCCGGCTGAAAACACCCTCAAGTACCAGTTGATAGGGTGACAGATCAGGTTTTGAATGGGGTTTGTAATGATTAGCAGATGATCTATTCGACTTTGCTGGGAATTATAAACCCAATTTTAACTGGCAAGGGTCCATCACTGCAGTAGCAAGAAATCAACCTCCTTTTTCATCCCACATAGGTGTCGATAGATTCGCTGACAAAGTTTCGGTATCCTGTTTGGACGAACTATTTGTGGTCCGTCCTCCATTGTTGATGTTTGCTGTTTCTGGTGTCCTTGTCCAGTGATCTCAAGTCAAAGACTTTGTTCGTAGGAGTTTGCAGTCAAGCTCAGCGACCCTCAAGATTGCCATATTCGCGGCGGGGGCTGCAGGGTGAAAATCATTGACCAGGCGCAGTAATGCTGGGAGCAACCTTTGACTCCCGTGACAAAGTAACAGTGGTAAAAGCCCACATGGCAATGGTAGCATCTTCTCCTGAGCACTCAGTTCACAACCCTTTGCTGGCATGTGGGCGGTCAAAACCCCAATGTGGCACCACATTTCGCAAAGCGGATGGTTTTGTAAAGGCAACATGTGCGTGGGCATACTCCAATTTTAACCCCATCCTCGTGTCATCTCCTCAAGATTCCTCAAGTGTCTCGTCAGGACTATTTTCCTGACAACAGTCTGGAACAGTTCATTCTTCTGAATGAATTGGATGTAGTTTCACGCTGGACCCGGAGCTATTGCCACAGATGTTTTTTTTTGTCTGTGTGTGTGGCTGTTGTTCGGTGTTTCAAGACTTGGGAGGCTTTTGAATCTTTCACAGAGAAAGTGCTGTGTACTCTGATGCTCATGTCCAAAAAAGACGTCCTGTCTAGAAATTGCGTGTTCTTTGTCTTTTGCAAATCGGAAAATCAATTTCTCTCTGAAGTAGTTCTTCCAGCTCCAGTGTCACCTTCAGCAGGAATTGATGTTTGGACTTGGTCCATACTAAAATCTACAGCTCAGCATGCTCAGCTGCCTGTTTTCAAGTTTCTACTGTATTCGGTTGTCAATGAGTTTCATCTCGTGCCAGTCTTGCAGGACTTTTGCATCCGCATTTGTTCGACTATGTTGGAATCAAGCAGAGGTTCCATGGAAAGCAAGTGTGTCGGCCTCCAGGCTGCAGAAGGGTCACTCTTGGTGCTTCTCTTGCGAGCATAAACGCCTCCATAACGTCTCTGTTGGTTTAGTTCTCTCAGGACCATAAGGCCATGCCAGCGGTTTCCATCTGTTTCTCAATTAATTAAGATCCTAGTCACTTGTCTGTCAAAAACTTTTTATAACAGTTCATGTCTTTTTTCGTGAAACATGAGGTAACCACACTCTAACGAGACCTGAAGGTTTGACCTCCTGAACCCAGCCGAGGTGGTGATCTCTGTGATGCACAATGCATACTTTTTGTTGCATCTGGGATGCCAAGTGGGAGGCTTTTTTGTGCCAGGGCGCTGCTGATTGATGCGGTTTGAGACGACTGAGGACCATCTATTTAAAGGTCTACCTCATCAACGTCTTGCTGGCGAAAGCAGCTGAAGCAGCTCCACTGCAACGGGACATTCGCAGAAGAATTCTGGATGGCATGGGGTAGCAAAATGAAGACCATGGACACATCAAAACGGGAGCTTGATGCAGAACACAACCGCAGATTTTACCAGTTGATTGCATAGGTCTGTCTGAACTCCTGTTTCGCTGTAAATGTCTTGACATTAGACCCTGGGTTCCTCAGCACAACACAAGGCGATACCAGGCAGCGACGCTACTAGTATTCAGATGGCGATACTAGTATACAGCATATACAGCCAATTTGCTTTTTTCCAAATGGTACCAGTGTCAACATGAACCAGAACTAGTGGTTGGCGGTTCCACAAAATATTCACGTCGCTTCGCGACGGCAACCGCCCGCACCGCATCGTTGGGCAGCCGCTCGTAACTGCCAATGATGTCGGCCATTGAGACCAAAAACATCCGAAAGTACTGATTGTCGGAA
>Ga0126342_10001234_pt1 | contig 34836 bp, 25 predicted proteins | sample Cyp1metagenome_FD_92528 | JGI IMG/M metagenome (GOLD analysis project Ga0126342, IMG submission 92528) | Coral microbial communities from Lord Howe Island, Old Settlement Bay, Australia - Cyphastrea 1 metagenome | ecosystem: Host-associated > Invertebrates > Cnidaria > Coral ...
GCCAAGCATTGGATGAAAGAATGGTGAAGAATTCAACCCATGACTCATGTATAATTACCATCTGGTTATTCAACATAGCCATGGAAAATCACAATTTTTAATAGGTAAACCATCTATAGATGGGCCATTTTCCATGGCTATGTTAGTCATAACCAGAGGGTATATCGGATATATCATGGATATGGGTCAATCCAGAAACGGGAATACCAAAATTCAATGATGACGGCAGAAATGGTCCACAGACATCTCCTTTCCAGGTATGGCAAAAACATGCAAAAACCTAAATTATTGAGACCACCAACCAGCTGTTTTTGGTGATGTTTCAACATGACTTTCCTTCTTGTGATCCCCAAGTTCTGACCGTTCTGAACAACATGATGCGGCATGGCTTTGTGCTGACATGCATTCTGGCACATATCATGATATATAATATGCTCTGACGCTTCTTTTTTCCAGCAATTCATCTAGCATATGTGCTGACAAAGACTCTGACGCTTGCTCTGGCAAACTTCCCGTGATATATGCATTCCGACATCACTCTCACATCTATTCTTCCAACTTTTCTGAGATGCATTCTGGCAATCTATTCTGACACTTTGTTTTTTCCTGGCATATTCTCAGACACATCTTCTTAATATACATTCTGACATTTATATGGGGGTTTGCTAAATTGGGCAACAGGATCACTTCAGAACACCATCCGAGCCATCACTTCAGAACACACACTTTTTGCATCACTTCAGAACACAGGGCATCACGGGACTGGCAAGGCGCAGCACAATGGGGTGCTTTGGGTGGCTTGGGGCAATAGCGTTCATGTTCCTTTGCACACAGGGGCACTGCCCCTTATGGTTCGCGGAAAATGGGGTACCCCCAAACCATCCAACATTACTTGGGCATCCACCATTGGAAACCACCTGTCTGGTGACATTTCTGCCAGCTAAGGCAAACCCTCTTGTCTCCACGAGGAGAACAGTCGTGGGGAAATATGAAAAAAACATGTTGAAAAAATTGAAACATGACAAAAAAAGCTACTGTCCGTACTTGGAGAATCTAAAACCTATTTCAAAATGACGGTTCTTGGGTAGAAACTAGAAACCAAGTTTTTTCTCCTAAAGACTGGTTCTTCCCATTAAAAAAACACAATATCCCGTGCATTTACCTCCAATCCCCCCGCTAAACACGTTCCAATCAAGATCCTTCACCGTTTCCACAGCGCCCCCGAAGCTCCCCTGCTCCAATTTTAATACTCGCGCATTAATTCTGGTTGGTGGTTGGCCTACCCCGCTGAAAAATATTAGTCAATGGGAAGGATTATCCCATATATTGTGGAAAAAAAACCAAACCACCAACCAGAATTGCATTCAGGAACCATAGCCAAAAACCATCCAAAACCCATATAGTTTTCCAAAAAAGGTTACGACGGGATAAATAAGGGCCATCTAGGGGAATAAATACAGGTCATCAAAACCTGTTTTTTTTTGGTGAGACACACAAAATACAGGTTTACTATGGGATAAATACCGGTTTCTCTGATTTCCACTATTTTCTGCCACAAAAAATTGCCTTCATTTTCTGAAAACGAAACGCTATGCACCTCAAATTTTGATGCTGTTCGACATATGACCTAAAAGGGATGCTCTACGATATGATCCATTGGATAAATATAATTGTTTGGATTTGGAAGACGTGTTTTTTCATGATTTTGCAAGACAAGCGGGTTTGTACTTGCGACCTGCATTTTTCGGTTTTAGGATCTTTAGGTAGTAAACCACCCCTGGTTGAACTGTCCCGACCTGCAGGGGCTCTTTCCTGGCCAATTCTTTGCAGGTGCGTCGGCCATAGGCCTGACGCGGATCCGACCAGGGACGATGTCACCATGGTTGAGAACTGCATAGAGAGGTGGGGCCCCGACAACATCTACAATGAATTTCAATGGATTGTTGCAAACAAACATCTCAAAGGAAAAGGATTATATATTTCAAAGGAAATCTTGAGCCAGAAACTTCTTCAAACATCTTCACACCACGTTTTTTCCCTTCAAACTATTACGGAATTTTCCTGCAAACTTTCCCCTCAAGAACTTCTACGACCTTGGTGATATCTTGACTTTATTTGACCGGTCCCCCACAACGAAACCATCGTCCCATGGCAGGGCGGCAGGGATGTGTACCGGGCCCTTCACTTTGACTTGAATATGTTGATATATTTTGATAGCTTGATTCAACATAAAAATCAACCACATTAAAACACACCAGGTCAATGGGAATAAAAAAAGATCCAATACATGGAGCTACGTAAACGCAACCATATGTTTGGCCATATGAATTGTGGGGATATCCCCTGAATTTAGGCTTGAAAATAGGCCAAAAACATGGATCCCACTGGGTCGTGAAGATTTCAAGCGATGCTTTTTTTGGGGCGATGAAAATTCCGAGACAGGCATGGATGGCATGAGAAAACCATATAGGAAAACCATAGGAACACCCATAAGAAAATGGAGGTTTACCCTCTGGTAATGACTATCATAGCGAACTGGAAAGATCCACCATGCTACTCTTAAGGGAAAATCCACGATTTCGACTGGGCCATGTTCAAGTTCGCAAACTGTTAGTTTACCAGAGGGTAAACCTGGAGATGGAGAACCAACTCACATCAAATCAGCCAGGTTTGCCAAGAAAGGTCTACACTGTACACATGGCCGGCTGATCCAGCTCCAATGAATTTCTTGGACCTGGTTGGATGGAAAATCCCTAATAATAGATGACTAGGTGGTGGCTTCAGCCCCAAAAATATGATATGAATTCATTGATGATCATGTCAGTTTCAGATAGAGAAAAATAAACATAACATAACATAACCAATATTATAAACCACTAGCTAGATCATCAGCATGACCTGGTTTGTCATCCCTAATTCCCAATTCAATTTGCTATAAACTGGCGGCCCATCCGCCAACATCATTTCAAACAACACTTCATTGATTACAGAAAGTCCCTATTTTAGATGGTCTATATAATGCCCGCTGCTCTCACAATTGTCGATTTCTAATCACCATTGTTCAGCATTTTTCATCTTAAAACAATGATAACCCAATGTTTCATCATAGCTGGCAAAACCTCTGTTTTGACCCATAGCCATATGGGAAATTTCCATAGGGGCACCCCCATAGCTGGAGTTTTTGTTTTAATGGAACATTCAATGAATGGATGATGACTTGGGGGTAACCCTATTTCAGGAAACCTCATGAAACAGATCTTCGACCCCGAAAAACAATGCAGGACACCTCACCCATAGGATCCATGGTGCTGCTATATATGGTGTGCCATGAATCCCATCAATATACCCCCAAAATGTTAGCATATATACCAGCACCATGGATCCGTCATGGGTCATGTCTTGAAACCTCCATACGCACTGGTGAACTAACATAGCAATGGAAAATCACCATGTTTAATGGGAAAATCCACTATAAATGGCCATTTTCAATTGCTATGTTGGTTCACCAGAGGGTGTCTATCATGTCTTCAGGTGACTTTCCCCGAAAAGCCGCCGTTTTTTGAGCACCTTCGAGCCCTGAAACTCCACGTCATCAGTGTAGGCCGTCGCATGGTGTGATCCTTCATGGACAAGGGTCTCCACCATCTCCTGTAGAAAACCATAAACATGGGGGTCAATGGATTGGTTTAAGGGAAAATCTACAGGAAACCATGGTTTTTACCATCAAATATAGGGCTTTCCTGTAAATTTTCCCATCATCCAATTCTATGAGGGGGATTTACAAGGGGATTTAATATGATTTCATGGGATGTAACTGGATTGGGATATAATATGGCATATTTTCATGGAATATTGGTTGATAATATTTAAAACATTGCAAACTGGGAAATCCAGCAGCTAAATGGTGTTTCTAGCTGGGAAAAAATACTGTAACTGGTGGATCAGCAAACCACGTTTGATTACCGGAGAGTAAATCTATGTAACTATAGCAACCCCAAGTCATTGATAGCAAAGTGGGAAACTTGGAAAATTGCATTGAATATCATTGAACCAACCTCCTGGTTGCACACTTTTTGGCATTTTTTTGGACGGTGTTAAAACAACCTCAGATAGAAAAGTGTGCTTCCAGGCTGGTAACTTGATGATATTCACTTCATATTGCTAGCATTTCCAACTTTTCGGCATCCTTTTCGATTCTTTTCGGGGGCTGCTCGTATGATGAAACCATGTTTCTTTACATGTTGTTTATTTTTTTTCCCATTGGACATGGTTGTTTCCTGACATTTTCCTTTGAACCACTTGTGGGATAGTTGGGTGATGCTGGAGCAGCCAACATGTGATTTCAATATGAATATTAACAATGGACACTTGTGATTCAAGAACATTGGGTTGAATTCTTGGAATCATTTTGTCTTCTGCGCATACTGTGAAAATCTATTGGTTTGTCACCCAAATTCTTCACAAAATGAGCCATGTGGATGGCTGCACTTACATAATTCAAAAACATATTCGTTGCTCAAAACCCTGTCAAACTGGATTTCAATCTAGCTAACCGTTTCTTTTGCAAATCAATGGATAACTATCACCCTACTAAGATGATCATTAGATTTCCATATTATCAAATATCCTAAACCTTATTTAACCGTGTAATTTACCTTATTCCGAACGATTTCCCTCAATGACCTCAGATCTCCCTGGAACTTTCTCTCCAGGACAGCTGGCGCTTGAAAATGTGCAAACAGATTTTTCAGAAAGGAACAAACCGCTTGAGTAACTTTAAAAATTCTTTCACGGATTTTTCAGATTGAGGCTTAAAGGCCGCCTTGAAAAACTTTGTCAATGCAGGATTGGAAAAGTTATTTCTAAGCGTTCAATGTTCAGTCTTCAATCCTGGAGCATGGATTGAAGACTTTTTCCGGCCTTCACCAGTCGTCAATTTTCAATCCCAATTTCCTTCAAACGTTTGCAAACGTTTGCAAGCGCACTTGGAAGAATTTCACCATAAGCACAATAGGTTATCCTCTCTTCGTCAGTATAATTAACATTGTACCCCCTCTCTAACCTATTGCCCAAATTTAACCCAAAAAAGGGTAGAACTATGGGGAGGGTACCAATATATATAATTATATCTATATATATATATAATATATATATACACATATATATATATATGGGTTTGTCGGAAAATAGGCTAGAGTATCCCAAATTCATAGATTTGATATGATTTGATAGTTAGCCATCATTTCCCCATATACTAAAATAGAAACAACCATTTAACAAAAACACAGTTTCACACACAACTAACATCAAATAACAATAAACATTGATTACATCCATATATGTATATAGATGTATACATATGTATGCATGACTTCATTTCAAATCACCATGCTTCACGATTGTTGATTTAAAATGATTTAAACCATGTGGTCTTTTATCGCATCAAATATCAAATAAAAACACAACACATGTCCCATGTTTCATGTTTCATGTTTCGTTCAGACATCATTTAGATATTCTAAATCCACCATGTTGCCACCGTGGATGGGAACCAAATCCCGTAACCCACTTCACCGAGGAGCCAAAGGTCTGGTGAAATAGAAGGGGCACCTGGGCCCGGCTGGGGAAAAGCCCACGATGATTGGATGATTGGATGAAATTTTATGAGATTTTCATGGGACGTATGAGAGATATCATACTTATTATGATAGGATTTAATGGGACTATAATAGGAAATCATGTATATATGGGTCGACAAATACTTAGAACATCATTTGGAAAACACTCCTCCAACATTTAACGGGGTAGATGTTCTAAGTATGAAGTCGGGGAACCATACTTAGAACATCCGCCAAAAATCCATACTTAGAACATCAATTTGTACATGATGATGTTCTAAGTATGTGTCCACTATACCAAAAGTAATGGAAAAAGGCGGGGTGAGTATAGGAATGGTTCAAACCAGTTATTTAAGCTTTGATGTGCGTAGAAAAGAATGTGTGGGACAAACCATATTTTCAGTGATGACTCCAGTGTCATCAAGAATACCAAAACCATTGCCAGAGACAGAGACTGCATGAGACCCTGCAAGAGTAAAATGTGCATGAGGGACGTATGTGCGGGTGGCTGTTTGAATTTCCAATCATTTCTTCTCAGCCGGAAAAACAATTATAATTAGAACATCAGACCACCTCTGTCAAAATGCATGTTTTATGTGTTGATGTTCCAAGTGGTGTGTTTCTTGATTTTTGATCCCCATCTTGATTTTGTGATGTTCTAAGTGTGTGTGCTGGTGCATTTGGAAAAGGTTTGATGTTCTAAGTGTTTGTCGACGCATATGCATAATGGGATTATTAGATGAAATATGGGAAAACACCTGCAATAATGCATGAAAAAAACATAAAAGAGAGATCAGTGAAATACCCTCTGATAATTTGTTACGTAGCGAACTGGAAAAACACCAAAAACACCATGTTACAGAACCATCAACCATATTCTTTCAATCATCTTCTTGACCAAGGAAAAGACAGGAGAACCACATCTGACTGAGCACATCTATGTCCGATCCCTCTATCCCGGCACTGTGGTGCGAAAAAGTACAGCTTTCCAAAGCTACCCTCGTTGGCAAAATGCTGGAAGCCAACAGGGTGGCCTGTTAAGCGCAAGTCACTCCGCAGGCGCCGAGGAAGAAGAATTCATGGTGCAGAAAAAGTTGAAAATTCGGCAAAACAAAATTAAGCGTGCCAGTGTTTGACAGCACCCGAAAATAGGCCAAAGTGTGGAAAACAAGCCGGCAGGGTCAAGAACGCGAGTCAATCCGCGAGTTCCAAGGAAGAAAAAAGCATTGGAACGACAGGGGAAAGGAAATGAAAATCATCTATAAATGGGACATTCTATGTGAGAAGGAAGATTAAAGTCAAACTTCCGACTTATGGACAAATGCGGCAACAGTTGTGAGAGCAGTCCGAGAAGAGAAAGGGTCAGAAGAGAAAGAGTCAGTAGAAAGAAGGGCAAGGTGAAGGTAGAAAAGTCGCGAAGCACTGTGTCTTTTCTGACCATTCCTACCTGAAGCGGTCTGCATCTCGAAATTTGCAGCCGGACCCGATCACGTGTCTGGACCGGTGCAACTGTGTGACTCTCGTTCACACCATCATCACCATCATCATCATCATAATCATCAGCTTCGAGAACAGCCACCTCTGCATTCGAATAGTGAGTTACATTCTGTTGGCAACAAACAAATACCGAACTTGGGGACACATGCAGTGATTTGCAAGGCTTCGTGTCTGCTCTTGCTGACAAGATGAACCTTCGTGTTTTTGTAGAGCATTCGGTCTGGTCCGCAACATGCCGTGTGTGTCTTTTCTGACAGCGAGAAGCCTAAGTTTTGTGGACCTAGAAATGTCGTGCTGGACATTACTTGACAGCTTCCGTGCTTGTCTTTTCTGACGGCACGAGACAAACTGCAGTTGAACTTTGCTTTGACGCAACGGACACGCTGGTCAGCAACAGTCCTCCCTGAGGACACGAAAGGGGTTGACTCGCAATGTCGATCCCTGTCTGCTTTGACGAAGGACAAGAATGTGACAGCGTGGCGTTGAGTTAATCAAAGGCATTACTCAAGTTTCAAAATATGTTGCAAACATGCTTTTTGAAGATTTGGGAATGTTTCTTCTCCCCGAACAAGTTGTAGTCGATTCTCCTTTTGCGTTTCTTCTGCTCCTCCTTGTCGATGTTCCTGCTCGATGGTTCTAACATGATGAGAGTGAGAGACACATGGAGAGAGGGATCAATAGAATTCAGTTCGATGGATGGTTAAATGGATGGATAAAAAGATGGATAACTGGATCGATAGATGAAATGGCAATGATGGACAGCTAGATACATGATGATACATGGATAGATAGAAGGACAGCAAGATAGACCTGATGGATGGATGGATGGATGGATGGATGGATGGATAGATAGAGAAAACATAGGTGAACAGAGGAGACAGATCATAGAGAAATGGATGGAAAAAGAGACAAGCAAACAGATAGACCCTCGCTCGCACCTATCGCTCAGCGGGTTCGCCTTGCCAGGCGTGACAACAGCCCTCTCCTATAGGGATCTATAGGGTTCCTATCTTGGAAACTTCCGCCACCGCCCAAGGTGCGGTCCTACTGGTAGTAATTTACACTTTCTTAACTTATTACTGATTTTGCGGGATGTGAAAAACTATTCTTCAAAGAAACTTTGATCCACCCTCTGCAACTTATCAATAATGACCTCGGTTCTGCGGCTGAGATGAAGCATGGCCCAAGCTACAGTGGAGTGAAAGGTGGATGTTTAGTAAGTCGCCCCATCGGGATTCCTGGATTGACCCAACCATCCCACAGATGAGCCCAGCCCAGCCCAGGCACAAGTAAAAAATAAATCGGTTTCTATCGGAGTAAAGCGTCCTACAGGCGTACTTTTCCAGCTGGTTTTCCTCGCAAGCACCACCCTTGGGGTACCTGGGTGTAAGCGTGTTCCACCAGCGCGAACGACCGAATGCACAATGAAAAAGCTGCAAAATTTCATCTGCAAATTCGTGTTCTATTCAAGAAACCAAATTCATTTTCAAACCTTGAATTATAAACCACTTCATTTTCCGATCGTCTGCAATGTGTAGCCTCAATTCGATGGTTTTGAAAACCTCTTCGTAGCTCCCACTGGCTCACCATGGTTCATAGGAAATGTGGATATCCGGCCCCTTAGCTCCCAATCCTTGCAGCATGTCAGATGTATCCATAACTTATATCCTTGCAACTAAGTCATCACAGGGCCGCTCCGGAAATCCAAGGAACACGTACGCGAAGGTTCTTTCGGTGCACATCGCTCCTGGGTACACGTAATGCACATTGCTGATCATGTGATCCACGGAATTCATCACACGCAGCACCTGGCACGAAGACGGGGGAAGTTATGCCAAGAAGATGCTCCACTGAATCATGTTGCTAAAAAGATGCTGTTTATAACTAGAATATAACTATAGAATTACAGTAGAAGACCTTTTTGGGTGGCGAAACCAGATCAAGCTGTGAATGGTCCTTGAGACCTTCACTTCCGAGCCCCAGTTTTAGCAATAGAATCAACTCACATCGGAACAGAACCAACAAAGACCAAAAGACAGTGTAGACAATGCCAACGTTTGAACGGGTTATCATCTTGATGTTTCAAAACAATCCGAATCGGACTATATATAGATATGCATATTCATGTGTGTGTGTTTAAGGTATACCTATCTCTCTCACCTGTGTCCCTGTGTGTATGATGTATATCCACATTACTATATATATATATATATACATACATATGTGTGTGTGTGATATGACTATTTACCTCCCTGCGCATATACATATATGATGTTTGTATGTAAACAAGAAATGTGAATATGTTTGAATGGAACATAGAAACACATATTCGTACATGTAGCTATGTAGGTAGGTATGTAGGTATGTAGGTATGTACGTGCGTACGTATGTATGTAATGTGTGTATAAAGGATGTGTATATTGTGTATATATATACACACGTGTGTGTTTGTAATATAAATACGAAACACGTATATATAAAGCAACCCCAACTATGTATATAGAAAAAAACTAAATCTCAAATATCTGATCAATATCATATATACATATGTTTGCATACTTCTACACGTGTATATATATATATATACTTATATGTATATCTGTATGCATATATATATATATGCACATATAATCATATATCTATGTACATATATCTATATCCCACATTCATGACAGGGGAAACAAACCACAACACGTTGGGTTAACTTGCTCTTGCCTCCTTGCGAGCCATCGGATTGTAGAAGGAATCTCGACCAAACCATTTCTTCCTGAGCCGAAAATCAGAGCGGAAAATCCACCAGCGATGAATTTCCAGAAAGCGCTGAATTTCCAGAGGATTTCACCAGATTTGATGACCTGAGGGTATATCATGGCATATCCCGTAGGTATTCCATCTACCAGTTGGCATGATCCCTCAGGTAATCAAATATAGATACCCTCTACCTGAGGGAATATGATGCTTAAAAATTAAGAAAAGACTTGGCGAAATTTTCCATGGCCCTCGTCCGCAAATATGGCTGGGAAATCCGACATCCCAAGTCATCATAATGCCCAACAAAAAACGCATGAACTGAACCATTGGCTAGTAATGTCCATGTACATATAATACATATAATACATATAATACATATAATACATATATATATATATATATTTAATATTATATATAGTGGGTGATAATGCACTGCTTCGCACACACTCATGCCCATGAAAACCGGCTATGTCGGAAGACAGCCGGACTACTGGTGGGCTTTACTCCCTTCCCATCGTGATAAATTCCTAGTAGAATTGGTACCCCCCATTAATTAACGAATAGCCTGGGGTTTATTCGTCCTTACTTACCCTCCAAATAACATAGCCATGTTAAATTGCCAGAGGCTGTCATATGCCGCGCCAGGTGTATCCCAGTGTCATATGATCTTGTGTCTCTTTGGCGCTGAAGGCACGAATCACGAGACCCATGTAGGCCTCGGGCCAGGTCGGCCATATATGGTCCCATGACTTTCAGGTCGGTTACTGGACGCAATTCAACCAACCTTTGCATTTATTTCCCTTAAAGCCATCCTGGGAGTGTCTGGTGGTTGAGTCACCAGGGTCCAATATGTGGACCCGCCAACCAAGTATGGGTCAAAAAACGTTTGCTAATCTCACCGTAAACCCCCAATTTGCACACAAATATGTATAAATATAAATATTATATATATATGTATAATACTATAGCAAACACACACATGCATATATATGATATATATATATATACTATAATTTAAACGCTAACAGAAAATAACAAAAGTTGGACCTTCCCATTCCACTGCACCGTATCCCCATGGCCGGCTTTTCCTATGCCTTGGCCATCTCCTCCTTCTGCACATTCAATCGCGCCTCTTCCGGCTGAAATGGGATCTTGGGAGGAAACTTCAGGGGCTGCTGGATTCGCCCCGATCAGCTACGAGAGAAATAAGTAATAAGAACACTTTCACAGGTCAAGATCTACCACGCTGCATTCCCAATATTCAAACTAAATAATAACTATTGATATATATATATATATATTTATTCAATGGCCATTTCAGGATCCTAAATTGGAGGTACCTACCATATATAAGGCCTATGTAAGGCCTATGTAAGAAATATATTCCCCAAAAATATGGCCTTATATGGTACAGTACCTTCATTTTAGGATCCTGGAATTCCCATTGATTTATGTATGTATGTGTATATTTCTGTATTTGTGCATTTATTTGTATATATACATATATATATATGGGCACATGTATATTTATATTTACATCTATATATTTAAGTTAAAATTTATAAGTATATTTATAATATATCTATATTTTGTTCTTTCTCTATCTGCTGTGTTTTTAAACATATTCTGTCGGTGCTTCTGATTCTGGAGCTTCTCTTCCACCTGGCCAGGGCTCAAGCGGCCTAGACGGATGCCCATTGAATAGTTTGGGAAAACTTTCGCCCCAAAAACTTTCTTCCAAACCAACGTGCTTGGTGGTGCCTGAAAAACACTTCAAACAATCTTTTGGCGGCGGCAAAGCCGAGCCAAGCCAAGCTTTGCTTTTTGGTCTATGTGTTCTTGGTGCTTGGCTGTGGCTGCGCTTGCGCTTTATTTAGGGTTGTGCTTGTGCGGCGCGGCTCAAAACCCTGGCAAACCCATAGCAAAACCATGGACGCACAACAACTGTCCCTGCCTTGGCTTCTCCTCTTCTTCGGCTCTTTGCTGCTTTCAGAGCTTTCTCTGGAAGCACTATTTACCGAATGCCAAATTGAGAAAATAGTACGAATTTGCAAAACCCTCACCATATGTAGCCCTTAAAGGGATGACCCCTCAAGAACAGGGTAATTATCTTCGTTCACAATTCCCAATTTTTTTCCGCCTATAGCACTTATTAAGAACCCCAGGGCAAGCTAGAAAATTCTTATAATCGGTTCTTCTCCAATGGTTCCGCTGTACCTGAATGGTTTATTGATTAATCGGGCATGAGAGCTGGGAAAAACTGGAGATAGTGCCAATGTTGCCCCATCTTAGTGATAAATTGTATTAAATTCGAGCTTTTGTGGCGCGCCCCTCGATGTTTGATCAACCAAAGTAAGGTAACCAGGGTTTAATATTGATTTGTGGATCCAGGGCCAACAAAACGATAACATCTTGTCTTTTGTTGTTGACATTTGGGATGCAAGCGGCAATGCGCCTGAAGGGTCTTGACTGGTTCTGATCCTCCATGTGAGCTCCCACATCCCTCCAGCATATCTATCTACTTCCTGAGATTCCGTGCTTCGCTCGCAACTAAAATCCTGTTCCCAGCAGAATCATCAAACCCTAGCAGTGATTTTCATAATCGCATTCCTACTTAGTGTAAGTAATCTATTTATAATATGTTAAAATCCAATATTCATCCGGAGTACCCCCCTAAGATTCCATCCCAATACTCTTATTGGGATCAATTCCATCGCCCATGAGATCCTGGTCCGGTGTCATGCCCCTCATCCGCGATTGAACCGATCTCTGCATCAAGGAGGAGCCTCCGTCCTGGCTCACGTTTGCCATACGTTTACCCAAAGTGGGACCCCCGAAGACGCTGTCCTCACACCTGAGGTAAGCTTGAAGCAACAGTCTCTCTATATAAAGTGGAGATTTGATGGGTTTTATTTTGAATGCTTTTAATGGAGATGTAAAGGATATACCTGTGCAGGGGTGTATGGGTAGAATCCCGCGCTCCTGAGGGGTCATCCACAAACAAGAATCTTGCAGGGCCTAAAGGGTCATACGCAGAGATATCAAACGATTTCTCCGGACAATTCATCAATAAAATCGACGAAAAATGAGGAACAGGGGAATACAACACTCAAATTGGCCATGCAGTGCGACATATGAGAATAAATAGGGAATCCAGGAAACATGCCCAATCTTAGATGGATCTAAGATCTATCGAATATATCTATATAGTAACCCCGCATCAAACAGGAAGGTTCAATCCTTTCCGCAATTTTCCTAGGATTTGCCATTGTACTTTTCTATCTTTTTGGCTTTGCTATGAGTTGTTACATATAAATTCCGGGGTTTGCATCACTTGTGCCTTGGGCACCTCGCCTCGAACTCAGCGTTTTCCCTCAAAGGTCCAGGGTCCGGATAGATCCGAAACCTCAGAGGGTGAAATCCTTGCGTTTTTGGGGCACCGTTCGGATTTTGCCTCACAAAGCCATCGAAAAACTGGGGGTATCCATAACCGAACATCATTGAACTGTTGGATCTGGCGTTGCCACCTGCGAGAGCATGAATTGAATGGAATGCATTCATGTCAGAAAGGGTGGAAAACATGGGAAAACTACCTTGATGATCATGCACCCCCTAGATTTGGGGACGGATTCGTTTATCTTCGCAGCATTCACCAAATGGTTTCTACAAAACCTGGTTTTGGTGCACCAAACTCCAACCTTGGGCCAGCGGCTGAGGCATTGTTTTGCTGTTTGCCACCCATTTCCAGTCACAACAAAACGAGTCATAGGATGAGAAAGAACAAATGCAACCCATTTACATCCCATTTTCCAAGCCCACTCCTATCTGCGGCACAGTGCTAACACACCCTGCGTGATTAGCCCATGGCTAACCCTTGCCAAGGCTCAAGTTCGCTAAGCGCTCCAGTGCTTCCCAAAAGTTGTAAGTCACTCCAGCGGCCAAGGGTGTGTCCTTAGTCAGTGATTCCGCTGTGAAAGATGTATATTGAACCAACAAAAATCCTGACAAAATCGTGAGTTAGATACTAGAAACCAAAGTTCGCACCCAGATTTAATTAATTAAGTCAAGTTCATACTCTCGTACCTCTGCCATATTTGTTTGCAATATTTTGTAATCACCTACAACTTATTTGCATATGTTTCTTTCCAAATGAGCGGCGTCAAAGTAGCCAAAGGGTTGTATTCCTGTTTTGTGTCGCGCTGCTTTCGCTCGTACTGACTTCAACCCCCAATCACCCAAACAAATCTACCATTGGGGATCTGAGTTGCTCATGGGCTACCCTCTGGATAAAACTGTTTGGGTGTTGTTTTTTCTTTTCTGCAATTAATTGGGTTTCTATATATTTTTTTATAAGGAAATTGATGCTTTGGGGAATTTGCCATTTTGAAGATTCAAAATCAATGGAGCTGAATAAGATACAAGAGCTATAGCAAAGGAACATTATACTAATTCCCAAAAAGAGAAAACGTAATTCATCACTATTTTAAATTCGGATTTTACGGTTCTATCTTTTTTCGGGGGATTGCTAAATAAATCGGCCATCTACCACTCTTCACATGCCACATCCAAGCTGCAGAATCCATTGGCATGCCAGGATCCGTCGCCAATTCCACTTTCACAGCACTATGTTCCTGAGAGGGGGATGCAAAGTTGTATCTTGTGTGTATATATATATATATCCAAATTTAAAGGGACATCCATCCGTTTGAACATATCTACTGCAAAAAGAAAACAAACACATAAATCATATGCATATATATATATATACACATACGTCTGATGTATGTATATATATATATACATACATATATATATATACATATGTATATATATATATATAAATACGCAATATAAAATATAAACATATATATATATATACAAATATGTGTGTGCGTGTGTGTTTGTGTGTGTGTGAAAAGTCTGAATAGACGTAAAACTTCGCTGCCGGCTCATTTTTATATTTTAGATATTATATTTTATTACAGCAGGGGATCACCGGGGTCCCCGGGGGGTCGGTGATCAACGAAAACACCTCCCCGGGACCCGTGTAAACATGTGTAAACGTACCTGCTGGGCTTTGGTGGTGCACCTGGGCGCATTTAAGTCGCAGCTGGTGGCCACCATAGTCCCATATAATATATATATATATATATTATCTAGTCTAATTGCACGTGATGGGACTCAGTTCCCAACGGATCACTGCAATGATCCATTCTTGTCTAGTGTGATTTCCATGGTGGCTCCGACATGGTGCCATGGACCCACGTGAGGGAACATTTCTTAAAGTGAATGTGGACCGACTTGACTTCCGAATTTACACATTTTAATGTGGTAATTCATCTAAGTAGTGAAACAGTTGGCCTTTCGGTTATGCACCTTTTTCGACGTCCTGCTGCTCCTGTTGTCATGGGGAACTTTCACAGTGTTCCAGTGAAGCCTTGCCGAACTACCTCTCTCTCCATCGCCATCTTGCCGAACTACCACAAACCTTCTTTTTTACCGCTGTTCAAGAGACAACATGTCCTTTTCCTGCAGGTGTGGTATTCTTTGGTTTCTGGTGAGGTCAAACATATTGTGCACCTAATTCACTTGAACTTGAACAGCTGTTTATGCCCATGTGGCTTGACTTGACTATGGTCCCGGTTGGGAGTAACGCAGGATTACTTAAGACTGAACTGAATCCCATTCTCATTGTTGTCGTTTTTTCTTCTGTTCACCAGCTAGTTCCCCATTCGGTCCCCTATTTCATGCGTTCTTCCCTCCCCAGGTAGGCCGGGTCCTGTGCGTGCCGAGGTAGGCGTAGGTTTCGCTGTGTGAGGTTGGTTCAGGCGCTTCTGTCTTCCCCCCCTCCGCTGGTCTTGTTCCGTGTCCGTCGGCCTCCGCTTTTCTTTTTTCCTTGCCCTTTCAGGGTTTGCCCGCTCCGGGCCAGGTATGTTGGTGTCGGTGTTTGCTCTTCCCCTCTTCTTTTGCGTTCCCCTCCTCGGGGCCCGCTTAAGTAATCTTTCATCTCATTATATCTCATTTTCACGTTCATCTCATCTTCATTCCCCCCGTTCATCCTCACTTTCACCTCATTTGCACAAACACCACCCTGCCAAAGGCAGGGTGTGTGTGTGTGTGTGAAACGTTTGAATAGACGTAAAACTTCGCTGCCGGCTCATTTTTATATTTTAGATATATTTTATTACAGCAGGGGATCACCGGGGTCCCGGGCGGGTTGGTGATCAACGAAGACACCTCCCCGGGACCCGTGTAAACATGTGTAAACGTACCTGCTGGGCTTTGGTGGTGCACCTGAGCGCATTTAAGTCGCAGCTGGTGGCCACGATAGTCCCATATATTATATATATACATTATCTAGTCTAATTGCACGTGATGGGATTCAGTTCCCAACGGATCACTACAATGATCCATTCTTGTCTAGTGTGTGGGTGCGTGTGTGTGTGTGTTTGTGTGTGTAACATCTAAATAGATGTAAAACTTCTCTCTTTTTCTTTCTTCTTTCCTCTCCCCTTCTAATAATAGTAATCCAGGGGGCCACCGGGGTCCCGGCAAGGTCGGTGACCAACGAAGACACCCCCCCGGGACCCGTGTAAACGTACCTGCTGCATAATCTACTTTAGGTCTAATCTGGGTCTAATAGCCTAAGCTGGTTTGCATGTTACAGGACTCAGCTCCTGACGGATCTATTCAAAGATCCATTCTTGTCTAGTGTGTGTGTGTGTTTGTGTGCGGCTTAAATGATTACACAGAATGTATGTAGGTAAATGGGTAGGTAGGTATTGATATTGATATTGATACGATTTGCGTTAATATTGATACTAATACTGATATTGCACTTGATATTGATACCAATGTGGATGTTGACATCAATATTTATATATACTGAATCTATGTATAACTTATTTATCCATGCAACCCAAAAAATAATCTATACAAAGAATGTACACACATTTATGTTTTGTATTTGTTCCATCTTCACATCGAACAGATTCCAATAAAATGAGGGGTTGTACGAATCTAATATCAAGAAGTTGATCATTGACAATTACCATGTGGCAAGCAAAGGCGTACATATACTATACTATATATAATCCCTTCTCCCTAATACTAAACGTCCCCCCCTAATAATAAACACGGCAGGTAGTTTTTAGTATTAGGGTGGTATTTTGTATTAGGGAATCCTAATACTAAATTAAAACCCTTAATAATAAAAACTATTTTTTCCGATCTCAACATCAATTAAATTTCTATATAACGCAATTAAAATATTGCCAAAAATTGGATGTCGAAGCTTCCCCCTAATACTAAATTAAAACCCTTAATAATAAAAACTATTTTTTCCGATTCAAAATCAATTAAATTTCTCTATATAACGCAATTAAAATATTGCCAAAAATTGGATGTCGAAGCTTCCCCCTAATACTAAATTAAAACCCTTAATAATAAAAACTATTTTTTCCGATTTCAAAATCAATTAAATTTCTCTATATAACGCAATGAAAAATATTGCCAAAATTTGGATTTCGAAGCTTCCCCCTAATACTAAATTAAAACCCTTAAAAATAAAAACTACTTTTTCCGATCTCAAAATCAATTAAATTTCTTTATATAACGCAATTAAAAATATTGCCAAGAATTGGATTTCGAAGCTTCCCCCTAATATTAAATTAAAACCCTTAATAATAAAAACTATTTTTTCCGATTTCAAAATCAATTAAATTTCTTTATATAACGCAATTAAAATATTGCCAAAAATTGGGTTTCAAAGCTTCCCCCTAATTACTAAACACCCCGGGGTTGACTAGTTTTTTAGTATTAGGGGGGGAAACCTACAAATGGTAAGTTGATTTTGAAATTGTTTTCTAAAGGGGATCAATTAAAAGTCAAATTGGCCAAACTGAAATTTTCATAAATTGGAGATGGACGCCTGTTTTTTAGTATTTGGGGGACGTTTAATAATGCGGGGAGGGGATTATATAAGGTTTAAATAAAAGCAAATGAATATATGTAAAAATATATATATATATACACATGAATATGTATATAAACCACATGTGCACATACACATACGAACGCATAGCGATGCGGCCATTTAGGCAAAACAGGTACGCTCAAGATTCCAAACCCAGGGGATGCCCAATGACTTGACTCCCTTGACCTACAAAACCTGTTTGAACCCACTGACAAACTGGGAAAGAAAAAAACAACTTGCTGATATTAAATCTAATTACTGTATCTTGGGCCAGCCTTGCGTCAATGCTCTGCTGAAACATTTTTGTTTGTTTGAACCTGTTTGAGCCAAAAGGTTTTCCATGTTGAATTTTATTGACACTATATATATTGGATGCAAACCTGATTGATTGGGGGGTATGCCAGAGAAGTCAGAGTATACGCCAGAGGGAAAAAAAAACACATATAATTGTCAGAGTATGCGCCAGATATACTTCTGGATGATATGTCAGAAACTATGGCAAAATAATTTGTCAGGGTGGGGATCACTCGAAGCAAAGTATTTTGTGTCTAGTTTTTGATGTTATTGTTGCCGCCGTTACTTCTCATTGGTTCTCCGAGTCCCTGAACTGCCCTAAACTTGGATTCTAAGCGGCCCACAGTTTATATACCCTCTGGAAAACTATCAGTTTGCTATTGAACATGGCCCAGTCGAAATAGTTGATTTACCCATTAATAGCATGGTGATTTTCCATAGCAAACTGTTAGTTTACCAGAGGGTAACCCCAATAGATTCCCCAGTCAAAGCCGCGGATTTGACCAGAGACCCCGCCTGCTCGACGAGCTTGCCAGTAGTTTTCAGGAAGACTCGGTAGGTGGCAACCCGTGCAACGCGGGCAGCCAGGAGGAGCAGGGTGAAATGAAAAAAAATGGAGATCTATATTTGGGGTATATATATATGTATATACCAACCATTCTATATATATATATATCTCTCTCTCTTTATTTATATGTATATAGATAATAGTACATATATGTATACATGCACCTATATGCATAACTTGTGTTGAGCCGCTCAAGGGCGCCCTGCGAACATCCCAATGTCTGGTCTGTGCCATGTGTGAACAGAATCTACACTTGATCATAGCCACCTGTACATGCCATATGAAATTCACTGCATACATATATTTATACTACATTATTTGGAGGAAGAGGAGACGAAACATGATTGGAGGGAGGTAAGGAGGTAGGTAGGTGTGTCCGGATGCAAGGCGGATGGATGTAACGGGCCTGAAACCCTGACATCGAATGGACATTGAAGGGAGCCAGCACGTACCTCACAACAAATTGATGTTTCGGCGTTATCCACCATCAACCCCTAGTAGGGGCTTATGAATTTCCTATTGTGAGAGGTACCTTTGTAATCCTTTGCGGAGATCCCGATCAAAACATGCCATCACACATCAAAACAATGTAGCGCCACCGGTAATGCCCCGGATTACCCCTAGGCCGCGCCACGGTCATCTCCAAAGTCCGGCAGATCTGCATCGCCTGATGGTAACACGTCCGCTGGAGACTGACGAAGCAAACATATAGCAACTGGACGAGCGGACGTCGATAGAATATAATGGAATTCACAACCCCACAAAAATAGTTATAATAACTAGTTATAATAGTTTAATAGAAGTTACTAATATAATTAAGTTGTTTTTGTGCGATAATTTACTTTAGTAACTTCTCACGATGGCCGAGTGTCTCTTGGGTCCCAAGGTCTTCAACATCGATGGTCGCACATCCAAATCGCAGAAGGTCTCATCCATCGGGGTGTAGCAAGCGATATCGCTTTTGGGCGGAACCACCCCCACCTCCAGGTGAAGTCTCAATTTGTTCATGGGAAAATCTTCAGAAACCTGGCTTTTTAGCCCTAACTATAAGCTTTTCCTGTTCACGTTCCCTCCATCTTAATCTAAGTCTTCCAAGTCTAGGGTCTGAATATGTCTGATGTTTTGGGCCCTAAATATAGACTTTTCCTGTTAATTTTCCCTTACTCCATCAGCCATTGAGATTGATCATTTATATCATTTGGAGGCATCACATGGCACCCCGCAGGAAACCTGCTTGATAAAGCCCACAATGGTCAAGCCTCAGCCACAACCACAACTGCGATCCCATCTCCCAAGGACTGGGGTGGTTACTTCTAGTCATGTTTGGTGTCATTTCCGGCAGGGATAAACTTCAGCGACTGGGGGGGGAACCGCAAGTAAGAATTCCAGCCTTGTAAAGCCATGAGCCACCACGGATTTTGGGCAGATGAGTTTGTCTGGTTGGTGGTTTCAACCCCTCTGGGATGATTATGGAAAAATAAGAAATGTTCCAAATCACCAACCAGTTGTTAAAGCCTTGGCCAAAAGATACCTGAGAGCCTCCGATACTTTGCTATCTCCAAGTGGCACAATGGCTTGCATTCAATCCACACTTTGCCATCCGTGGCCCTCAGACGACCCATAGGGAAGCCCGGGGATTGTCCTTCCGCTAGAAAATTTCACATAGCTATGGAAACTGGGCCATTTGAAGATGATTTACACGCACATAGACATACATACATATATATATATATAATTATATATATATGTACCGGTAAAAGGGTGATTTTCCAGTTCGCTATGCTAAATTACCAAAGGATCTGTTTGCCGGAGGATCAACTGACCTAGTGCTGTGGTGATTTTACCTTGGTCTAATGATTTTGGAGGGGCGGCCAACAGCACCAAATGCGCACAGGATGGCACAGGAGTCCCTATGACCAACGAAAGGCTTTGAAGCGGTAGCTAGCCAACTTTAGCAGGAGTCGGCGAGTGGTCAAATATGAATCCCTTGGGACATCTCAAAATCATCATCAAATAGCAACATGATCCGATTTCTGGGGTTGAAAACGTATGATTTCTCTTGAAACATCCTTTAACCACCAAAATTCAAAAGGGGAACAATGTCAAAATCCGCGGCTGGAATTCCATAAAAAATGATTGCAGAATGCGGAGCCCCAGCTCGTGGATGATGATATTCCCCTCTATACTATATACAGTATATATATATATATCTCTCTCTCTCTTTCTCTCCATCACCATACATACAATATATATATATAATTATATATATAAGGGTATTTAATGACAGCTCAAGAATACCGACCAATCCAAGAGTTGCAGAAACCCTTCAGTTGGACATCTCAACAACATCAAAAATATACAGTAATCATCACATTTTGAAGTCTCCAAAAAAATGGTTCTCCTGAAATCCGGCAGAAATCACCACGAGAATGTCGGGTTACAGTTTGGGCCGTTTGGGCCGTTTGGGCCGTTTGGGCCAAGGCTCGCATAGCCCATTCTTTCCTTGAACTTCTCCAGAAACCCGGGCTCTGCGGACAAGTGCTCCGCAATCTCCTTCAAGATTTGGGTGCGTCACGGAGGTGGCCGATTTTCGGCCCCAAATGGCCCCATTTGGTGAGAAAAAATGTGGTAAACTCACGGATCCTTTCAGAAATTTCAGGATTTTGATCTCCCATTGACCTGTAGCTGTTGGTTGTGGGGTTACCATTCACCCCAAGCAACAAATAAGGAAATGGGCCGGCATCATTTTTTCACCTCCCAAGATGGTTCCGCACATGCAAGCCAGTGGGGATGATTTATGGTTGGTTTTCCCACATTAGATTCAACGATAAAAAACAAAGGATCAATTCGGATCAACAAATGACCAGGCTATCTATACTAGTTACATCTAGTTACAAACGCATCTTTCGAAATGATAGTCATTGTTTATCATGTTTAGCAATTTCTCCGTGAAACCGCAAGCTGGTGCCCCATAGTTAGCTAAGTTGGTGAACATAACTCCAATAACTATTATAAACCAACTTACAACCGGGGGGGCACAACCTTGCATGAAGCAACATGAAACCAAACTCCATGGCATCCCGGCTAGGCCTGACCCTCATGGTCAAGCCGGCATCGCGTTTCGCATGTATAAATCTTTATATGTATGAAGAGTGTGCATATGCATAGCTAAGAGTAATATCTACACATCTATGCTAAAGTGGGTGAACATGTACATTATATTGATAATGTTATATGAAAGAGTTGCCCATTCCCAACCATCAATTTCACATCACTTCTGTGAGCATAGATGTAGCATGATGTAGCCATATATCATATCCAACATGATTCAACCACATGTGACAAAATTTGACCATATCTAACTTCTACCATTTGGTTATTTAACATAGCGAACTGGAAAATCCAGGCTTAAAATGGAGGTTTGAATGGGAAAATCATCTGTTTCTATGGGCAATGTTCCCTATGTTAAATAGCCAGAGGATACCCTCTGGTAAACTAACATAACTATGGGAAATCACCATTTTTAAAAGCTATGTTAGTTTACCAGAGGCTAATTCCCTCAATTTCTACAGGGTTTTTGACCATTCGATTCCCATCGCCGTCTCCTCCCACGTGGTAAACTGCTCCACGGCTTCGTGTTTGTCCCCTTCATTCAGTAGGCGACAGGTGTCGTTGACGATCTCCTGCGACTTGGCCATATGGGGATTTCTCAGGACTTATATTCTCGAACATATCACATGATATCAAGGATAGATAGATAGATATATATATATGTATATATGTGTGTGTGCGTGTGTGTATATATATATGTATATATATACATAGTGTTATATCACCAAATCGTCTTATAGGCAATGTTCTTCATTTGCTAAATGTGCTGAATCTCCATTTCAGTAGATTGTTTTGAAGTTGGGGAAGTCTAAACGAACATGTTTAAGCTCCAAACTGGTTGAGGGTTTCTGCCGATTTTGCAGACATTTCATCTTAATGACAGCGCACCCTCCGAGGAACTAAAAAAAAGTGTCACGATCAAAAAAATATATATATATAATTATATATATATATAATTTATAGTCCTCCATCCCTCTGCCTGGGAATCCGAACATAATGGGTATGTATTATATGTACATGGGGGTTTCTTAAAATAGAGGATCCCCAAAACCATTGGTTTCAATGCTAAAATGGACTAATTAACGCCCATTTCTGGAGATTTCCATGTCCATAGTGTATCAATCCCTAATGAAACACATCATCTACGGTGCCGGCATTTAAACACGCAAACATTTAAGCAATTGGATAAAACCGAAAAGTTAGACTACCTCACACCTCCAAGGGGTTCCTGGCGGTCCAGCACATCTATACAGCTGGAAGAATGTAATCATTGTATATACGGATCCGATAATTACACAATTTGAAACCATTCGGAAATTCAAATATTTCACCTCCGCATCGGATCTAGTGCTCCCACCCTTCATATCATATATGCATATTCTTATACAGTAAATATATATATATATATATATATATACCAGGCAAACCCAAAACACAACTATTTCTCTAGCAACTCCAAAAAAATGTTTTTTCCGGAAAAAGTTGTGGTAGTCCGGGTTTTTTCGCGTCAGTCCGGGTAAAGTTGTTTTTCTCCGTTTTTTTTCCGGTAAACTAATTTCTCCAGGTCATTGTCGGTTTCATGGATGAGTGGTTAGTTTTTCTCTTTATGGTTAATTTTGCTGAAGTGGGATGTGTGTAGCGCAACTTCAAAGCCGGCTGGGCCACTTGTCAGCGATCAAAGCTGAATTCAATACTTTACCCTACAGAAACCACATTTTGCGGCCAAAAACACATGTGCCAACAACCAAGCCTGAGCAAGAGTCACAGGGAAATGGAAAACTCCCACACATAAAGCTTAGGACGCCCAAAAAACGAGACAAACTGGTTGTATTCCAGCACGATCCTTCCAATAGACGAGGTAAGAGCTAGAGAACTGACGTTTTCCAGACAAAACCTTGCATTTATTGAGAGTCTAGCGCACACACTCCAGCATAGTCTGACGTAACTTTTGCAAAATACTTCTATTTTCTCCGGGTTTTTCCGGTAAAATTCTCGCGCTAACTTCCGGTTTTTCTCGCGCTAACTCCGGGTTTTCTCGCGGTCAGTCCGGGTAGGTAATTTATCCGGGTGTTTTGTCGGAATCGGCTGTTTCCAAAAGTTCTATTTTCTCTTGGTTTTCTTTTATTTTCTCTGGGTTTTTCTACATTATGGCCGGGTTCATTTGGTCGGAATATAAAAAATGCTTATGTTTCCATCATTTTCGATCATGTTCCATCATGTTCCATCAAAGAACTGGTGATTCCTGCCACATTGCTAATGGAAAGCAGCAATTCCAGCGCTGGCTGTGATGATGGGAGGAATGTTCTTCCTCTCAAATTCTACCATGTCTCAAGTAGCCGCGTTTCTGGCAAGGTGACCCTCCGACAGTCCTGGAAATCAGCTGCTACACCAAGGTTGCAGCAAGTGGCTAGCGTTTCCAAGCGGCAAAGGCTTGCATGTGCAGTGCACAGCAGCACATTTCAGTTTGACGTGGGTGGCACCAGCGCGCAGAACGTAGAGCTCATTTTGAGAAATGTTAGAAACAGTAATGGAAACTTAACATGCAAGACCACTGAAGCCAGGGCCAGATTCCCGAAAAACATCGAAAAACAAAACTGAAAAAAGTTACGTCAGTCCGCTATTTTTCCGGTAGAACAAGAATTTTCCGGTACATCCGGAAAATAAAAGTTTTTCCTGAAAACTTTGATTTTTGACTTTTTCCGGTTTGACTGGTATATATATATATTTGTTTATTTATTGATTGATTGATTTATTTATTTATCTTATATTTATTTAAATGTTGTCACCGTACAAACATGGTGAGAATGCTAGCCGAGTTCTGACCCCACCCACCTCGTCACACAAGGCTGCGAAGTCATCCAAATTCAGAGCTTCCTACGCTGGAGCTACGCTGATTAGTTTCTTGAATGTCACTGAGGGGACTGAAGCACTATAAGCATGTATATGATTGGGAGATTTGGGAGAGTGATAGGGGAAATTATCGTATTGGTATTCCATGTTCACCATCAATCAAAAGCTTGAGATTCCGAATAATTTGCCATGTACATGCCCACAAGCCAAATCCTACTTGCAAGCAGCGGGGTAGGCAAGGTTTATCGAAGTGCAGCTTGAAGCGCCTACCCGGGGTGGACATTAACTTCCAACATGACTTAATCATCCATCCTTTTCTACTTGAGGATTTTGATGTTTATCCAAACCTTTGCACGCAAATCCTTACATTCATTCTTGCATATTCGTAGCCATAAGAACCTGGACCCTCAAACACAAGGAACTAGTCGACAGTTTCACCTTGGTGAGTCATCGATAAAGTGAAGCAGCCTTGCATTGCAAACTTCAGCAAGGCCCCACTAAACCTTCCCTGAGAGAGATTCAAGATATGTCGCATCTTCCAGTACTGGGAAAAAAACTCCGGAGCTTCCAAACCTCTGGAATTTCCGCCCGACTGGTGAGATGAAACCATGGTATAACCCATAGGACCCACTGCTCAAGCCACAACCATTCTGCTTCAATTTTAGGCACCTGAATCAGCCTGAATCCAGAGCACCCAGCCCCCCCTTTATCTCCTCTGGCGCCTTTGATCTCAAGGCAAACGCAGCCATGATGGTGCACAGGAAGCAGCGTATGGCCATGGCAGCCATTTATAAACTGGATTCACAAACGTCGGACGTCAAATTTGGCCTGAGCCTGCCACGTTTTTAAAAACATCGTCAGATCCATCGATTTTGGACCAAAAAGGTGATCAAACATGGCAATGGAAAGTCACCCATTCATAGATGATGTCCCATGAAATATTTATCTCTGGGATTTTCCAGCCACGTTTGATGACACCGTAGGGCACCTTCCAGTGACAAAGCGATGTCCATTACTTAGTGGAATGAGTGTCCCGGTCCTTTTAGAGACCCACTGAAGCCGATGAAACTAATAATAGCATCTTCAAGCTGTCTCAAGCTGTACGTAAACACATGTATATCTATATGTATGTGTTCGAGTATGTATATATATATATATGTGTGTGTGTGTGTGCGTGTATGTATTTATACGTATATTTACCATTAAAACAAACATGTAAAAAACGAAGCATGAGACATAATCAGACGTATTTATCTTACACACATATTTACATGACATACAATCATTAACACGCATGTACGGTAGCCCACACCCATCAAATCACCCACTTCTATGGTGTGGATGATTTTTTTCCATGCCAGGGGGCATTTGGACATTTGGACAACCCAACACCTGCATTACACACATAATTACACCTACCAGCTAGTTGTTGATTCTACCTGCATCTGATCATGCTCCCAGCATTGTTGACTTTTCACCTGCAGATTGAACCTCTTGACCCCTTGTCTGTGTAGTGACCCCAATGTTTTCTTTTCCGCTTCTATATCTGCAATACCTGCCAATCTGCGAACATGTTATCAATACTATATACTATTTTCATGGTTTGAGCGACCTCTGGAATGTTGCTTGTTGGTTTACAGTATCCCTTATGATTCTAGCTGCTGCTTTGAAGCCCCCCACCCCCCAGAAAAAAATACTAGTCCACTGAGACCGTCATCGTCGTCGTCGTCATCATCATCATCATCATCACCATCATCATCATCCCATTTGCCAAATGGAAAATACACATAAAATACCAATAGAATTGAAACCATCAGCCAGAAGTCCCCCAAGGGATGCCAAGCGATGCTCGTACCGTCTGCCCGTCCTTCACCAAAGTGCTCGCCATTCGGCCGTAAAAAGTCTGCGCGGTGATGGTGCAACAACCCCCCCCTGAGCCCCTGAGCCAAATGCGGGGAGGTCGGTGACAGAAACATTATGAAAAATTGAAGCTTGTTTCGGCCAAACAAATCAAGCTTTCGCAGTAGAAAAACCCATGAAAAAACACACACTATTTCTTCCATTCGATGGGATCTTGGGTCCGCCGACATGACACAGAAATAGTGCCACTGATCGATTTACGGTGAAACATGGTCAGCATGGTCAGCATGGCTCAATATTTCATCAAAACTCAAAGATTGTTTACCATTTGATGAGTGATGATTGAGTTTTGATGAAATATCGAAACCATTTGATGAGTGATTTGTTTACAATACCCTCTGGTAATTTAACATAACTATGGAAAATCACCATTTTTAATGGGAAAATCCACTATAAATTGCCATTTTCAATAGCTATTTTGACATAACCAGAGGGTATTTCATTCTGCCGGAATCGATTCAGATCACCCCGATGTTCCAGAGTTAAGCATGCCAAGGCTTGGAAAAGGTTGCGTGGAAAATTCGCGAAGGCCGAATCGTTGGTATGGAAGCTCCCTGAAATATCCTGAAATAACGATTTTACATCAAAAGATCCACAATCGGCCTATAAACAAATATTGACATCTATGAGTCTAGAGTCCCCCCGCCCCATTTTTGAGAAGTACCCATCTACACAGTCAAGCATCCCCAAATTCTACTTTTTCGAGATTGAACAAAATGACATCATGAAAGCCTTTTAAATTGTCACCGTGGCCTTGTGCCACAAAAATATCGGACCAGAACTCGGCCAGGAGAAGTCTGGGGCATTGAAAACTCATCTTTAAAAATCCCACAAAATCATAATTTATCAGATTGAAAAAACGATATATATAATAGTATAGTCTAGTTATGTCTAGTTAATAGTGCCCTGGGATACATACCTATCATACCTTTACAAGTCTCATTATTTCATATTATTTCCCTCCAAAAAACAGCACCCCAAGGGGCGCCCGTTTTTGAATCACAGGAATTTGCACCACGCGGCAGTTTTCGAGCACCTTGGCGCTCGGGGCACATCAAGTTGGACAAAAAAAATCTCATATATATATATACACATATGATGTGAATATATATATATAGTCACCAACAAATCATTAGAGTAATTATCAACATTGACAAGACATGTTGATTGATGTGTTTTAAGTTTGTTCCTCGCACGCCAAAAGATGTTGTCTCTCTGGGGGTTTAATGATAGGCTCCAGGCGCAAATCAAAGGAGGCATCCACGAGCACATGGCTCTTGGAAATAGTGGATGGTTGCAAAATCCTGCACCAGTTGATAGATGGTTTATCCCTGTTTTTCCCGTTATTTATAGGCTTTCAACCATCCTTTTGGTGGTTTATCGGATTTCTCAACCATCCACAGTAGGACATAGGACACTCAACTGATGAGTCTTGCAAGTCCATTGGTCCATCTTTTGAGGCTGCAAGACTCATGTTTCTAATCCATTCTAATCCCATCCCCCAACAAAAACACCCCAATTTATGGTCCCAAAAAAATGTGGAAATCCCTTACTAAACCATGATTTCTAAGGGGCTGTTTAAGAACGGGGGAAGGGAAACACTATGTTTCTATATCAGTTTTCAAAACCTAAAACCTGACACATCCGCTGACCGCTGACACTCATCTCGGTCATCCCACCGGGCCACCTTTGGCTCGTTGCCATTGCCAAAAGGCCCATCACTCGCCCGCAGCTCGATTCAATGAGTCCGGTATCGCTACCTGGGCTGCGATCTACCGATCTACCCATCTGTCAATTGGAAACAATCTGAAACAAACAGATGGAACAATTGGGATCATCATTCAGATGGTAGTTCGCTATTTCGCTCGGTCGGATTGAAACCGTACAATGGTTTAGTCACCGACCAGTGGGTATGTGGCTGGGATGCAATGGTTTGGTTTGACGGATCATCATTTTCCTGTGAACCAGTTATATATATAATTGGGTCTCCTGCATGTGGCTGGTCGTGTGTAGAATGTGAACCATCACATCTTCGTGGTAAACACGAAAAAAATGGCATGGGTAGTACCCACACATTGGGGTTTGGATGAGTAAGTCCCCGTTGTTTGACTGGTGGTTGAACCCCGCAGGCTCCCCTATATGAAAATATGCAGAGGCTTATTCTTTACTATTTATCTTGGGACAATCTCACCCGAAGTCTGGAGAATTGAGGTAGCCACCAAAAAAGAATGAACCATTGTTTGGATATGCTTGCCACCAGGGAAACAATAACTCCCAGTGGGCGGCATGGGCAACATCATCATTCAAAGCACCAACTGGTTTGAGCGACCTGTCTACCAAAGCCCTTGCAGCTTGAGGCAGTCCCATTTTCAACATTGCCAATCTTTGATACCCTCCAGGTGTGTTGTTTTCTTCGTTTTTGTTCAGGTCAGTCTTTACCGGTGATTTCCCAGCTATAGCAAAAGATTAAAGTCCTCTTCAGTACTGATCCTCGGTTGATCCAGCGCTACCTCTGTGAAATTGGAGGAGAAAATCATATCATCCCTACCATCAACGACCATCCAGAAACTCTGGTGGAATCACTGCAGATCACCTAGAATCCAAGCGACTTTGAAGAATTTAACAATCATCTTAATACGACTTATTTAATGTAGTCATTCTGGAGTCTGGAGTGGACACCATGTGCGGGGACGAGAAAGCTATAAACTCTAAACCCGTATTAAATATAATAGTTGTCCTGATATTCGCTTAGCGAGCGCTTAACTTAAACAACAATGCAACAAACACCTGAGAGTTGCTGGCAAGCGGCCCTGCATAGGCCTCACAACAAACAGAACTGGCAGCTGCCAGGAACTGGCACAGAAGAACTGTGAGCATAACCCATTATAACCCATTAAATTTGCCAAGCCGAAGCCGGGCCGAAGCCTACTAAAAACCTGTCAAATTGGAACTGCAACCCGCGATCTTCAAGGTCTTTTCTGACCTGTTCTCAGATTAAAACATCGCAGCCTTTTGTTTGTTGAAAGGTGGGTGATGGCTGACCTGGCTCAAACATATCAAGTCATGCTGACCTGGCTCAAGTCAAGCAACCCCTTTAAGCAACAAAAGTGCATAAAAACTTCAATTCATGTCAATTCATCACTATCTCTTAGATTCCAATTTTACTTATTTACTAAAACTTCTATCTAACTTCTATCTGTTCTTTTGGGGTTACTACTCAAATGCAACTGACTTCCTTCAGCCCGAGCGGCGCATTGGGGTTGAAGCCTCCCACGGACTCGACCAAGGCGTAGTCCTCTGAAACTAGGAATGGCGAGCGTAGAAACCAACACGATAATCGGAGGTTTATGGCCGGGTTTACCACATGAATAATACCCATGATACTTGGTGGCTCATCCCACTTAGTAAGTGGGTTATAACCCCAGTTATAAATGGGATAAGTAGGGTTAATCCACTTATAATTGGGGTTATAAGCCACTTACTAAGTGAGATGAGCCACCAAGTATGCAATGATATATGATATATGTAACATTTTTGCTGGTTAAGTCACCATGCTTGATGGTCAAATCATCATTATCATACGAATCCATATGATTAATTCAGGGTCCAGGGTTGAAGTTCTATCAAAAAGGAACCATGTAAATTTGGATATGGTTTGATACATCCTTGGGTGCATGTTGCCACAGGCCTGAAGCCGTGGCATCTGGATAAGGCTCACCAAGCTGCTTTTAGATTTCTCTGCTGCTGACCTAGCCCACATTCATAGATATGGATTCATGAGCGTGCGAGCACTACATTTTGGTAAGGCGTCAGAGCCAAGGAAATGAACGTGCTGCATCCCGAAAACTAGATACACATCTTTTCCAGCAAAAGATTTCAACCTCATCCGTGAAGTGGATGCAAAGGGTGATGACATTTATAGTCTACCAGGGCCGCACTTTGCACTGCCGAAACTACTCTGAACGTCTTGAAATGTTTCTGGCAGAATGCCAAATCTACCCAAATGCCATGTTCATATCACTTTCCAACTGGTTGCTGTGTTGTTGTGCTTATGATGGCTGCAACTATTCTGCGCCCTTGACACTCGCAAAGTCAGCTAGTTGGCTTGAAGGTCACCCTCATTTTAACCGGCTCTGCCTCGTTCTTGTTGTGCTGCAACTGTGCGGAATGTGAAGTTATTTCTGGTATGTTCTCGCCAGCTCATGTCAACATCCGATTTAGGATGCCCCTAAATCCATTGGTTGCTTGTCATTCTGCCACAAAAAACTTGCCATTGGTCAGATATATTCCATGTTCAGACACACCAACACATCGGTGGCGGCAAAGTGAAATCGCCACCCTGCCCGACCCTGGCCGAGCTTTTTGTCCTGCAAGGCTCCCCACGCATGGACTTCTGCATGGAGCAGCAGTGAAACCTTCGATACGTTGCGCCTTTGGCTTCGCAGAAATTGCAGCAATCCAATTGCTGGATGGTCCCTTGAATCAATCCATATAGACCAAATCTATCATTATTATGGAAAGTTGTGGCAGCCGGTGGCACTTAAGGTCGTCAACTTTACCCAGAGTGACTTTTTCATATTTTTCGTGTAAACTGGCGGACAGGAAACACTGTTTTTTCACCTTACAACCTCATCATGACTGCCTTGAGGATTTTTCATTGACAACTATTGTAGGGTAAATTAATGCAAACTAATTCGCATAGATGTGGAACACCCACGGTTTCCCGAGGAAAGTGATCCACCAAATGGTGGATTTTCCGCCACGTTTGAGTCCCGGAGGGCCGGAAGAAAAATCATCAACCGTAGGCCGTCACCGCAAGAATGACTGGCAGGATGCCTTGGGCTTGTCAAACCCCAGGTAGCTACAGAAAAATGGTTCGTTTAGTTAATTTAGTTCGATGATTCTCCTAAAATGCTGGAGTTTCCATATAGCTATGTTCAAATGCCAAAGGGTATCATATGTGTCCCCTGATGTCCAATACCCAGCTAGAAACGGTGGCTTAACACGGGCCCTTTGGGCCATGAGGACATAAATGGGAACAAGCGAAACCCCATCATTCTGGCCCTTTGAAACGCATACACGGATCATTGTTGTTTACTTCAACATATTATAACATATATAAATAACATACAGTAGGTGAGCAAATTATCTGCAAACATCATGGGGTTAGGAAACTCTTTGTTGCTCCTTGGCAGCCCATTTTTTGCGAAAATGGATAGCCATGGCTCCGCAGCGCTCCTGACCACTGGCTCAATTCATTGGGGTTGGTTGAAGGACACTAACATGCCGTGTCCCCCTATTCAATGGGAAAAAAATCACCACAGATTTCTCAACCAATCCAGTGAATCTTCAATATGATTCTATGATATCATACTCGCAGAATATCCCACTCCTTTTGGAAGGGGGTCTGGGGCCCCAAAGTACCAAGGCTTACCGAGCTGCTCATGGTGAGCAGCGGAACTCCACTCACAGCACTGGCACTCTCAGTGGCCGACAACTGGAAGAGGCAAGCAGGGAGATCCTGCGATTTCGGTCAAGATTTCACGGATCCATCATAGGGATGGAACATGATGTAACCATGTTTTTTTGCTGCAAAAATGATCAATAGTAAAGGTTTTATGAAATCAAAGGATGAAACTGAGATACTTGAAGTGGCTGATAGAAGTATCTCAATTGTACCTGGAATAAGATGAATAAGTTCTGACAACAAATCCTGGAGACTTACGGATCGAAATTGCCCACGAGGTAACCCCAAAAAAAAGACGTGGATGGCACCGCTTGCCGGGTGCACTGGCATGAGACATTCCAAGTGATGCATGGATGATCTACAGTAAATCCTGCATGGAAAGAAGCAAAAGAATTGGTGAGATGAGCTTCCTGCTTAGATGTGATAAAATAAGCAGCTGAATTGCGACCCATCAACAAGGGACGCGCACGATTCTGTTTAATTGCACCCTCAACTCATCATGAAAGGAGGCACCTTTTAAAATCCTTTTCCCTGACAAGTACCACATGGCGAAAAAATCGGAATAAGAATTGCTGGAACTAAGTGTTCTGGGGACATATCATCCGGGTAAATTACAATCTTTTATACCAATCTGAATAAAGGATAATAAAGGCCATTTGGGGATGATTTCCCTATACATTCACCGTGATTCCAGGGTTCGGTCACGATGTGAGGTCACTACAATTTACCCAGATTATCCAATATATATATATATGTATATGTATATTCCATAAGGTACACATTTATAATTTTATACCACCAAAAAAATCCCCCATTCATCCCCAGTAATGCCCATGAATCACCGTTGATCCCCAATCCACCCTCTCACCCATCACGGCGCCTCAGTGGCGGTCTGATTCAGTGAGATGGTGTCCTCCCATAGGATCCATGGTGCTGCTATATATGGTAACATGGATCCCATCAATATACCCCAAATGTTAGCATATATACCATACATGGATCCTATGGCTATGTATATGTATATGTATATGCATATGTATATGTATATGTATGTTATATAAATATATGTATGTATATGTATATGTATATATACCGTATATGTAATTGATCAACACATGGTCAACTGGTGACGTGGGTCGGTGGCTTGGAATTTTAGAATTGTGACGCGGCTTGCAGGCAAAGTCCAAAAAATGAAGAATTCAAATTAAAACGACAAAAACCAAAAACACAGCAAAACCCAATGCAAAAAAACACATAACAAACAAAGGCAAACGAAAACAAGTAGAACAACAAAAAACCAAAAAAAAAACAAACAAAACAACTCCAGAACTCCAGATTAATTCTGTTTGTTTGCTTTTATGTTTATTTATTTTTATGTTGCTGCTGTTTACTTTGTTTCTTATTATTTTCTTTGTTTCGCGATGTATGTTCTTTTTCTTTTGTGCACGTTTGCCTTTTTCCTCAGGGTTTTGCATTTCTAAGATCCTGGTCACCAGGCGTGTGTTTCTGTTTTTGTTTTATTTTTTAATATGTTCAAAGATTGCATTGGTTTTGATAGTCGTGTTTTTTTGCTATTGAAAATGGTGGTGCTTTTGTTATGCTTTGTTCTTGCTTGTGTTTTTGCTTCGTTGACATATGCTGACATGGATGACGCATGATGGTGCTCTCTACAGTAGTCAAGGAAAATGGCCGGCAAATCCATCGTGTGTGCATAGACATTATTTCCATGCCAAGTCGAATTTACCAGCTTGTGTGGAAATCTTTGCAGGGCAACATGTGTGAAAATTATGACCCTGGTTGGTCAGCACCGATGGCTGGCGCGTCCCCCTTAATAAAAGTGGCAAACCGCCATAGAGCATCCCATTAACCATGGGGGTCATCTAAAAAATATCATCCCAAATTACCAGGTAATTATCCTGGAATACCCAATTTCATAAACCCTGGGACCTATGGGACCCATTGCGTCCTTCATCGACATCGCTGCGGCCAGCACCACTCGCGAGGCTTCAAAACTCAGTGCCCCGTAGCAGGCGCCGTTCACGGCGAAGCCCACCCGCTGTAGCCCAACATCGGCCAACATGGAGACCACGTCACCGTTGAAAAGCCGAGGCCTTGACCGGTTACGTGTCGCTTCATCGGGAACATGTGTGAAGTTTCTATGGCTACCCTCTGGTTATGTCAAAATAGCTATTGAAAATGGCCATTTATAGTGGATTTTCCCATTAAAAATGGTGATTTTCCATAGCTACGTTAAATTACCAGAGGGTATGTTTAGGGTTTTGAATGGAACATGATATGTTTACGAAAATACTCTCGCTCTTACCCCCCGAGTCATGTTTATTTTGAAGAAACATACTGTCACCACGGATTAACCAATGGATTAGGACATACCCTATTTTCAGACACGCGCAAGTGCAAGCGGCCATTGGATTCCATTGGTTGATGGGTATTTTCGAACAACCCCATTTTTTCCTGCAAAATTTCGCGGCTAATCTATGAAAAAATGAAAGGGGGAGTTTCCCCATGTAAATTCTGATCCAAGATGATCTGACTTTGGAGATGCACCGACGCTCCGGGGATCACTGGTGTCTAGGCAACGCTATATACTAATGATTACTAATGTATATTTGTATATATACATACACATATTTATATATATTTCGAGTGGATGTGCAACACGGCTCGCGAAATCGAAGCAGCCACTCAGCCACTCAGCCACTCTCCCAGAGTGGCTGGACCAGCCACTCAGCCACTCAGCCACTCTCCCAGAGCGGCTGGACCAGCC
>Ga0126342_10001235_pt1 | contig 34835 bp, 23 predicted proteins | sample Cyp1metagenome_FD_92528 | JGI IMG/M metagenome (GOLD analysis project Ga0126342, IMG submission 92528) | Coral microbial communities from Lord Howe Island, Old Settlement Bay, Australia - Cyphastrea 1 metagenome | ecosystem: Host-associated > Invertebrates > Cnidaria > Coral ...
CAACTCCCTCGCGGCAGCTTCCACCAAGCCCTCTCTCTATCTCTCCCTCCCTCTCTCTCCCTCTCTCTACAGCACCCCCCAAATAGGGGGGGTCGGCGGCACCAGGGCGCTAGCCCATTCTATTGGGATATATATGATCGGGATATCAATACATCTCCTAGGTTTTGTGATGCCCCCAAACAAATAGCTAATGCTGGCTTACAAAAGTACTATAGGTCTTGGTTGGGGGTATGGTGGATTTATCTAGAGTTGGATGCGTTTATGAACCAACAAACATAACGGGAGGGGGCATCACATGGTTCCCCTATTTGTTGACAACGTTAATGTTGGTTTCATTGGGTAAAGGGAAAAAAACATATACTTACACCCATAAAGTTTGGGTTTGTCTGAAGGTCATGGCATATGGGTGTGTCTGAAAATCGGGATTAAACGATAAAATGACCATTTAGATTGTGATAAACATTGAGATTTTGGTGTCCCCTATGTTCAAACAAACCCATGCTGGTGCTGCTTGTTTATAGAAGCATTTTTGCTGAGTGATATGGGGATGGATCAAAACCCTGGTACCTAGTGAACCCCAAAATAGCTGGTAAATGGATGTTCATCCCACTAAAAATGGTATTAATAGGTATTGATCCATCCCCATATCTCTGATTTTGAGTGTCAACGAGGGGTTTTCACCCATGACCCACGTGATCATTTTAGCTCTTGTAGTTCCGGAGTGTCCAAGGTAGGACCCAATGAATTGGGATCTCAAGAAATGGCCCGACATGGCCCGGTTTCGGAATGAAATTTCGAGTTGCCCGAACCATGGCAGCTGGAAATCCCGGATCCCTCCCCTTAAATCCATGGTTAAATCCATGGTTAAATCATCCAAAAAGCTCATGGATTTCTTCCATGGTTAAATCATTGCAGGTTTAAGTGACCCTGTGATCAAAAACCCTGAGGGCCCTGACGATGTCACCTCGCAACCCATCAATGTTGAGCTCAGAGCACACCTGATCCGCAAATTGCCAATAGAAATACAACTGGAAATATGAGTCTTGGGATGGGAAATATGAGTGTACCCGCATCAAAAAAAAGGCCTTCTTTCTAAACCTGAGATACTTGCAAACATATTTGTTCATCTACGGATATTCATTCCCTTCAAATATAGGGATGCCCCACTCCCCAATGAGTATACCCGAACATGGAACCCCCAAAAAGTGGGTCTGGAAGATGATTTTCCCAACACATGGCAATTTGTGGTTTCCATGTTAATGTTAGATGCTGTATATATAAAATTATATAAATACTCTACAAACATGGAAGGTTTACCCAACGGAAACAGTGTTCTAACCCACAAAATTAACGTGGATAACAGATCAGTAGCCACACTAAAATCCCTGCGGAGTGGTTGAACGAACCCCAATGGCCAGGGGGCAGTTTTTGAACAAACTCATTTTGCATGGCCGGCTTCAAGGCAAGTTAGAATGTATGGCTGAGATGTTGGGATGGGCCAAGATATTCCCATCGAAACAAAATCATTGGGGTAAAACGGCTAAAATGTTCACGGTATCGCCATGGGCTCAACAAACCCGCCGCATTCAGCTTATGACCAATCTATCAGACAGAAGGATCTGGAAATCTCAGAACTGTCATGCAACTGGAAAAAGTGGATTACAGTACCGGCAACGTGGTCAGCTAACCATTTTTTGGAGGTGGCACAAGATAGAAACGGATCTTCCCACTACCTCAAATATGCATAGAACAAGAGAAACAAAAACTCACCCATCCATAAAATACAGTTTCTGGGCAAACAACAATGATTCTGAACAATATGTTCTTCCCAGACAGAAGGTACTCATTGAGGACCATTCACTACATCATCCTAAATCATTCTGAAACCGGAAAAAAATAATGTGATGCTTCCCAAAAGATTAATAATAAACAAAGTTTGGGATTTAGCATGGCTAAAAGTAGTCATTATAGTCATTTCTCAATGAGGATTATCAGCAAAATACAATAAATCATCATCACCACCATCATCATCATCATATATAATAATGACAATAGTACTACATACTAACAATAACAATGATAACAATCATCAACCATCAACCATCAATCATCATCAACTACTACTAATATCATCATCATCATCATGATACATAATGATACATAATGAGATATAATGATCTATCATCATCATCCCAAGAGATAACCAGCCTGGGAGATCTTCCTGGCAATCTCCGGGTCGGTCTTCACCTGGATTTTCTGGGAGCTGAGATTCTCTATTGGACCCCCCAAAAAACAGGGGAGAATTCATGGGATTTAAATGGGAAATCATGGGTTTACTGGGGTTTAATTGGATTTAAATTGGATAAATTTGAAGGAATTGAATGGGATGTACTGGGATTGATGGGATGTTTCATGGGGCATATCATGGGATTTTTTCATGGATTTAAGATGGTAAGGCATTTCGGGTCGAACCCTGCCCCCGTTCCCGTTTGGGCCGGTTCGTCGCCATCTGCCTTAGCGGGTTGGACCTCTGCCCGCGGGTGCTGCGCTTTTGATTTGGAGCAGCGCCTTCTGCGACTTGTGCTCTACGGATCCCGTGCAGGTCCGTATCACCGTTGCTCAATTCCGAGGTCTTTCTCGAACCTGAACTTCCTCATCCCGCATCTGATTTAGGATATTTGGTTGATTTTCCCGTTATCCATTGTCACTTTGCGGTTCTTGGAATTGCCTTAGCTGCCATTAACTTGGCCTCTGGTATTTGGGGTGGATTTACAGCTTCATTGGGCTACGCTTGGCGCTGGCACTCTTTGACCTGTTCTTTATCCTCGCCCTTGTGAATGTTCAGGACCTGTTTGCAATTCAATTTCATCTTCTTTGTCTTCATTTTGACCATTGTGCTCACGCTCTTCACGGGACTCTGTTGTCTACGTCACGGCGACCAATACTGCCAGGCGTGCTCAGAGGCGTCTCCGTGCAAAGGCACGACTGGATTGGTATCTGTTCAAGAAGGGATACAAAGATCTCTCACTGCCTTGTCTTCGACGTGTGCAGCAAACGCTTTCCTCACATCATTCTCGAGACCCTGCATTGTTGGCTCACCTTCATTGGGCAGTCATGGCAAAGGTAGAGAAGGAATCATGGCGTTGCGGCTGGTGTTGGAGACTTTGCAAGCAGAGCCACAACCGTTGTCCGGATTGTGGCACCTACTGGGAGGATCGAGACACCACCTACGTCCATCAGGCACGGGGAGCCAGTCCGCGGCGACGGCAGCAGCAATGGGACAATGGAGATATGAATACATGGAATCAATGGTCGAATCAATGGCCTCATCAGCGACAGCAGAGACCCAAGTCGCCAAGGAGGAGTCAAAGTCGAGGTCGCAAAGGCAACGGCAAGGGGAAAGGCAAGGCCAACACGTCGTACAATACGACCGAGCCTCAGTTTGGCCCAGCAGCCCTCGGGATCCAACTTCCGGCACCGCCTTGGCAGCCGACACCTTCGACTGCGAGCACTGTGGCTGGCGCAGCTCCTCCTCCAGCCCCAGCATCAACAAGCGATGCTCAGCTCAGAGGCTTTTTGAACGAGATGAAAAAGATCCCGGATATGCCTGCAGATGCACATGCTATCATGCAGAAGTATGCCAAGAAGCAGCGCTCCGCTACCACCAAGACCATGCATCAGTCGGTGACGGACCTCAGCGAAGCTCGGGAGGACTTGGATCAAGCCCGTCTTGCTCGACATCGCCTGCATGGATCCTGGAGAACGTTTCTTGGAGAAGCCTTGGAAATGTGGCAAGCATATACCGAGGGGTTCAAACAGCAGGAGGCTGCCCTTTTGGCACGAATCGAAGAAGCTCAGCAGAACCTCCACTCTGCCAAGGAGGTCTTCGAGGAATGCCGCAGCGCTCTCATCGATTTGTCCAAGAGCGACCAGCAGCTGATCGAAAGTGCCGAAGCGGCGATGTCTACCGAGCCTGTGGACGATCCCGCAGTTGCCCGGCTTCAACAAGACTTGGACTTGATGCATGGCCATCTGACCAATTTGAAAAGCAGTGCAGAAGCCATGGCCGTCGACTCCAACAACTCTGCCAAGAGACCCCGCCTGAACGAGCCCACAGATCTCACAGGCGAGGCGGAAGATGGGGCTCCCTCATTGCCTGGGCCATTGGAGCCTTTTGGCACGGCCCGCAAGTGACGTCAGCGTTGCCGAGTTCTTGCGCAGGCCTGGTAGCCTCGGAAGTGAGCCATGCTGCCATTTTGGCCTGGACTCACTCAATTTGGGAGGAACCAACATTCACCACGGTTTGGCAGGCATCTTTCCGTGCATTGTGCTTGTCGTTTGACCTTGGTACATTGCAGCCCAGCCACCGTCATGCAGTTGAGCGCCACACTTCACGCCCTGCTTTGGGAAGCAGTCGACAGGTGAAGTTCAATCCAATTGTTTCCGTTGCGCTTAGCCCTGACGTTGATTGGACGCTGCACAGTTTTGATATCTCTGAGGCATCGCTTTCTACATGGATTGATAAGCCCTGGAGTGGAAAACGTATCAGCAAGCCACGTTCCCATCGCAATGCTGATGATCGACATTTTCCTCTACGGCATCTTCCAGTTGATGGACAAGCGCATGATGCTCAGCAAGATCAGCCCCCTCCACCTATTGGACCATTTTTGCACGAAGCTCCGCAATCGATCCAAGACCTCTTTCAAGCCTTCATAGCAGAAGATCTCATTGAGGGTGAAGAACTTCTTGAGCCTGTTCGTCTTCGTAGTTGGTATGTCCATCACCGTAGGGTACCTGAATGGAACACACCCCGAGTCCAAGAACTTCAAGGGCATTGGCGCTTTTGGGCAGCTGACATCCTTGCTGGTTGGGATGACCAATTGTATCAGGATGAAGATGTTGCGTTGGCACTGGTGTTTCCCAATCCACCACGAACCAATGATGTGATGCGTCCAGTGTTGTTTGATCTGCTAGTGATTCAAGGACTTGACCTGCCCCGACGTGCTTGTCTGGCCACAGTCATCAGATTCCAAGATCCTCAACAACGCGCTGAACGTTCGCTGGCTGTCTCACTTCCATACCTTGTAAGTGCCAAGTATGTTGCTGCCCGAGCACATCTTGTACAAGACTGCCGCTTGGACGATTGTGCTGTTCGTCATGGGCGCACACAGTTACCATGGAATGATGTCACAACACATGATGCCCGTGACGGTCAAAGTTTTATCATCCGGCGACTTCCTGGTGCTGCCGCTGCCAGCAGCTCAGCAATGCCTGCCATCTCCACTGATGTTTCTGGCGCTCGGCCAACTGCTGATGATAATGATGAGCAACGCCAGGACACAAATGACAACGATTTGGACTATGACTCCAATGTGTCGATGGCCTCGACAGTTGATCGACAGTCTGTCTTTGTGTATCGACTTGCAGCACCGACCACATTTGGGCATGCAGACTGGTCAACACACCATGCAATGATTGCTTCGCTTGCACGTATTGCTGAAATACCGCTTGATCAAGTTGTCACAGCGCACCATTTGCAATGCCAACTGCCTGACCAACCACCCAATGTGCTTGCGGTCATTCTACAACATGTTCATGACATTCGACAAGCATCAGTTGAGTGTCTTGTGATCATTGATTTGGAACTGCATTCTCATCATCAACCAGGAGTCCCTCCGGTTGCACCACATAGCACCCGACAGGTTCACAGAGTGTATCCTCTCTTGCGGCGAGCGAACATTCTGCAATTAGCCCATGTTGATGCCTATTGTGAATGGGTTCGCCACAGCTGCCTGGTGTACCACAATGGTAGAGGATGATGGCGTATCTTAGAAGTTGGCACTCGTTTGGTTCAGCATGGTGCATACTTCAAGATCATTGTGCCACCTCCTCCTGAAGGACATGGCGACACTGCTCATGCGATTCAAGTTGCCCGTGAGGCTGCGGAACTTTTTGACTTTCCTTTGGCTGGCCGACTTATTCCTGGCTTGCTTCGAGGTGATGATCCAGATGCGGCTCCAGCCCGCGTGCCAACCAACAATGTTCACATTCGAAGCCAATCACTCCGTGGAATCCGCCAGCACAAAAATGGCGAAGAACATGAATTTGATGACTTTCCTGTTTCTGAAAGGAGCCGACGACCAGCTGCTCTTGCACTGCCTGATGTGGACTGGACTGGTCAATGGCAACAGCAGAGTGCACAGCTCATGCGCATCGAAGGTGATCAAGAAGTCATTGATGGCCCATTTTATTTGTATTTGCAGACTTGGTTCATTCACCATGAAGCTCATACAATTTGCCGTCATCCCCGACCTGTGCGACTGACCAATGAAGTCATTTCCTGGTCGTATGACTTACGACAAACTTGGAGCGATTTGTTGGAGCGAGGTCGTGCTGTGCGATTTTATGTAGTACAGCCCACGCCCATGCGAGCACCATTGCAATCTTATGCTGGCCATGTTCTGCTTGAACAAGCTCCTCTGAATGGCCGTGCTGCTGTTGTTGTGTCAACACTTTTCGAGTCATTGCAAGGGAATGCCTTGATGCAATTTGCCAAATCGTTTCCACGCTTTGTCACTGCTGAAGATGTGATTGAGGAGTCTGGGTTGACGCCCCATTGTTCCATTCGACCTTGTTCAGTTTGGATTGGACCTCGTCAACTGAACATTGCTGTTGCGACAGAACTCTCATCGGGCCAAGGCCTACGAGTCCATGTCAAACCAGTTCCATATGATGGCAGTGACCAGCTGCCGCCACCCATCGTCTATGACAATGCGGAAGGGGTCTCGCTTTTGCAGACCACATCCCTGAAGAATGAGTGCTCTACATGCCAACATCACACTGACCACGAAGTTCGTCAGACAATCCATGAATGCCATGTGAGAGCAGCACAAGATCCACCACCACCTCCACATGAGGAAGACCAACCCCTCTTTGTGCAGCAGATGCTGAATGCTGTGCGTTTATGGCGGCAACAACAAGGTGATCAAACTGATGGAATGTTCCATATCGCTGTCTGGTACTCGAATCACATCACTGATCGTCGTTCTGATGTATATCGCACTGTACGTCTTGGTGGTGATTTCATGAGCTGGCGACGGCGTATCATCAATATTTGGAGCGATCATGTCCTTGCTGATCAGCCTCTTGACATTGCTGTCGTTGAGCCCACTCCAAATGATGGAAATGACCAAATTGTGATCCATGTTGTCATTATCCAACAGCCGCTTCCTGAGATTTACACTGTGATTCTCTCGGTTGTGGATTTGTGGGGTGATCCGTGGTATCCTCGTTTGATCTGCGACATCCTTCCCGCTGATGCAGATGTTGCTCAGGTCACACTGGCGGCTGGTGTGTCAACTCAATGTCCTCCTTTTGCGCCCGGAGCTATTTGCACTGTCTGGCATGGTGAACAGCGTCTTGTTGATCAAATTGGTGCGGTCCTTCATCGTGGTGCTGCCTTTCATGTTTCTGTGGATCTGGACCGTGGCTTCTTAGCCCCTGCCACATTCCCCATGTCGGACATTGATTCTGTGGATGCGATCAACATGTTGCAAACACGAGTTGTTGCGATTCAGAACAAGTTGAACACCCTGCTATTGCTGCGTCATGACTCTGGTTCAGTACCAAGTGAACCTGTCATGCAGAATGAGACTCCTCAGGTGCCACCACAACAACTGGTTCTTGCAGAGCTGATTCCACATTGTGTTACAGTTCTTCGTACTCCATGTCAACGAGTTGAACACTTTGCCAACCAGCTTCTGCTTATGAACATTGGCTCAATTCAGCCCTTTGCCAGTGTTGTCCAGTGGCATTCACAGACGCAATTAGCCAGATGTCAAACCAGCGACTGGACTGGAGCGATGCCTTTGCGGATTTGGTTTTACACAGATGGCGCTTCTTGCTTTGCTCCTGATGAAGGTGCTCGAACGGCTTCTGCTTCGGTGGTCATGATCATTGAAACTAGTTGGGGATACCAGTTTGGTGGCTTTCGAGCTTGTCTTGTTCCACAACCTGCAACGGCACCTTTAGCCGAGCATGTTGCCCTGCACCTTGCTACACTTTGGTGTCTTCAGATGCTTGAATGGTGCACATGGACCTATGGTAAGAGCAACATCCCAGTAGTTTTCGCCTTTGATTGCCTTGCTGCTGGAGCTGCTGCCCAAGGAAGATGGCTTTGCCAATACCACGCCAACCTGCATCGTCGCACGAGGGCCTTGCAGCAATGGATTGACTGCCGTTTCCACTGCCCCACAGAGTTTCTTCATGTCCCGAGTCACCGGGGTGATCCCTGGAACGAAGCCGCTGATGCAATTTGCTGGGCTGCTGTTCATGGATGGATTCCGGCCTTTGACTTTGAATGTCTTTGCACCACGCAGCTCACACCATATGATGATGTCGTTGAATGGCTTTGGTTCTGGCAAAACGCTTGTAGTGGCGTCGTGGGATACCCTTGCATTCGTGATGGTGCTTTTTGCTTTCAGATTGAGCATAGCGACCTCCCGGCGGTCAATGCCTCAGAGCACACTCTGGCTCGATTTCAAGCTGATCAACATGAAGGACCACGCCCGACCTGTGAAGCGACTTTGAGAGTTGCCACTGCCAATGTCCTCACGCTGTATCCCAACAAATCGGCGCAAGGTGGATTTGTTTCTGCTCGTCATGAGGCCCTCATGCACTCGTTTCATGAGAAAGGGATTCAAATTGCTGGCATCCAAGAAACACGCTCCCGGCTGCAAGGCCATCATGAGACGGAGTTTTACCATGTCTTGTCAGCACCAGCTTTGCAGAAGGGTCACTTTGGCGTCCAAATTTGGGTTGCAAAGGAGATTGCACACCAATCTGGCATTTTGCATGTGCGCGTTGCTCACCTTCGAATTTTACATCAGTCTGCTCGCAAGTTAATTGTGCGACTTTCTGTAGATGGCCTCAAGATGATCCTGGTATCAGGACATGTTCCTTGCATGCCTGACGAAGCTGCTGCCCAGCAATGGTGGCACCATGCTCTCACAGAGATCCCAGCTGCCTATCGATCTTGGCCACGAATTTTGCTGATAGATGCAAACGCGAGGGTGGGCTCCCTGACATCCTCTGCAATTGGGTCGCACCAAGCCAGTGATGAAAATGCTCACGGAGAAATGATACACCAATGGCTGGTTGACAATCAGATGTTTGCTCCTCAGACCATGGAAGAACACCATATTGGTGATGCATCCACGTTTGCGCATGCTACTGGCACGGAAGGCCGCATTGACTTTGTGCTCATCGATGAATGCCTCCGCCATCCTGCTCTGAGAACCTTTGTCATGGATATTGATTTGACGTTGCATCGCCCAGATCACTATGTGGTTGCTGCAGATGTCCCAATTTCTTTCTGGCAAAGTGCACGAGCTCCGCGACCACGTTTGACTCAACCTCATGGCCATGAACTGACAGTGACCGCCCCGCCTGCTGTTCCATGGTCGGTGGATGTACATTCACATGCCGTGCATATTCACCGTTGGTTGCAACAATGTCAACCACGACGCAAGAATATTCCGCGGAAGCGACATCTGCAAGACGCCACGTGGGAGTTGATTCAATCCAAGGCGTATCATTGGAAACGGGTGCGACAGATCCGGCATACCCTTCGGATCATGACACTGCGTTGCATCTTTGACAGCTGGCGTACTGCACCTGCTTCCTCATCTCTTCCTGATTCTGGCTCTTGGATGAAACATGGGCACTTTGATCTTGCATGGCACCTCCGATGCCATCAACGACTATGTGCTACTGTTGCACAACGTGTCCGTCAAGATGACAATGAGTACTACCAGAACTTTGCGCAGTGCCATTCAGATGAATCGCTGCCCAATTTATGGAAGACTCTGAAACCTCTGCTACCGAAAGCTGCGGCCAAGCGCACCAACAACTTGCGTTGTGTAGGGCCAGCTACAACGGACATTGTGCAGCATTTTGATGGCTTGGAAGCTGGTGAAGTCACACCATACTCCCACCTTTTGCTTGATTGTCATCGTGCACAACAAGAAGCCCTGGCCGATGCCCCGCTGGTCATCCCCATTGCCGACCTCCCATCGCGGATTGACATCGAGCGTATATGCTGCAAGGCCAAACGGGGAAAGGCACCAGGCCTGGACCATGTCACTGCTGAAACTCTCCGCACTTGTGCGCTGCCAGCTTCTGATGCGTTGCATCAATTGATACTGAAGGCCTATGTGCAAGGTGCTGAACCTCTTCAGTGGAAAGGAGGAAAGATGCATGTGATACCAAAGAAAGCCTCAATCCTCAGAGCAGATGCCATGCGTGGCATCATGCTTTTGACCACATGTGGTAAAATCTACCCCGCGCTCTTGCGCCAAATGCTCATTGGTTGGACAACGAACATGAAAGTGCCCGCTCAGATGGGAGGCTTTCATGGTCAGCAGGCCAGTTTTGCGACCCATTTGTTGCGCACTTTCTGTGGCCTTGCCACTCGAGCGCAGATGTCCTTTGGAGTGCTTTTCTTTGATGTCAAGGCGGCATTCCACAACATGATCAGGGAGCATGCGTTTGGTGGTTCCACATTACCGCCTCGTCTCTGTGAAGTTTTGTCTCAAGCCGACTTTGATGTGGCGCAGCTGTGTCGTGACATTGCACCGCATTGTGCCCGGTTTGCTGACATGCCCAATTTTGCGCTCCAACGAGCCGTTCGTGATGCTCATGACTTCACTATGTTGTTGATGGCCAGTATGACTGCCATCGAACGCACCGGGGTTCCCGGCCTGGCAGTCCATTGGCAGATATTGCCTACAACATTACCATGCTGAACATCTTGAATGACATTTTGCCGTTTCTTCGCCAGTGTGGCCCCATGAATGCGGCTGCTGTGCAATTGCCTATTTCCTCTCCATTGATCACCTGGGTCGATGATTTGGCGATTCCAATACCAGTGGTACGGGCTGCTGATTTGGATGCACAAATTATTGCTGTTCTGACTGAAGTGCGCCGCATCATGGCTTCCTATGGCCTGCAATTGAACATGCAAGCAGGCAAGACTGAATTGGTCTGCAAATACCATGGACCCGATGCTGTTGCTTGTAGGCATCGACGCTTCGTGGAACATGCTGGGCAACTTGCGTTGCCGGATGGCTCTTCATTGCATGTTGTCGGTCAATACCAGCATTTAGGCACGATCTTCAGCCAGTCCATGTCCTTGCACAACGAGCTGACTGGGCGTATTGGCAAAGCTTCGGCGGCCTTTCGGCAAATGTCACGAGCCATTTTCAACAACAAGAAGATCGCTCCTGCAGTGCGCTTACAGTTGCTTGAGTCCCTTGTACTCTCCATTGTGTTCTATGGATCGGGAACTTGGCCACTGCTCAACCATCGCATGTACACGAAGCTTGCTCATGTCATTACTCAATGGCAGCGTCGTATTGTTGCAGATGGATTCTGGAATGATGGTCGAAAGTCTGATGATGACCTTCGGGCCCATTGGCTCTAATGCCAGCGCTTTCTGTTCGATTGGCCAAACATCGTTTGTTGTACGCCTTCAAGATGGTTCAGAATGCCCCGCAAGACCTTATTACCTGTGTTACGGCTGAAGATGCATCAGATGGAGGCTCGCATTGGTGCCTTGCCCTTCGACATGCAATTACATGGCTTCGGCTTCATGATCCAACTGGCATTGCTCAGACATCAGTCGACACGACTGCGGATTTGTTTCAATGGTTGCATGACCATCGACATGATGGTCCATCCTTGGTGCGGAGACTTGTCCGACGAGCTGTCAAGCAAGATCAGCTTGCCTTTGACCTGAAGCAGAAGACCCGTCAGATCTATGAAGCATGCCGACTGCAAGGTGTGGTTTTTGATCAGGTACCTGAGGAACCTCTTTTAGCCTCCAATTCGGCATTTGCATGCACGTTGTGTGGCCGCGGTTTCAGTTCTGTTCAGGGACTCCAAGCACATCGATGGCGTCAGCACCAGATCATCTCCGCTGAGAGACGCTATGTCTATGACACTACGTGTCGCGCTTGCAATCGTTGCTTCTGGACTGTTCAGCGCCTTCAACAGCACTTACGTTGGAGTCGTCGACATGCAGATGGATGCTATTACGTTTTGCAGCGCTACTTTCAGCCGCTTGATGCCCCTGCACGCTGTGCCATTCCAGATTTTGCGCGTGGCATTTCGCGCCTACCGGCCAGTGCTGTTGAAGGGCCAATGCCAGATGTGATGCCAACCCAATGGCAATGTCAGCAACAAGCCCGCAGAGCTCAGCTGATGCAGCAATGGCGCCAATGCGGCTATCCTGACACTTTGCCAGATGATTTCCAACAAATTGTATATGACAAGTGCACGGAAACAACCTTATGTTGGAGGCAGAACACAAATCTTGCCGATCTATGTGAGGATCATTTGATGCACCAGTGGCTCACGGCTTTGGATGATCTTGCAGACGCTGATGCAGGCTTGACTCACCTGGCTACTTGGGCCTTTCTGTTGTGGGGACAGACGATCCTCCCTGACTTGGTGGAATGCACTGAAGATCCTGACTTCCAGATCTGTATGGACAATGCCTTCTTTGAGGTGGCCAAGCTCTTTGAGATGGATGAGCTTTTGACGGCCTTTGATAAACTTGCACGTGCACGTGAACCAGATGCTCCCATGTTGGATCCGCCTCCTGTGACCACTGACTCTCGTCAGAAGGTGTCCCTTGAGCCCTTTCCAAGTGGGTATTGCGATCAAGCACAACTCCTACGACCAGTTGCTCCCCCAGTATTGACATGGCCTGATGCAGCGGCAGTTCCAGTTGTTTTGGGCTACCACGAGAAGCCTACACTGTTTGTACTGCACATGTTTTCTGGGAGACGGCGAGCCTTTGATTGCCATCATTGGATCGAAACCCTTGCACCTCTCTTGCTGCCGGAGTTTCATGTGGTATCCCTTTCCATGGATACAGCCATTGACACCAAGTTGGGTAACCTTTTGGAAGGAGCAAGCTTCAACCATGCTGTGGATCTAGCACGTGGCCATGCTTTTGCTCTGGGCATGACTGGGCCACCATGCGAGACATGGACGGCAGCTCGGCATATTATGTGCGAAGAGCTGCGAGGTAAAGGCCCCCGTCCTTTACGTTCCTGTCAGCATGCATGGGGACTCATTGGTTTGTCGATGCGCGAACTCTGCCAGCTTGGAACAGGTTCAGGGCTGATGCTACACAGCTTGCTTTTGGAGGTATTGATCTCATTAGCTGGAGGTGGCAGCATTATGGAGCATCCAGCGTTGCCGGACAATGAAGAGTTCGCTTCGATCTGGCGCACCACGATCCACCGCCTTTTGATCATGCGTGCTCCGATGGCTCATTTGGTGCGCATCGAGCAGTGGCGCTATGGAGCAATGTCGGTGAAACCGACCATCCTGAGAGGCTTAGGATTGCCCAAACTGGCGAAGTATCTGCACGAGTGTAGAAAGCCCGGTTTGACGAGACCCACGGCTGTCCTAGCTGGTTTCGATCGCACCAAAGGGTGCTTCAGAACTGCAGCGGCAAAGGAATACCTTGCCGGCCTTTGCGAAGCATTGGTGCGATCAGCCTTTCAAAGCCTCAGGCTTCGCCTGCAACGCTCTGGCACGAAATCTGTACAGTGGCAAACCTTCGATCCCAACGCCCGTTCGTGGGCCCAGGCGCTGGCACATCGGAGTGAAACTGCATTTTTGTCATCTTTCCTTCCTGATTATCAACCGCTGTAAAGTCTGTACACATACGGTTGCTGAATGGATCGATGGCTTCATCTTGCAAGTCCGCACAGTCGTCCCGACTCAATGCGTGTGAATGAAAAATAATAATAAGATGGTTTATATCATGGGATTTCCAAGATTCTTTTTCTACGGATATCTATGGTTAGTCTACCCTCCGGTAGTCAATTTCCGTGGTTGGAAAATCCACCAGCGAGTTAGCCCAGGAAAAAATCTGGGGCCCTTTCAGGAACCAAAGCTCAGCAGTAATGTCTCCAACGCAGTCTGACGGTGTATGTTTGGACATAGATACGACCAATCCATAACCTATCATAAAATGCAAGTATCACCATCTGGTTGCCATGTCCAGAGGTAACATTCACAGAGAATCTTGGTTTTTCGAAACTAGTTGTCAAAGTGCCAACAAGTAGGAGTCTTACGGATCTTACGGTGTAATACGCAGGTCCCACATAAAATGTCGGATGGCTATCCCTTTTCAAACTACCGAAATACATAAATTTGCGCACAGCTTGTAAGTTTGATCACACGATGCGTTGCTAGCTTGGCGTTCACATCTCACAAACAGGAAAGTAACGTAAATTTTCTGCTAAATTGTGGTTTGTATTTCTATCATTTTCTATCTGGATATGACGAACTTGGGTATATGATCAAGAAAAAAATCACTGAAGAGACCCATACCTCCAGCAAGGGTATAGAACTTCTTAGTCATACCCAGCCGCAGATTTGGCACTGATTCGGCGTCAACCTTGGGGAATCGAAGACTCAACCAGAAATAGCTGTTCCAACGAACGGGATGTTCCCAGAGAAGTATATGAAAATATATGAAAATCGTCGAACATGATCAAACTCATCGGAAAAGAAATAACCCATTTTTTTCCGAAATCATCCAACCGATCCAACACCATCCATCTTTTTTGCCCAAACCTCTCTTTCACCCCTCGCCCACACGCTCGCCCACCTCCTTCAACCTGTTCTGTGCCTCCACAGCCCAGTGATGATGCGGATTTTTCCGGATGGAACAGGAAACCGAAGCCATGACCACTTTTTTACAGGGCAGATGCATGGATGGCCGTTGATGACCTGCTATAGCTAGGCAGCTAGACACAGCTAGACCAAACACCCATGAATCCCATGAAAGTCACTAGTGGTTCAGCTAATGACAGTTCTTCCAGGGGTCACTTGTGCCAATTTGGACTCATGAGTGATGTAGCCTTAGGAGTAAATGAGGGCTCCTCCCTCTTGCGAAGCTGGCCAGGGCTCAATGGTTGACCCATATATCATCATATATCCATGAAGATGGATAATAAAATGGATCAGATTCCTCAAGATGACGCATACTTGGCAGTACAGCCACACCCACTTGATCCTCTTGAGAGATGGCCCCGATATGCAAAGGCATGCAAAGGCCCTCAATTTATGGCCACGAAACAAAGGGAAACAATGGGTACCGTAATATTCATAGACTGTATTTACTTGTTTACCCCATTCATCTCAAAATTTGGCGCAAAAGATCAAAACTACCCATACATCATCAGACATCTATGAATATTCAGATTTGCTCATCTATTTTTCTTCAACTGGTTCTCATTTAGAAATATTTAAAGTATGAAACTACCCATCCACAACCACAAAAACGTTCAAGCTCGATTTCACCTCTAGGATCTGCGTGGCAAACTCCTGGTTGTCTTCCAGGAACTTCTCTCTGAAACCCTGGCAACGCAATGGGTTCGGGGAAGCAACGAGGAGATTGGGATGATTTGCCTGTCACAGCCCGTCACTGGGGCAAGTTGACCTACCACAGTTTTGGGGCTATAAAACTAACCACAGGGGAGATAGAAGGGAGACAGTACCACCCAATAATGAGGGTTTACTAAGGGCTTCTTAACCACAAGCTCTTAACATCTCTTGACCATGTATCGTTGGAGGGTCAGCTTTGGGAGTTGGCCGAATCCATGGTAAAAAATGGGAGGACAGAAAATTGTGTTTTTCTGTTAAATTACCAAAAAACAGTCTATACCATGTTTATTTAATTAGCGCAGCGAACACAACTTGGGATATCATCAACCTTAGATGGAGAATATCCCCCATGCATGAAACATGGATGCTTTTACACGTTCTCCAACACTTCACCAGATGCTTTGACCATAGACCTGCAACAATGAGAATGGAGATCAATAGGTCTTGGTCATCATCAATGAGGCTTCTCCCAACACCCGAAAAATGTCTTTCACTTGCCGAAAAGCCAAAACTGTCCCAGGTCTGATTGTGTTGTGGCATCTCACATACTTCATGCTTAATCATCTTTGTGATGGAATCATGATTTCAATATATATCTATATATGATACTATACATACATATATATATAATATTATATATTATATATATCCAACTACAATGATACCTGAACATGAGAGCATTTGTTTTTGCTCATTTGCATGCTGTAAAGGGTCTCTTCCCTTGCTGCCGTGCAATACCTTATACCCCCAAAAAAAAATTGTTGCCATGTGTTCGCCTGTCCCCTCCCAGGTCCCGGCACCACGGGGTCATCCGCAAAGTCTCGGGTGCTCTCCACAATCTTCACGCGTAGCTCGGGGTCACGCTCCGTCCTGGATCCAACTTTTGGATATCAGCCGAAAAAAAAGCCGATATAGTCAGGTGCTAAAGCCGATCATTCAGAATAAATCAGTTTTTTGAGGTCTTTTTCATGGATTTTAATGGTGTTTGATCAAGTTTACTAGTTGGGGCTGTTGACGATGTGGTCATATTTTTCATCATTTGCGGTTGTGTTTCTCAACAGAAACGGTCACATAGGCGCCACGCTTCCGTGGCCCCAATGCAATGGCCCCCTGATCCGGGATGACCACCTCACTGTTTCATCCACGGAGTGAGCAAGAAACCAAGCATCATAGGTCAGCACATAAAAATCATACTAAATCATAGGTCAATCTGTTGGGATTGATGTATCTCCTTGTTTATCTTCTTTTGTTTAAGTGCCTCCACTTCAAAATTTCTTGCTTATCCACGTGTTGGTTTCCGATCCCCACCAGATGAGCGTATTCTTTTTCAGAGCGCCACTGGAAATACCCTGGTTGATTATGGTTGATTATGGTTGATTCATGGTTGATTCATGGGTTGATTCATGGGTTGATTATGGTTGATTCATTAGATCACAAGAAAATGATGAAATCTGCGGCCTTTCGGGTCTGCAGCTTTGAACGTTACTATAGTCGACTCATCACTGGCACCACCTGGTGCACCACCTAAAGATCTGATCTCCTCCATTTAGCAAGGTGTTTTTTTACATGCCATGGCACCTCGAAAAAAAAAAAAACGAACTTGATCTTCTTTGATCAAGCATGGTTGATAATGTGAAAATACAGCATGTATGTCTGTTTCTTTCATTATTACAGTTAATCATGTTAATTAATCCGAATGATGGTGGCAAAATCACCATTTCTGGTGGCTGAAATCACCGCTAAAATGATGATGAAGTCCCACTTTTTCATGGCTACCCAAATTTCCAAATGGTGACCCTGAGAAGGTTGTCAACAAACTTGCTATGCTATTGTTTCATTGTTTCTCCCTTTATCCCCGTTTCAGCATCAGTTCATCACTTATATGACGAGGTCTCCTAAGTCATGGGGGTACCCCCAGTCCTCATCCATTTATAGATGGGGATTTTCCAGCATAAACCATCGAGCTATTGGGGTATCCCCATGACTTTGGAAAGCCTCATATCTACCCTCTGGTAAACTAACAAAGCCATGGAAAATCACCATTATTAATGGGTAAATCAGCTATAAATGGCCATTTTCAATAGCTACGTTAAATTACCAGAGGGTATATCACTTCTCCTGTCCGCCCTGCCCTGTCCGCCCTGTCCGCCCTGTTGCCTGATGAGTGCGTGCATGCCGAAACGATCCAACAGCTGGGGACGAAGCTCGCCTTCCTCCGGGTTGCCTGAGATGTCGAGAAGGGAAATGAGCGAGATATGTACTGTCCATAAGGTTTATGAACTATTGCTTATAATATCTTATTACTATAATATGAACTATATTCTAATATACCATAAGTATAACATGTTATAACTATGGTTGTTGTGTGGATTATGGAATGATACATGAGATGAATTATAGATTATGGATACATGAGTATATCAGTATCTCTATATATAATATATAATTCTACTGTACATACGTGTATGATACTGTGTATGTGATTATATACACATGCGAACATACGTATATGGGTAGTAACCCAGTTAAACCAAAATGTCTGCTTTGGGCTTGCCAACATGACCAGCAAATCTGTGCGCATATACTCCAACTTATTATCCTCAGGAAGACAATGATTTATCAGTTGATTTGGGGCCTCCTTGGACAAACCCGGAAGAACAAAAGACACACACGGTAATACGGTGTGTACCCTCTGGTAATCCAACATAGCTATGGAAAAGTGCCCCTTTGTCTAGATGATTTCAATGATTTCTCTACCAAAAACTCGTGTTCGCAAACTCTCAGATGACCAGAGGCTAAACCCATCAACATCATCGCTACCGTTTCCGCCCTATAGTTCACCATATGTTTCACCGGGAGGAGCCAGGACGGGACTCTGGGGCCCTGGGGGCCCCCGGCCGCTGCCCACCAGGATGAACTTGGCAGGGTGGCGAATGCTGATGCCCTGGCAGCTGATTTTACTTGGGGATGACCTACCACACAGGGGAAACCTGATTCGGGAAACCTTTTTTTCGATCTTTAGGCGAAAAAACAGAATCTGAACAACAATCTTTAGGTCAACAAGCATGAAGATTTAGTACATGATTTAACCATGAAACATGGGGACGTAACTTGATTTAACCATGTTGTACTAAATTGTGGATTTACCGTGCACAAGAGCACAATTTGGGATTCCACATGTTTTCATAATGTTCCCCCTTGAGAAATATGCATATGTGATTATATACGTATGCACATGTATACAATAGTATACACAATCGTGTACATCTCTGGAATCCAAATGACCCTGTCGGACAGTGTCGGACAGTCCACCCTCACTTTGGCGAATCGACATCCAGCTGAGGCTTCCTAAAATGCTGGTACCCCAATAGCTGGATGGTTTATGGACAATCCTGTTAAAATGGATGATGTACCCCCATTTTACTAAACCTCCAAATAGTGTATGATGTGTTTGATCAAAACAGGAAGCACGCGGGGAACAAAAACCGTCCCAGCAAATGAAGCCATTCGAATCGTTGAGGTTTGTCTGAAGATTGGGGCATAACCCATTTTTTCGAACACGCCCAATATCGTTGATGAATGTTGATGAGATATCCCAAAAATAATCCTGATATTGCAAGTTCCACCCATGAAAAATCGTATTAAATACCAATGATTGGTAAATCTCCATCTTTCCCGCGTGATTGGTGTTGAATTTCCATTGAATTCCTATCTGGTCGGTGGTTTCAACCCCCCTGAAAAAATCTTGCTCAGTCGGGCATCAGGGTTATCCAGGGTTGAAATGGGTTCATTCAAAAAATGTGTGAAACCACAAGAAACCACCAACCAGCTACAAATCATATGAACCATTAAATCCCACAAAAAATCCCACTCAAATCCCAATCATCTTCAGTATCTTCAGTCAAATCCCATTCAAAATCCCACTCAAATCCCCATACATCACATCAACCAACCCTTCCCCTTTGCGCACCTCACGTTCCACGGTGTTCCACCCACCAGCTGCGGAGTCCAACAAGACATCCACCAGGTGGTCGTCCAGAAGGTTCACCTGGCGTGAAAAAACACCCTTCGGTACATCTGTATTTTATGAGACTTGTGTGTGGTTTATAATAGGAAATTGGGATATATTCGGTACATCTTTATTTCATGGTATTTGAAAAGGATCTGAATGGGATTATTCATGGATATATATGGGAATTGAGAATGAAATTGAATTGGATTTAATGGTACTTCATCGCCAAAAATGAGGAAAGATGGAAATTTACCGCCCAAAACGTGCTATCTATAGTAATGTATATATATATACTGAATTATACTGATCTAATTGGTGAAATGTGATACAATGGGGACATGATAGGTATATAATGGAGGTATGATGCCGATTTGTTAAACCCAACTATCATACGGGGTACCATCAAAATACGGACTTAAGGGACTCAAATGGTGATTGAGTATGGGAATGTAATGGGAGTTGCTGGGACTCGATCACCAAACATGGGGGAAAGATTGGATTTACTCTCCAAAAAAGTGAATTATGTAATATGAATTAATACCCCATACTCTCCGGCAATTTAACAGAGCTATGGACACCATGGCCCATCAAAGTAGATGAATCTCTATGAATTCCAGAACTGTTCCAGAAGTGTTTTGCATTGCCACAGGATAGATTTGAGAAAAATCCATAAAAATCCAATCCTACAATGATTGAAACACGGTTGCTTGATTTATCTTGTTTGGAGGGAGAAAAACCAATTAATTAGTGAACATTGGATTAACATGGATTAACCTCATCATGCAAGTACCACATCTATATCCGGTGAACAGTGGGTTGACCACATTGAATAGCAATCCAAAAAAAAGATGGATTTTCGCAAGTCCGAACCTTTATTTCTTGTGATCTTGGGAGGTGCTATAGACAAAACAATCTTGCGAAAAAGCATTAGCAACGAAACTAGAGGGTTTCGGTTTTACCCAACGAGAAATATCCGCCAACAAAATTTGAGTTTGTTCTACCAAGAGGAAGTAGAATTCCAAAAAACAAGAAGGGACTAGCATGGTGGACCACATTTGGGATGTCTTAAGTAGATTTTTTGTCGGCAACATGGAATCGTTTCCGGACACATTTGGTCAAATGTGTGCAGTTGACAACAAGTCAGTTCAGTGCAGGCAAGGTTTGCTTGGTTGTTCCTTTCCGAGTCACTTGGGTACCCCCATGAATAATGGGGCAGAACAATATACACACACAAAACTTGGGTTGTGTCTGTATATATATATATATGATTTTCCCATTGAAACCTCCATTATGGGGGCCCCATCCCGTTGCGAAAAGATTGTTTTTTTTCAATGGAAAAAGTCCAGTCCCAAACAAAATTCACCACGCAACCGTTGCGTCACCAGCGCTTCGCCACCTCATCAACGTACAAAATCCCGCGGTTCGCTTTCGCGAGCAGTCCGGGTTCAAAGGCCTGAGGCTGTCCGCCCAGGGCGGGTTTCGCTGCCAAGTCGCTGCCAAGGCGCTGCCAAGTAAAATCAGTGACTGGTTGATGGTTTTAACCTCCTTGAAAAATATTAGTCAATGGGAAGGATTATCCCATATATTATGGAAAATAAAAAATGTTTGAAACCACCAACCAGGTGATATGATATGATATGATATGATATGATATATAGATTCAGAACCACCATGTTGAGTAAGATCTAGCCTATTATAATTCTTTGGTATATCTTTTACCTTTTTCTTGATTTCTCATCTTTTTCAAGCTCCCAAGTCTTTCTGGCTGCGTCTCTGAGACCCAACTCAGGTCCAGGAAATTTCACCAACTTCTACAGTGTGTATGTACAGTATGTAAGTAATATAACCGCAATATAACCGTAAGATAACGGTAATCATTTATGTGTGATACCTGTATGATACCTGTGAAATCCTGTATGAACTTTAATATCTATAGCATATTATTCTGTTTTTGGATGTGTATCCTCTCATCACCGAGTGTACTTCGAGAATGTATATCTCCACATATCGCCAAAACCGACCGGTGACCAGCCTTCTTACCCTGGGTCAGGGCCTTCTCGATGTCAATGGTACCACCTCAATGGGTACCGTGTGCTAAGCAACGAAAATAGAGTTTCTTGCCACACAAAAATCGGGTTTCAACAAGAATGGAGGCTCAAAGTTCAAGCAACAAAGCTTGTGAACAAGCAACTAAAAAGGAAAAATATATTGTTTTTCGTGATAAAATAAACCAAAGGGGGTTATAATGACTACTGACGATACTAATCAAAGGAAATATTGGACATAGCCCTGTCCTAAGGATTATTTAGGATGTATACTGTATACAAACATATACAATAAATATATATATATATACATATTATGCAATATCCTCAAGAACCAATCGATGTCCATCCCGGATGTCCTCTTGAGAGAAATAGAAGGTTTGCCCACTGGCATGATTTACCGATTGGTTGTTAAACATGCGGAGCACCACCAACAAACAAACAGTGGGGGAAAAAAAAAACTATGAGCTAGAATCTGATTGGAATGAAAACATGATGCTATGCTATTTGGCTATTTGGTGGTTTCATCCACCCCAAGAGAATTGGTAAAATCACCATAAATCACCCTTGTGAATCGTTTTCAATGATTAAAATTGTAGTTTTGCTGGTGATATGCCCTACAGTTATGGCCCTTTACCAGTTATAAGTACTTATAACCCCATTTATAGAATGTATAATCCCATTTATAACCAGTTATAACTAATAAATGGCCATAACTGTATGTTTGATGTTTAGAATCTCATTTAAGGCTGGTTGATGGTATCATCTCCAGAAAATGTCGGGGATTCCACAGGTAGGTAGAGATGGAACCAATGCTTGAAACCAATCAAATCCAATATGTAATAGGGAATATTATTCCAATAAATGATATATATGTATATTTGATTATTGATTTATGGAATATTCCATATATTATCACATATTAGTCACCAGTATTATATATTGATTTATGGTGAATGGTGAACTGTGAATATTATTATTCAGAATTATTCAATCCAATTGTATATACATAATTATATATACATATATATAAACAACCCACCATATCCTTGTTGGTGGTTAGAACTGTGAATAAAAATATGTTTTGGTTGTGAACATCCTATTTTTCTTGTGGTTCAAATACCATATATTTTCTGATTGCAAATCCCATGTGTTGTGCTTAGCATGTTTGGTGCTTAGCATCCCAAACCTCCGCTGCAGGCACGACCACCAAGGCGGCAAGGCACAGACGCGGTCCTCTGTGGCACCCAGAGGCAGATCGATCCTAAGTGGCACGGAACGGTGGATCGCCATCGTCATTGGGAGCTCACCGTGGATCATGATCATCATCATCATCATCATAATATATATATATATGTATATACAAGAATATATAATAACAACATATAATGATATATAGTAATAATAATAATCATCATCATTCCATTTCCATGTGTTGTTTGTGTTTTTTTTGGCGGGAAAAATGAAGTGCTTCGCGTTGGTTGCTAAAATGCAACCGTGCTCCGTTGTTGATTTCCAGTCGTTTTCCCCTCAGAAACGAAAACTTGACCTGGTGGATTGTCCTAATATCTGGTTGTGTACCTGGCAGGGTTTTTGGCATACAAAACTGGGAGTCTACCCTCTGGTAAACTAACATAGCTATTGAAAATGGCCATTTATAGTGGATTTTCCCATTAAAAATGGTGACTTTCCATAGCTATGTTAAATTATCAGAGGGTAAAATTCTAAGATGCTATCAACGTTTACGAAATGTAGAGATTCTAGTAATCCCCACTAACTAGGGATATTGATTGATGCAACGAATTCTCAACATTATATATCTTATATAGTTTGTTCAATACTCTATATGCACGTATATGAGCAACACTGTTGGCTTGGGGCTCTTTCTGTACTATAAAATGCAACTATACCCAACCAACCAGGTATGAAACACAAAACAAGAGCCATCTCTTCCCAGATCACCTTCTCACAGCATGATAAGAATAAATATGATTAAATATGAATAAATCCAGAGCTGTCGATGGGCAAGCGCCACCAGGAGATTCATCCATTGAGCTTCAGACATGGGCACCTTCTTGTACTTCAAAGGCAAGTCTTCCCCAGATGCCTGCATATAATATATATAATATATATCATCACTGATCTTGAATTGAGATCTGGTGCTTGTCGTCTTCGTTGAAAGTAGAGGCTATGATTGGTGTTCATGGATTGACAACTGTTGCGGAAGATTCTACTGGATGATTGCAAACTTACTTTTTTATAGTTTGTTTGCTTCCACCCGTGTTGAATGCAGACTTTGCTAGCATGCATCACGTTGCGTCGCCATCATATCCATGGCTACATTGTACTAGGTGGTTGATAGGTGTCCCTTCAAAAGGTTGTTTTTTCAGCCCCAAGAGGGCCAGGTACTATGTCTTCCATCTATTTCCCATGAAAAGTTCCAGTTGTATCCACATTATATCCATATATATATATCCATTACAAATCGCATTCAATGTTAAAAACGTGCATTTTGAATGGCAATCATAATCCTCCCAACTTAATGATTGTTCTTCATGGCTACATGTTGTTTAAATTGCTACATTGTTAATCAATCCTATCAATCCTGAATTTGGCTTCCGATTGAGGGATTCTGGTGTTATAAGGCTATGTTATTCAAGGAATCCCTCGAGCCGTGCCTTCCGATCTCGCACCTCTTGGCTCATGACTTCCTCCTGGCTTTCCATCAAAGGATGGGGCCCGAAAAGGTGGCTCAGCATATGAAAAAACCTTATGAAACCATGGTGAAATTGGGACATAATCCTATTATATATATATATACATAATTGTAAATATATATATGTATTATAACATGATTACCATTGACTATGATTTTGACCGAGTGTGTTATTACAATCTCATAATGACCAAATGTGATTAATGATGAATCCAATCCCCAAATCAATACAAAGCCCCCTCACACGATATGAACCCAACAAATACCTCCTTTACCAAGGTAGGTTCTTTCCGGGTACATAATATTCATCAACCTACCCTCCACCTTGGGGGTACCATAAGTTTTGGTTCTTGCCCAGGAGGGACTCTGCAGCCACATCGACGGCGAAGGTTTGCGGCCATGATGTTTCTGCATTCTCTGAAGTTTATACGTATGTATTGATGTATGACGTACGTACATACGGATGGATGTCTGGATGTATGTATGCTTTACCATCTTTTTGCCATTGAATAAGCATTTATTGGGGATAGACTGTGCACCATTTCCAGAAACGCACACGATTTTTCCAGTTAAATCTCAATTTCTGGATGGTAAAGCCACCATTTCTGATACTTAAATCAAGTTTCATCCCCAAGTTTCATGCTGAAATCATGTTGAATCCCTATTTTCCTAGTGAAATCCCCATGTATCCCATGGGGCCCTCATGGACCCAACCCAAATGGACAGAGATTCGCTCCTCCTCCGGTGAGGAGTTGTAGGGGTCATCGGACACACAGGCGATCTCGGGCAGGAGATCCACCAGGGCTGGCGGCGAAAAAACAGGGTGGAGATCATGCAGGATGGGCTTATAACAATGTAATAGTACCCTCTGGTTATTTAACATAGCCATGGTATAGATGACCCATAGAAATAGATGGTTTACCGTTCTTTAAAATGGTGATTTTACATGGCTATGTTAAATAACCAGAGGGTAACTGGTTGGTGGTTGACCTACCCCTCTGAAAAATATGAGTTCGTCAGTTGGGATTAGTTATAGAATTGTGGTATACAGGAATTACTATAAGAACTATAGTGTATGATACCATAATAGTAGTATGCAGGATATGGGTTATAACTATAGTGTATGCTACTATAATAACAATAACATTGCTATATTGTGACAATAATATGGTTATAATCATATTGTAATAATAATAACTATAATATGTGACAGTAATAACAATAATAACCATAGTGTCACATAAGCATAGTTGGCTAAGTTGGTGAACATAACTATAGCTATAATAATAACAATAATCATCACTGTCACTATGGGGTTGTAACTATAATAACAATGGGGCTATAATTGGGATACACCAGCACGATTTCACCATAGTTGGTGAACATAACTATGTTATAACTTAGCTACGCCCATAGTTAGCTAATGTCATACTTGGTTTCTACCCCAGTTCGTTAGCTAAGTTGGTGAACATAACTATGTTATAACAATGTTGGTGTATGATACGCAAAGAATGATATATATATATATATATATTTAGATGCGGTTATAAACCAACAAACATAACCGCGGGGGGGGCACCATCCTGTGTGGATATCGTGGGAAATTGACTGGACCATGGAGACGTTAAGGTTTTTGATATTTCCTTGTCGTGGGAGGTGTTTAGATCCACATGGTTTTTGCAGCATGAATCTTGGGAGTTCCAAGAATATGGTGATTTAACTAGGAAAAATGGTGATAATGGGGAAAAAATTGGAGTTTGACTGGTTACACCATCTGGTAATCACCATCTGGTAATCAAAGATGACTGGGAAACCCCCGAACTATAAAATGGCATTTGAACCGGAAATACATCTGGGGATTTCCATAAACAGGGGATCCCCAAAATGGTTGGATTGTAATGGAAAAAACCATCTATAAATGGATAACTGGGGGTACCCCATTTCAGGAAACCTCCATCTATGGGTATGCTCTGGTAACATAGCGAAAGTACTTGTGATCGGACTCGTCCCCAATTCGTGGCTGAACCTATCCATAATGGGTTGTAGCATGTTGTAGGCATGGTCTGGTTGGTAATTTCAATCCCTCTGAAAAATATGAAAGTCAGTTGGGATTATTATTCCCAATATATTATGGAAAACAAAAAATGTTCCAAACCACCAACCAGTTAACTATGGATGTGAAAAAACGACCTCTACCCTCTGGTAATTTTATGTAGCCACGGAAAATGAAGCGTTTAAAGATAAATTGCATGTTGAAAACTGTGATTCTGAACTTATGCACATGACCTGGGTCAAACCTGATAACTGATAGTACTGCAGAAAAGTGGTAAAATCAGATATGATTATTACACTGTTACTGGGTTTACCGCATGGCTGTTGGTTTCTATGTGTGGCAAAGCCAATGCCATAAATCTACCATTTGGGATGGTGAGACCTCCAGCAATTCTTTCTGGTGAAAGTGGGGATTGTTTGTTGTTGGGTTTACCACATCATAATACACATGTGTATATATATATACCCTCTGGTTATGACTAACAGTTCGCCATGGGAAGATCCACCCATGCTATTAATAGGTAAACCATCTATTTCTATGGGCCATCTATACCATGGCTATGTTAAATAACCAGAGGGTATATATATATACACATGCAAAAGAGATGGATGTACTTATTTGACATTTAGTCCAATCTGTATGATTGTTGGTCACATAGCCATGTTGTTTATTTGACGTTGCAGATGGTATCTAGAAACTCAGAGGCGCATATGTCGGACACTTGTAGCAACGTGCACGTGCCCCTTGCCCACTCTTCCTACGCATATGCCAATATGTGCAAACAGTGTGTGCCCAGTCAAACAATGTTAGCAGCTTGGCACCTCGGATAGTTGTGGTCTTGCCAGTCCCACGATCGCCCATGATCATGACTCCACCAATCTGGTCATGGCCAGGCTGTGCCAAGCTTGCTTCAGGAGTGGTGACATAAACCCCATGGCAATTCGTCAAAAAAAAGCTTCCAATCATCTACAAAAAAAGGTGGTTTCCATCCATACATGGCTTAAATATGCTTAAATTCTATTGGATTTTTACATACAATTGTACCTAAAGTCACCCAAACAAAATGTGGTACACAGGTAAAGACTGGTAAAGATATCTACAAGTTAAAGATTGATGGTATATGTAAGCCCTGGGAAGATAAACAATAAACATCAACTAAAGACATCTATCACGATGCAGCGAGGCAATATTCACCCCTCTGGATCAAGAAAAAACTAGATCAACAAAAATGGGTTGCTCCATTTCATCCAACAGTATAACCCTCAGTAATTTAACATAGCTATGAAAAATGGGAAAATTTGTACAGTAGATTTATAGATGATTTACCTATCAAAGATGGCGATTTTCCATAACAAGCTGTTCAATTACCAAAAAGGTATATTCCATTCATATCCCGTTTAATTTAGTCCCTTACATCACCATTACACCTCCATTATATCACCACTATGTGTTGCTTATTTTCTAGCCATTCCCTCAAAAAAAGGGGCAAACCAACCCTATCGGCTCGTCTCGTGCCTTGGGATCGATGACGTTCAGGATCAAGGACAGCTTCATTTCCTGCCAGGGAGGACTTCCAGATGGGCCGCATATTCCGACATCTTTCGACGATTGGTAATTGCTGGAAACCGCAGTAAATCATGGGATTTTAGACTATTATAGACTACCATCTGGTAAACATACAAAAAGCTATTGAAAATGGCAATTTATAGTGAGATTGCCCATTAAAAATTGTGATTTTCCATAGTTTTTTGTATGTTTACCAGAGGGTAGTCTATAATAGTCTACCAACTGGTGCAGGATTTCTTCCACCAGTCTTTCGGGCACCGGTGCGACAGGATTTGTTGATGAGGTGAGCATTTCTTGCAGATAGGACATAGCCTTCACACACTAGTGACCAGCAGAACTATCATCTCTTTAGCAGGTGTTTCCAACAAACCTTCATTGAAGAGACTTAAACAGTATATTGCTCATAGTACTGATATAGTACTGATTAATTTGTACCCGCAAATGACTGATATTAGTAATATGCGAGTTTCCCTGAAACTGGGGGATACCCAATGGAAGCCAATGTGTGACATTGTCAAAACATGGTAAGTATGGTATGGTTATTAATCCCATAATCAATATTCCTGATATACTGTACAACCATATTAAATGTACAGTACATATGTGTATATGTGTATGTGTATATATATATATATCATAATGTACATTATATATAATAACAATTTACATAATATATTATATATATACCGTTATATAATATATATAATTATATGGCAGTTTGTCAAAACCTTGTACCCCTGGTGAACATCAAAATAGCTGGTAAATGGATGTTCATCCCCCTAAAAATGCTATTAATAGGTATTGATCCATACCCATATATATTATGTAAATTACCTATATTCAGACCCCACGATCCGGACCTGACCTCTCCCCCCTGCCCTTCTGCGCACCGACTGTCCCACGATGGCGGAGAATGGATACACGGGCCTACGCAGAGGCATCCAGTGCGATGCTTCGATTGATATTCACGGGACAATTCAGGATTTCTCCCAATCAAAATCTGAGATGTTTCTAATCTTGTTCCTACAGAAAAAAAAGAGTAAGTAAGAACTGAAGATACCTGGAAGCAAAGGGATTTAAATGGGTATGTCCTTCCAAGAAACCACTTTCTTAAGCATCAAGTAGAGGTGGGAGCTCCTGCTAACTTATCTCGAAACTTATCTCAAAATTGCGGGTAAACCTGGAAAAAAGGGATTGGCTCGCCATGTTCGGTACTAAACTCGTTGTTGAAAGGACTCGAATCACAAGTGCATAAGATGATCAGCTTCAGTTCATCACACCTGAGGCTGGACATGCTGGACCCACAGCAGGTTTTTTTTGTGGTTGCAGCCATCAATGAATCAACTTCCCATGGGAATGGAACCATTGGAACCTCAAAAAGCTTGAAAACCAACCATCCAGCGATTAGAGTCCCCCTCCGGCAATTGGGTGGCTGCCTGGAACATCCGATGGAGGTTTCTGGCTGAGAAAATCATCACATGACTGTGCCAAAGTGCCATCATTTCCCCCCCAAAATGGCATCTTTGCAGGGGACACCCCCCAAAATTGCAGTTTTAAAGTGAAAACCATTTTCTAAGCCATTGGATTTTGAAACATATGAAGCCACATGAACTTGGCTGACGGACCTCTCAGTCGTGGTCTTCTCCTTCTCTGCAACGGCGCAGCACTGAATCCTGTCGACAACCGACCATTGACCGCCGCCGTTTGGGAGATCAAGCCAAGGCAAGGAGTGATTTAAGCCGCTTTTAGCCTCCAGTAAACAACCTGGCTATGCAAAAACTGCCATTTTTAATGGAAAATTATCATCGAACTAACTGGGCTAAAACATAGCTATGTTAGTTTACTGGAGTGTAGATGGTTTTTGTGGGAAAATGAAAAACTTTTAAAAGACAACTACTCACGGCGAAGGTCCCAAGAGATCAAAAAGTCCACATCGACCGCCGGGTCAATCATCACCAATTCAACTAAAACTTTTCTTCCTAATGACAACTCAATCCTCACGCCAAGTTGGTAATACTGTCACCGTGAAGCCTTCACCCAAATATCAGGTACCCTTTGGTAAACCAACATAACTATGGAAAATCACCATTTCTAATGGGAAAATCCACTATTTCTATGGCCATTTTCAATAGCTATGTAACAAATTACCAGAGGGTAAACCCTGAGAAACAAATTCCGTATTGGATCTATTCATTTTTGAGGCCTAACTGCACCGCACCCAAGGTCCTCTTGTCAGCACGACGGTTGTGCCTGTGATGCAAGCTCTCCTAAAATTCATTGGTCTCAAAATGGGGGGTACAAAAAACTTCGCTGATTTATTGCCAAGAACAAATAGTAAAGATGAGTGTTTACTCATGATTTACTATGGGATTTCGGGGTTTCAACATGTTTCAATTTCAAGGCCTGGCAAATGATGTTGCTCCCGATCAGTTTTGGATGAATCCGGATCCAACAGCCCCAGAGGTCCGTTTTCGGAAACAAGGGTCGTAGACCCCACTTGCTTCCCAGTCCTTACCTCATATGGCATAGCTAACTGTTGTAGTCAGTGTATACCTTTATATATATATATATATTATATACAGTACATACATATATTGCCAGTATAATATCAAGTCAACGTATTGATCATGCAATATTATAAATAATCCCCTCCCGTGATCATCTAAAATACATCCAGTACCAAACCAGGAGGTCTAGGGAGGTATTTACTATTGGGGTGAAGGGATTATATAGGATATTGTTGGTAAAATAACCCCATTATATCCACATGTTTCTTGATCAAGTCCCAATGTTTGATGGCAAATCTCCCAGTTGTTTTAATGGTGAAATATCCTTGTGTCTCCATTTATGGCGGTAAAACCCATATTTTTATCTTGAAACATCCTTAAATCCACCAATGTGTCTTCACGTTTGTGGCATGGAAGCCGCCCATGCCGCCTGCGACTGCGGCTCAATGCCACGGCCAGAGCCAATGATGGGATGGCAGCATGGCCCAAAGCACCTGTGTATCCATCGACCATCGGGAAAAATTGCCATCAAAGTGTGTTCTTTCTCAATATGTTGCACATATCTCTATATATATATACATGTGTGTGTGTGTATGTATGTATGAATGTGTATGGGTAGTGTATGTGCATGTCTATGCGCATATTCATGTTTATGTGTATCTTGTAATGTATTGTATGTATATGTGTATACGTAGGATGTATGTGTCTTTGTATATGTATAAGAGTATGTGTGTGTGTATACGTGTGTGTGTATGCCATTTACAGTACTCCAACTTACACCATAGAATAGCAAGTCTGCCAAAGGGAAAATGATGACAAACTTATGAATAATGGGATGGAAACTCCTTCAGAAATTTGAGACTATGGGAAAATCTTGGAGCATCATCATCAGCATGTTTTTTTTTGCATGGCATTGATTGTTTCAAAACAATCTTTCTCTGATAAACTAAGGATACCGATAACAATGACCACAGCATGACAAATCTTTCGGGCCTCTTGGGGATCACCAATCTTCAAAAATAAACACCTCTGCAGCGGCTGATCCATTTTTCTGCGCTGAGATCCAGCCTCTGGGGCTTCTGGCTATGGCGACAGCGCTGGTTGATCTGGTTGTTTGTTTGCTGTTCAAATGATTCAAAATTAGTCAACCATCCGGACATTATGTCATTGGGAAAACAATACATGAGCTATACATATCTATACTTATGGCAGCCATCAACTCTTGGTCATCCATTGTTCTTGGTTCCAAGTCTGCTTCCAGTGTATGAAAAATCATCCACTTCTGATGGCTTCGCCATGGCCATCACCCTGCAGAAGCTGGGGCAGTGGCACCATGGAGGTATTCAGCTAGGTATTGCATCGAGTCCTCTGGACCCTGCGCGTAGACCATGAAGCCATCCTGCTTTGGGCGTGGCACCATGGTGCAAACGATTGGAACCTCGGTGACGGCTGGGAACCAAGGGTGAGGATGATGAGGATTACATCGGATCAGAGGACAAAACCTTGGGGCCCTTGGGGATACGCTCATTGCCATTTTCATTCCAGAGTCAATATCCAAAGCCCAAGTGATCTTCAGAATGGTACCAGAAAACTGGATCTTGGAACTTCAGCAGAAACCTCGTGGGTGTTGTATACTGATGTATACTCTATCTGTCAGTCTATGTCCCAAACTTTGGGATCACTAAACTGCCCAACTTCCCCAACAAAATCTGGAGGTCCCAGATTACTGGGACGGAAAATCCTGACATTTGTTAAACATCACGAAAAGTCTCCCAGCTTTTTGGTTCAATGCTTTTTTGGGACCCCGACCAATGATGGGACCACAGGATGGCAACCCTGGACGATGAAAACGATCACCCAAAGAATATCAAAGAGTGAATCCCTGATCACGAGAATCAGCAATGCCAAAATTACACATAAAATTACTGAAAAATCAAAAAAAAAGCAGCAACGGTACAACCTAGGAGCTTCTAAAATCAACCGGCCCAGTTCAACCCGAAGCGCACAACCGTACCGACACTGGCTGAGGAGCAAGTGCAGCATGATCAAAGCAGAACGGTTCAAAGCCGAAGTCTGCTGCATGCCTACAGCGCTGGTTCAAATAAGGTCGGGTCCTTGTTGAAATTTGTTGAACCTGCGGGGTTTTAAGGATGCGTTGGGATATGAAGATATGATATAATATGATATAATAACATTTATAAATACAAATAAGAGTACGAAATTGTATGAACCAACAACGGTTTTAATTTAGAGATACAGACAATTGAGGCATCGGCCGACATGATCACCAAAAAAAAGGGGATTTCAAGCCACGATGAAGGTCTGATCCTAAAACCATTTGGGGCAGGGTCAAAACGCTGGTGTAAGCCTCAGCCAAGAAGCCGGAACACTAGAAATTCAACGGATGGGAAGTGAACTTGAATCACGGGATGCATGGTGGGATTGTGATTTGAAGGTTTGGATTGAAACTCGAAATCCTAAGAAGTGCTCGGGGGTCTCCATTCACGCAAACCCCATCTCTGAACCAGCTGGTTTGTCTCATCAACTTGTCCCCTGGTCTATCACCACTGACTCAATAACTGCTGCTACTGAGAAGAACCCGAGCCGACAGTGGCAACATCCATGATAGTATATGATTTGTGAAATCCGACTAAACTAGATGAATGCACCAAACTGCAGCATTGTCATTTGGTCTAATGCAAACTACCTCTCGGCTTGGCAGAAAAACATGGCAATCATCAACCCATGGAAAAGTGGCTCGTATCTCCAGAATATTCCAAAGTTTTATAGTTCATTACTTATATAATGTGGATTCCATGTGGTTCCAGAATAAAACAATATACCCAATGATTCTCGGGGATTTTAATGTTCCTTGCCCCTTGTTTATTTCTTAAACCCTCCGAGAATCATGTGGGAAACTCTCTCAGTATCTCCTTGACTCGCCATCCGAGGGACCACGCGAAATTCCAGGAACTGATTACAAAGGTCCTCAGAAAACACTGCTATCACCAACGGAAAAGAATTGGGAGACCACCCAGTATCGTTGCTCATGGAATAGGATGGGTCATCACCAATATTGGTTCATTGCGTGGAAAAACTGGGTGTAAACGGGTTTCTGGTCAACAAATATGGCAATGTTGCCATCACCGAAAAATTGAGATGAAAGGAATTCCTGGGTTGATGGGATCCTGCCGTGAAGCATTCCCGAACCCGAATCCATGGATATATATATATATATATAATTATATATACATACATACATATATATATATATCACTTATATGTTCTATCCTACAGAGCTTTCCAAAGACCTTCTGGTGATTTAACATAGCTATGGAAACCATGGCCCAGTTAGTTCCATGATAAATCCCCTTTAGAAAACGTGCGATGCAACCCATATCTATGCTAGTTTTCTGGCAAAGTTTCATGACCTAAAGGGAGATCACAAGTTTCTATGCTAGTTTTCTTAGCTTTATATTTCATGACCCTCTTTCCAACCTTTCGAAACCAGCTCTGAAGCAAATGGGAGATCACAAAGCTAAAGCATCGAAGACAGGCACCACTTTGAAGCCTGCCGTGAAGTTTTGGATGAGGAATCGACGATGTCATGTCAATCCCGGACAAATAACCCCTGGGCTGTTCATCATAAGGGAGGTAGCATCTTAGTAGCAGATGAACTCACGTTTTTCGGGGGGATGGTACCATATGGTACCCCCGAATCAACCAAGGTGAGTAAAAAAACATTTTAAAAAATCTCATACTATCCAAAGAGATCCAATCCCATAGTATCCAAAGTGTTGATACAAGGGATCCAGATCTAAAGGTTTTAAGGTCCTTTCGATCATCCGAAAAGATTGGGATGAAACCATCCCTCGACATGCTCACGGAGATATGTTTTTTTTTTGGTACCTTGGATGTGTCTGAAATATATAATTAAGTGTCATAAAGTGATGATTAACCCGCTTATTAAGCATCAATTTCATAGGGATTTCCCATTGGGGATATGTCTATGGGATTTCCCTAAGCCCTAACGATGGCCTGGTGCATGTGACCATCCCCAAGCGGAACAATCGAACTTTTGGGCCATTGCAGCCGATTCGTTTTGAAATATAGTTGTAATTCACGAAATGCAATCATAAAGTCTACCTAGCATAATATGTATATATATATATACATAATTACATACCTACCAATTGATTGCAAGATTCTATCCATCTCTTCAAAATCTAGACTTGATCGGCATCAAAAACTCTTGTCTCATTCTCTTCTGCTAGATAGTGAATGGGATAACCCGTTCGGATTTCATGAAAATCCAACTCCCCATGATACCAAGAAATCCATGATAGATCCCATATATATATATATGAAATCCATGATAGATCCCATATATATATATATGAAATCCATGATAGATCCCATATATATATATATGAAATCCATGATAGATCCCATATATATATATGAA
>Ga0126342_10001236_pt1 | contig 34826 bp, 27 predicted proteins | sample Cyp1metagenome_FD_92528 | JGI IMG/M metagenome (GOLD analysis project Ga0126342, IMG submission 92528) | Coral microbial communities from Lord Howe Island, Old Settlement Bay, Australia - Cyphastrea 1 metagenome | ecosystem: Host-associated > Invertebrates > Cnidaria > Coral ...
ATATATGTTATGTTATATATATTATATAATATATAATATATTATATATTATTATATTATATATGTTATGTTATGTTATATATATTATATAATATATAATATATTATATATAATATATAATATATTATATATTATATATTATATATATTATATTATATATTATATTATACACTATATATTATATAGTGTACATTATATCATATATCATATATCATATATGATATATCATATATCATATTATATATAATATTATATATATACATATTTTTATATATTATAGTATTCTATGCACGTATGTATATCATTTCATGTCATGATATTGTCACCGCATTACGCAGGTCGAAGTGCAGAGAGCAGCCGCGCGAGCACTCCGAAGTGTCCCGTGTGGTCCATCGTGGATCCCGGTGACGAAGGTCCTCGGTGAGACTCTCAGGTCCTCGGTGGCCAATCGAGATGTGACCGCTGCTGTGCAAACAATGGGGATTTCACCGGGATTTATAGGGCCTAATTTATAACATGTTATGACATGTTATGACATGTTATACCTATGACACATTAATATATCGGGATAGTTGATAAATGATGGTGGATGGGTTGTTTAATGGGGATTTTGAACGGGGATTGTGACAACCCAAAATGAACGGGCTACCCATTTTGCCAACCCATATAATGGGATGGGATAGGGGTGTTTTTCATGGCTTAAGTTTTGCTCAGACTTGCCTGACAGAAACCCCACGAGACTGCCAGCTGGCTCTGTTTGTCGCAATATGTGTCGTTCTTTTGCTTCGATCCACGGAATGTGGATTATTTTCTATCAACGTAATTTATTTTTTAATGTGCGTGACTGTGTCTAGGAACTAAGTCGTGGACACTTGAACCCACCAAGTTTATCTATATACCATCGAATGGACTATTAAATACTATGAATAAATGTTCAATCCTTTGCTAAGTATCCAAAGTTTTGAAATTTTGTGTCATTTTTGAGGACCCCAAAATCTTTGAAACGCTCATCCTAAGGCCAAAGCCGCCGAAGCCGACTCATGATCCACCAAAGAAGGCCCCGGCGACACCAGGCTATAGCAGCTATTTGCGAATTCACCACCAGGGTGTTGACCCATAGCCACATTGGATAGCCTCAAGAGATATTTATTGTTGCCCTGCTTCATGAAGAGTTTGGTTTTTCATCCTTCGAAATGATCTCAAGTTTTCACATTGATTGGCGATTGATTTAGTGACCTTAGAGCCACAAATCCATACAAATCCATCATACTCTGTGGAGTGACGACTTGGCACTTGGAAATCCAAAAAGGGCACGTCTGTCGCCCTAGGTGCCGTTGCAGAGACTGACAAGGGCAGTGAGCCAGCCGCCGGTCCGGCCAAAGCCCATCGAGAGATCCGCAGGCGCTGATTTCTGAAAACAGGGTATCCCATACTGTATCGGATTATCATCAGTTTCCCTACTAACAGAATGGCTATTCATGGGTATCCCGTATTTTTATATATGTTTATATACACATTTATCATCATTTATCCAATTCAATCCTCATGTGTATATTCCTGAGACGAATGAAGATGAATGAAGAGGTGGGATATTAATGTGGCTATGGATCAATACCTATACATACCATTTTTGGGGGGATGAACATCCATTTACCAGCTATTTTGATGTGAACTACAGGGGGATAGGGTTTTGACCCATCCCCATGTTGGCAAATCCTCCAAGGTGCAGACAGTGGTGATGCGAGTCGCGCTTCAACTCCTGCTGACCATTGGGATGAACCCAGCGACTTTGTCGAGGAGGTCACAGCGTATCCTGAGAACCCAAGGCGGAAACAGCTGGAATGGTAGGCCTTAAATGGTGGTTATATGGTGGTTTAACATCAGCAAATGGCTGGTTTTTATGGGGAAAAAGAATGAAAAAGAGGGCTTTGATGGAAAGAATTGGGATTAGCCTCTTGGAAATGGTGATTTTTCACAGCAAACACGGATGGTAGCCTTGGAAACTGTGGGGAGATGTGAGTTGCTATTGAACTGCTACACTTTTATCGTATTTGAGAAAATGATGAAAATGTCCACTGAATAGATCTATCCAAATAGTTTTCCTGCCCTTTTCCGACCGGGATTGCATTTCTTACCAATTTGCACCATGTCATCACGGTTTCCCCTGCACAACTTCCCGTCCCAAACTTTGGTGGTTTCAGCGATTTCGCCACAGATTCGCACCTCAAGTCGCTGCAAAAGCTCCAAGTCTGGATGAAGCCTCAGCTCCGTCATCGCCAGGAGAGTTGGCAACTTGCAACTTGTGGGATGGATAGGATGGGAGGAAGATAGATAGCTTGATTGAAGTCTAAAATTTACCAGAGGTATATTTTTACCAGAGCCTTCCACGCCCAATCTCAGCCTTGGCATAGGAGCAAAGTCACCAAAACCATGGAAGCAGAAGGCGATCCAGGCACTGGTGAAGGGCTTCTAAACCATGGTAACAATATACTACCAAGATAGGGATGGGTCAAAACCTGTTAAATACCACAACTTTGGAGAAAAAACATTCATAAATACCAGCTATTTGATATGAACAGAAGGGGTTCCATGGGTTTTGACACCCAGATGGCCAATGTGATCAACACAGGAAGTTGAACCTTTGCTGTCAGCAACAAGGTGAATTCGGCAGAACATTACCTGGAAGCTCTGAAAGCAGCTCGCGGGCAAAGCTCAGCCAAAGCCTGTGCTAAAAATCGTCCTGCGCCTGGTACCAAAGGCGCAGGGTTTGGGGCATCGGTTGGAACCCTTGGAGATTTGACTGGGCAGACTGGAGATCTTCATCATGGCTACTAAGAGGGGTCCAAGACAGAGGAACTGCAGCATGAGACAACAGAAACAGGTGCACTAAGTCTATCGTGCAGATGCCATGACACATGGATCCATTGGAGTGAAGATGGCAGTGGGAAAAGTCTTACAAGTCTATTGAGGTCCGTCCACAATCTCCATATTTTCTGCTTGGGAAGTCTGAAGTTAGATGATATTTGATGACATTCGCTCATATATTTGCTAAGATCCATTAGTGTACCATTAACATACCATTAAAATCCATTAAATTCTATTTTGCTGACCCACCAAGGACGCGGTTCCTTCACCAAAAGCCTTTGCCAGGATATGCTGAGCAGCTTCGGCTTCGAGCAGAGGATGTGGAGGCCTTTGCTCGCAAGTGGCAATTTTGTTTCGGAAAATGGTGAAAACCTGTGGGATTTTGATTGAATTTTGGGGTATCCTTTTCTTCAGACCCATATTAGGTGGATTTGTTCGAAAATCGGATAATCCCACTTGTGGCTATGTTTTGATATTTTCTGATGGGGAAAATGATGTTCTGAACCACGGGAAACTGGGTTACCTTATATTTTGGGAAAACCAAAATGGGACGCGTGCCATTCATATTAATCATTTCCCAGATTGCTACAGCTTCATCATTGCATCCATTCATCAACGGATGGGCTTAAGGAAAAAAATCACCAGTAAAACCATGGGTTTCACCGGTATTCACCGGTTTTCCCATGAATTTCCATGGGATTTCCAGTGGATGTTCCCTGATTTTGCCTGGAACCCGAGGCAAAACAGCGGGAAGACGAGGATGTGCGGATGGAGCGAGGCTATGCCGCCCTCCAGCGAGTTCAACAGCGTGCGCTTCAGGCCAGATGCTCAGGGTTGTGGTAAACCCCATGGAAAACAAAACAATTTGGAAATGGTCATTATGGTTTAGGTTTAGTGTGAATAAATCCTAGTAGATTGGGCTTCATAGTACCACAGTATATGCTCCTGATGTCCGCCCTCACGTCGTTGGTACGACAGGTCCAGATTGTAAGTGCAGTAATCCCTGCATATACCCACAGTATTCCCACGCAATCCCTGCATACCCATACAATACAATACTCTTGGTTGATATGGTTCACACATTTCATGCCGACATGTTGGACATTCATAAAGAGGCGCCTACTTCCGCTGGGGTTGATGCGGTTGATGCGGTTGATACTCAGGCTTCACCAATGAGAGAAGCTCGTGCGGGCTGACTATGTAGATGTTTCACTAGATCACAGCCTATGCTTTGTTGTACATAGAAGGATCGGTCACCGAGCCTGGTAATCTCACAGTGGAATGTGAAGCCCCTGGGTAAGGGAAGCCCCCAAGCAGCAGTGTATCACTTTGGTCAAATGATGAAATGGGGGACCACCAGCAATGCTTGGGAGTGTCCTTAAAACAAAGCAGGCACTTTGCAGTCCTGCGGATTGCAAGGAGTTAACGAGTGTAAAAGCGGTCTTGTACATTGTCATTCAGTGGGTCCATGGCCCCATTGCATCATACTGCTATGTTTCTGAAATTTGTGGGTTTCCACACGAACTGATCCAGGGGCAATTGTTTTTACCACCATCGTTATCCTCATTAGTCGGTATGTTGGAAACATGTTTAAACAGTAGTATAATGATTATACACATTATTATTGGTAGTGTTTTTTGACTCTTGTTATGGTTGTTACCAAGCAAGTGTAACATTGCGTACAAATTCGTCTTTTCTCAAACAAAATAGCATCACTTGGGAACAATGAATTATCATAGTCAGACATGATATGTAGAATGGTTGGAAGGTTCCATTCAAGTCACACATGCACTCTGTGTAAAACGTTTCTTTTGAAATTACACTATGTTAATTCAAAAAATTAATTTGGGAGCACACTGTACTTGCACCAATTTTCCTCACAAAAAAAAAGTAATATTTTGTTCAACAAGTGATAGTGCTTTGGCCGTGACAGCAGAGTTCACCCAACGAGTGCCTTGGAATGTTGTGTTCACGCAGCAATGAACTCAGACGATGTTTGCGCAGCGCTTGTAGCAATTCAGCGGGTTGCACAGTGCTGAGCAACGTATGTTTGTACATGTATAATGTATACCAAAGATACAATGAAAAATGCTTAAAACGTAAAGTTGGTACAATTGTTTAGTGCCAGGTGGCATTGTTCTTGATGCCTGCTTCTGTTGCCAAAATATGTCAAAATAGGTTTCACATGTTTTCACAACAGTGGTAACATGTTTGATGAAAGTGATTTGGTATGGTCTTGGCAATCTCAGGTCACCAGGTATTCGTTGGAAGGATTTGAAGTAGATTCCCTTTACGCCTGGCCATGGCGGCACCAAAATCTCTGCGACCCAATGGCTACCCGGTACCGCAGGTACCGAAGACGCTTAGCAGAGAAACTGCCAAGGTGACACAGACACCGCCACGATCCCTGGATGAAGCGATTACGGATTTAAGCAAACTCCAATTGATGTTGGCAGTGCCCACTGTTTCAGATTTACGAATGGCTCGTCCGCTTCGACGTGCAGAAGGTGAGTTGTATGTTGCTCAATTTGTTCTCCAATCAACGCATCGGAAATTCAACAAATTCTTGAGCACACCAGAGGGAAAGGTCCAACTGCACCCTTGTTTGAAACTAGGAAGTGCCGGTGATGAAATCGGTTCATCCCAAGAAGAGGGTTCCTTTGGTTGTTTGGACGATGGTACACCGGTGATATACCAAACCAATGGGATAGCGCGAACAGAGGAGCCTCTTTTGAACAGGTCCATTCGTTGCAACAGGACAGGTGCACCTGGTCATTACATGGAGACCAAGATGTTAGTAGCACGACCCCATGATACAACTGGCTTGCCTGTGGGTTTGGCACGGGCGAAAACCTTGAAAACTCGAAAGGACTTGGAGAAAAACTTGTTCTACTCCTTTACGAGTTGCTGGCAGATATATGCTTGTTCTGCAAATGTGGGGCAACTGGGAGAAGATGATTCAGGAGAACGAATTTTGGTGAGGAGGTCCATCAGAGATTTCAAGCAGCATCACTTCCACGACTTTCCCGTGGCCAAGCATTTGGCTGACCTGCTGGACCGTGAAAACCAAGTGCTTGTGACAGAACATAGCTTTGAGGCCGAGCGGGACATTGACAAAGACTTATTTGATTATCATTGTTACACCTTGCGTTCTTGGCAGACGTATGAATGTGAAGGGAAACCCCCTGAAAGCGATGTGGGACGAAAATTAATAGAAGCTGCCAGAAACGGCATGGTTTCGGAGGTCAAACACTTAGTTTTGAACTGCGGCTGCCATTGTGATACCATTGTGTCGGAGTTTGGCTGCATTGGAAGTGGGAAGTCTGGCATTTTCACCCGTACCGATTGCGGCTTTGCAGAGGAACGAACTGCTCTAATTGCAGCCATACAAGCGGGCTGGCTTTCAGTGGTGGAGACCATCCTTGAGTTTGTTCGGGTTGGGCAGGGCAGCTTGAACGTAGTATGCCATGAGTGGAACCCCAGAGGCATAGGTGGTGACTGCTTGCGGCCGTGCTATACAGCCCTGGACCAAGCCAAGTTGTACCATCGCGCAGACATCATCCCCCTGTTAGAGAAAGCCGGCGCACTTCCCCACAAGAGGTGCAAGAAGAGCCGTCGAGAGAATCCATTTGATGTCCGCGCAAGGCAAGACAGAGGGGAGCACACTCACTACGAGCAGTCCCGCGAAGGTCGAGACGACCGATATGAGGATTTCACTTTTTCCGAGTGGGCTGATGAAGCTCAAATGGATGAGGAGATGAAAAGGGCAGTTGAAAGCTTAAAAGAGGAACTGCAGCAATACAACAATTTGTCGGAAGCCGAACAAACCAAACTGTTTCGGAAGCTAAGTGCACGATGGCATCCTGATAAACATCCCGATGATAAAAAGGTCATGGCAACACGAGTGTTTCAGTGGATACAACACGTCAAGGATGAAGCTTGGGAAAACCGGGCGTGGTCAGCCTAGAACTGAAATTCATTAAATATTGGTTTTGATGTGTGCCCATAGTTTGTTTGCATTTTCCGACGGCACACTCCGCCTTCGCAGTTTCACAAAATGCGGATGACAGGGGGCAAAAGCTTCCCCAGAGCCTTCGAGCAAAAACCAAAGAAGAGGTTGCAGCACCTGACTAGATGACTAGATGACGAGAAGTTGTGACTGGATGACTAGATGCTGTGATGACATTCTATTGGGCACTAGATGTTGTGATATGAACAACTTTTTAAGCAGTCCAGCTTTCCTATGACATCGACACTGTTCATACACTGTGCATAGAGATGCCCATGGCCATCCATGGCCATCCATGGCCATCCATGGCCGCAGCGTTTGAAGCTTCAACCCTTGGAATCGTCCATTGCCCAGGGGATCGGCGCCAGATCCCATGGACCAAGAGCAGGTGTTGGGCGCGGCGACCCTGCTGGCCATTGAAAGGTTGGAGAAGATGACGAAGCAAAGTAAGGTGCGGCAAGCTGCAAGGATGTGGAAGGAAAACTGGAAGTAGGTACCTTGGCTGGTCAGTTTCCAGCATTTTCTGATGGGATCACTTTGTATCCAGTCTTTCCTGCCAAGGTTAATCAATATTTAACAACCATTGCCTATCACTCACTACCCAATATTCTGAACATGTCTGATCAATAACAAGACTATCATCAACTACCATGAACTATCATTAACTCTCACTAACTATGAATCTTCCTGTAGACAATCCATGGTGATTGGAAGAAGCTGCCATCACTGCAGCAGGATGGAGCTGCACCTGAGCCTCCAAAAGAGGCAGAGCTTGTCCTGCAGAGGTTATGGCATCCATGTGCTTGCATGGAATACATTGGAAAACTTACATGCATCGTGACGTGATGTATATAATATATATATACATATATATAATATATTAATGTAATATATTAATCTAATATATAATATATAATTGTGAATATATAATATATAATATATAATATAATATAATATTGTTAATATATAATATATAATATTTAATATGTAATATATAATATATGTAAAAAAAAACTATTATGTATAATATGTAGTTTTATATAATATAATATAATATATATAATATAATATAATATAAGATAAGATGATATATTATAGAATATATTGATATTGTATATGTTTGCATATATACAATCACGTATACAGTATATGAAGACATGTATATAAATATATATATATGTGTATTGGACTGTGTTGCTCAACTTCACATCATTTCAGATTCGATCCAGGCACCGCTGCCGGTGAGTCAGGCAGCTCAAGCAGCATGGCGACACATGCCATCGGTTGGAACCTGGGCTGTGTGGGCGACTGAGCACTTGGCGTCCTCGTCACTGGGATACTTTTGCGGCGTCATCAAATATGTCTGAGAAATCCCGGCCACTAAATGGTCATTTAGATGGACAAATCATCGAAAACGATCGAGACGGTATTTTTTTCAGCAAGCCATGTTAGATTGCCAGAGAATATTTGCTCTTCATTGCTGGTCTTCAGGCAACTGCAGTTGGTTTTTACGATGTTTTTCATGTATTTGAATGTGTTTTTATGTCAGCTTCTTAAGACATTTTTGGAGTGATTCGAGGAGACTCTATCACTGGGAATTTGTCGGAAAGATGGTCGCAGCTGTTGCCCTTATAGTTTTTTGGAAATGGTAGGTGGTATGGAGTTATATTGCTTGGTCTCACAATATATGCAAAAATAGATTGCAATAATGGATATACTCCAAATCCACAGGTGAATCTTCTAGTATTCCCCTTCCATATATAGCATTCTCCAACATTCTGGGGTATGAAGTATGCCCATGTTCAATCAATTTCAGACACAGCCATATCATATAGAGTTGGTTATATAAAATTATATATATATAATAATATATATATATATACATACATACATATATATATTATACGTCCAAAAAATCCCATCCCTGCGTCCTTAAGGCGTCGAGTGGTGGCAGCGCATTTGCCCAAGTTCCCACTGACGCCCAGACAGGCCGACCATCGACTGGTTATTTAATGATTAGTCAATTTTATGGTTATTTAATAGGCAATATCTTCATAAACCATGGAGCTGACTGGTGTGTTTGGTTAGAAATTCCCAGACTCTGAAGAACATATGCGTTTCTGAAGACAAGATTGGAATGTGTCCCATCCGGCAATGCCAAGACGGAAGGCAAAGAGTGAAAAGACCGAAAAGAAAGTGGCATCAGCATCACCCAAGGCCCACCGAAGAATTTGCAACGTGGATTTTGGTGCTGAAACATGTTGGAACCATGGATCACATGGATGCATTCGTCATGACCCATCAACACCCTGTGTGTGTGTGTATCAGAAAGATTCCAAGAGATCAATGTCAAATGGCAGTGTGTCAAAACCTTGTACCCTTGGTGAACATCAAAATAGCTGGTAAATGGATGTTCATCCCCTAAAAATGGTATGTATAGGTATTGATCCATAGTCAAATATGCCAATGCTGGTTTTGAGCTGAACCAAGTCCTGCAGGTACTGACTCTGCGGCGCAGTCCGCGACACACTGCGCCACCAGCACCAGCACTTTGGCAAGGAGACTGTGGCAAATCCAATCATGAACAATACCACATGTTGTCCATGTTGGGTGTTAAACTGAATAAATACCACGCCATATCACGCCCCCACAAAAGGGAGTATGAGATTTTATGCATACCACCTGTTTTGTCCTTTGTGATCATGTTTCCTCTGCAATCCTCAGATTTGAACAGCAATCCTTTGCCAAGGTACGCATGGGACAGAAAGAGAAGGTCGAGAAGATGGAGAAAGCTCACACAGACAAGGCCCTTTCTTGACGTCCTGAGGTTTTATTCATTTTTATTCCCTAGGCCCTAGCAAGTTTGATGATTTGAATATATGATCAATATATATCTATATTATATATATATATATATATATTCACACATACATGGCATATATATATAATTATACATACATATATATATACATATATATAATATATGATCTGAAAAAAAAATCTGCTGATTTGCTGATCTGAAAAAATGGGATCACGGCAGTGCCTCTCCAGGTGCTCCAGAAGTCCCCAAAGGTCCCCAGCCTCCGTGATGTGAGGCGCAACCAACCAATGTGGAGATCCTCAATTTTCGCGATGGAAAAAATATGAAAAAAATAGGGGTTTTATTGATGGTTAATGAACTATGATTAATGGGTAAATTATTTATCTATGGTTAATCATTAGAACTATGGTTAATTGAATGGTTAATGAACTATGATTAACCAATTGGCCATTTTATCTATGGTTAATCATTAGACATCAATGGTTGATGAACTATGATTATATAATCATTAATAACAACAATGTTTGAAAAAAAAAACACAGAGCATTCCAATTTCGATTCTTCTGAATACGCGGAAAGCCAGGACTTCGCAAGACGCTACATTTTGTGCCAAATCAATAGCAATGTTTTTTTGCGCAGCACTCTTCGACAAGTCTTGTACGACATAAAAAAAAAACGGGAAAAAAACAAGTGGCTCTGAAAATGGTGAATTTGACCTCTGAAAATGGTGAATTTGACCCCCATAACCCCCAGTTATGGCCCCATTGGCCCCATGGGATTTTATGGATTCCGAGAGGTCCGTCAGCGCGAGTGCTCCAACATTGCTGACGGGAGTGACTCGCCTTCCTCAGGCGATTACACGTAAATGACAGGGTGTCATCTCTGACGAAAATCGTGAAACGTGGAATGCTGATGTTTGATATGTTTTGATATGGCTATGGATCAATAGCTATGAAAATACCATTAAATAAGGGGGTTATTCACATCCATAAATCCCAGCTATTTTGATGTGAACTACAGGGGTACTATTGGTTTTGACACACTGCCGCAGGTGAAGCCGCCAGTGAAGCGCTCCCCACAGAGCTCCAGCATCGCGGAAGCCAAGGCAGGGATGGTTTTCTTAAAAAGGGCCTAGTCTAAAGATGGGGGAAAGATTGTTATGGGATGTTATGGGGATATATCGGATAGGACTCAAAGCATGTTATATCATTTTTTGATATTTCATGGGGATATAATGTGATGGGATGTCTGATATATGGGATATATGGGATATATAAAAGCAGCAAGATGACATGGGGGTTGATCAAAAAATGTTGGCTTTAGCTCCAAATTATGTCCATTAAACGAGTGAGTGACGGGCTGCCATGCAATTTTGGGGACCATAAATTTCATATTATGAATACAGCATGATAGATGGTGGTGATATTGAATGACAGTATTGTCAAATGGAGCACTTCAAATGGCGCATCCCTCATGTATGTATACTTCACGGATCTTGACAGTTATTTACAAAACCGGGGGTTATCATGGCTTACCCCATGTAGGACTGGCTTATGACATAGTTAGTTCTCCTTCCCGTCTTTTCCATGTACAAATGGCGTTGAGGTAATTTGAACAGGCAAAATACTGACTTATCATCAGATGTTGGTGGAGACCTATTTTCAGACAAATCCAAATTGTTTCGTCTGAAAATAGGGCGCCCAATTTTTTGATGCGAGTTTTCTCTGTGATAACTCATGATACACCTTTTTCATGGTTAGGTCTCCAATCTTATCGTTTTATGAAGCCATTCCATGGCTAGGCCCACGGATGCTTCGCCAGGCACGGTCCAAGCCTTCTCCAAGACCAGGCAATGCGAAAATGGTGGTTGTGCTATAATTCTGTGTAGTATAATGATGTATAATGTGATTATGTGATAATTATAACCATATGTACAATCTTGTACAATAATATATAATATGAAACATATATATATACAACGATATATATATATATACAACAATGTATATATATATATATACATATATACACACACACACTGCATGCGCTGGATTATCCCGGTTCAACGACTGAGATTGTAGTTCAATGCTTTTGGAGCCCCAAAATCAAGGACTCCAGGACTGGAATCCAAGGCCCTTTTTTCAAGGGCCAAAGTGTGCATTCCCAATTTCTTTCAGTCCAGGGTCCCAGATGTGGGTCATCTCCTGTAAGATGATGCAGGCACACCAAGAAATACCAGGATACACCAGGATGATCTCCCACAGAACCACCTGAATAGTGTGTACCCTCTGGTAAATTAAAATAACTATGGAAAATCACCATTTTTAATGGGAAAACTCACTATAAATGGCAATTTTCAATAGCTATGTTAGTCATTACCAGAGAGTAAAACCTGTGGCCAACCATTGCTCCCATTGCCAGTTGTGCGCAGCATGGCCACTCGGCCAGCCCTGAGCACAGCGGAGATTGAGGCGCTGCGGATCCATGGAGAGAATCATCCAAGTTTGGGAGGTTTTAAAGGTCACGTTTTAGACTTTTTTTGGGTGACCGATCCACTTTGTGGGGTACTGAACCCAAGTTTGTCACATTGGTTATTAGCGGCGGCGGTAGCGGATTGCATCGGGTTTGGAGTCATGATAGGAGATATTAGGAGATGGACATGCAGTTGTCAATGGGTAACAATCCCATATCCCCAAAAGCAAGTTCCTCAAATATGGGTCCAAAAATGTTTTTTTTGCTGCTTCCTTCACGTCCATCACCCATGGGTAGCTGAGCGCCAAACGATGCATCTGACTGTTGGAGATATACAGGGTGAACCCAAGTAAGAAGAGTGGGGGAGATCTTGTGAGAAGAAGCCCCTTCTAAAGCGTGAGAGGACCATACCAACAGGTCTCTTCAGAAATTTGGTCAAAAGAGCCAAAGAAAATTGATAGATCCAACACTAAACCAGAATTGCGATACCCATGAGGAGGAATCCTGATAGGTGAACCATGTCAATTAGCCATAGTGCGTAATATTGTCTGTGGCTCACACGGCTTTAAACACCAAAACGCTGAAGCTACAATACGTGGTATAGATCAAAAATGGGGTGCCCTCACCTGAAATAGACCATACTAGTTGGATCATGTTGGATCTCTCGTTGCGGATTTTCTTCATATACATGGTTTACATGCGAGTGCTTCGAGTGGAAGCCTCAGGCAAAGTCATGTCATGCAGTTTCATGATGTGGCCAAAACATGCCATAACGTGTTCTGATTGCCTTCAGCCGACTTCAGCCATCTTTCCGCCTTGCTAGGCGCGCCAGATTGAGGAAAAGCGCAAACAGGCGCACAGCGGTTGCAGCGGTTGCAGCTGTTGGTTGATGGCTTGGACTTCCCCGCGCAGGCGAAGTTTCTGGCCGAGAAGAACGCTCGGCATATGGCCAGGGCACAGGACGGGAAGCTGCGAAAAGTCAATGGAACAATGGAAAGCAGCATGGAAAGCTTGCCAAGGCAGTTCAAATGTTGAAATCACAATATCAAAGTAGAACAACTTCAATGTAAGTGAGTCTTTTGAAAGTACTTGTATGAACTTCTTAACCCCTTAATTTTGTTCTTATGTGCAAATCCTTAATTCCTTAATAACGCCCATTGCTGTTGCCCCTGTGACGGATCGCAATGGTCCGCACAACGGGTAGCAGGTGAAGGAGCCCGTGAAGCCCACGACCGCGGCCCGCGCCGAGGCCAAACCCAACTCAGAGATTCGTAGCTCCTCGGTGCGGGAGATGGAGAAATTCCCAAGGTCTTGGTTTGGAAGGAACTTGGACCACTTGGAAAGCTGTTGGGAAGTTGCTGACATGATAGTTGATTTGATGAAAGTTGTATGTTCTCTTGGGTTCAATTCGGGTTCAATATGTTTTCAATTGAAAGAAGTGCTCACAGCGCCTACTCAAATTCGGTTGATTTGTCCATGATGTGTGTGTGTGTGCGTGTGCGTGTTTCTGTGAACTGTTTATAAAGGCCAGCTCTTATGGGGGAGCAGTGCCCTGCATGTTCTGTTTGTAGTGTTTAATCATACAGGAGCATACAAAGTCGTCCATGTTGCGCTGGCAAATCATGAACAATTATGTATATAGATAGATATAGATTCAGCAATTCTTCAAATCGCCGGTGAACACCAAAATAGTTGTTGCTCATGGACGTTCATTCCACAAAAAAAATATCGGAAAGACTAGCTAACTTGACAGAGGTTCCAACCATTTAGATACAATACATCATATATATATATATATATATATATTATACATGTAGATGTATACATATATATACATATTCAGCATATTGTTTCAGACATGAACATCATTCACTTTTTCATGGATAGTCCATGTTATAGTCCATTGTTTGGTTCTCTCGTAGGAAAAAAAACATAGATTCATGGATAGCACATTAACATAGACCATGAAAAAGAATAAAAAAGATAGCCAATCCATAAAGAAACTACGAAAAAAAAAGAAACTATACTCAGATATCATAACTATGGTTAGTCCATATTATAATCCATTCCATACTATAATCTATAAATCAGTCCATAGATCATTTTAAAAAGCTCCTTCAAAAAGGTCGTTTGGCCGAGGCCCTACTCAACGAAGTCGCGAGGTCAAGGGCGAGGCACGAGGAGTGAAAGTGGCAACGGCTCCCACGTCCAAGGCCTCAGGTTTTCGCGGCCATGGCCATGGATGCCATAGGAAGCCTCAGTTTGTATGGTGATTTCATGGCAGAATCTGGAAATCACGGAGAAATCATGGATGTTTATCACGGATAAATGGATATGAATGGTACATAATGGATCATAATGGCATATAACTAACATTAACTAACTATATGAACTAGATGAATCAGAATTGATTTGATTGCTGTCCTCCTGGGGATGTACTCCAATTTATGGCCATCAAGGACTGGAGAATACGATGGCAGAAATCCCATGGGTCCCATGGATGAGTGGCACCAGTGGCACCAAGGCCTGCCCGCAACACCATTTCGCAGAGTACACAGCCTGAGTCCCTGAGTCTTGGGTTCACGATGTTCACGATGACTGAGATGTACACCATCCATGATGACAGGAATGTTTGGAATGTTTGGAATGAAGATGACACGAAAACATGCTGGATTGATCTGAAGATTCTGAAGCATCCAGCGGACAGTGTGGTTCTGTTGTTCAGCGGCTGAGGGCCAAGGGAGCATCCAAAGGGACTGCCACCCCAACGGTCAAAACACCATCGCCTCGTCTCTTGACAGCTGATGGTGCCTGATTTGGGCGGAAAACTACACGAATGGATACCCCAAATCCGATGGTTTACCATCATTTTTCACCCTTGAAAAAACAATTTGGGATAGTTTTGGGATGAATTCTTTTTTGGGACCCCATTTGGAAGATGTTTCTTGTGAAACTTCATTTCTTATGAAACTTCATAGAGCCTCCTTTCTAAACGGCTGGATCAAGACATGATATTACTGCAAGCAGATTTATAAAAGAAGCAACCCGAAGCGAGACATATCAAAGGGACCTGTTGAAGCTGAATGATTGGGGACCTTTGCCCTTAGGTCCAGTCTCTCAGGCGCTGGACATGGCAAGCCTTGTAGAATTTTTTGTGGTTTCTAGCTGATTGCAAAGTTTGTGCGGTATCAACTGATATCAAGTGATTCCTTTTGAAAATGATCAGCAAACAGGACGCCAACGGTACTGCTGGGGACTCAGTTTGATCTGTATGTGAGGAACAGCACCCGTGACGTAAGGGAGTTCAGTTTCCTGAGAGGGAGTAGTATTTGGGACTAATTCACACAGCTGTTAAGTCCCCAGGTCCCACTCAACCAATAATGATAGTAAAGCAACAATAAGCCACCCATATTTTGGTTTATAGCACCCATTTATGGTAAATTTGGGGATGCTGGATCCTATTGGATCCTATTGCTTTACTAACATTGGATTCGATGGACAGAACTTGACAGAACATCTGCAGGTCTTCAAATCGCCTATTTTTTCGTCGTGTTTGCCAGGCCAAGCCTAAGAGTCCGGCAGCGAAGCCAAAGCTTGTTCGGCCACCCTCTCCATTGGCCCGAAGCAACTCGAAGGGATCCAAGGCATCAAATGGCTCCGCTCCTACACCGGTGACGGTGAAGTGAGTTGAGGTGATTTGATCAACGCCTTGCATTGCCTGCTGACAAGACAGCAGGGATAGGAAAAATGCTGAAAGTCTTAAATTCATCCATGTTTGCATTCGCATGGCACCTCAAGACCTTTGAAGCGGTAATGTAAACTGTTGTGGATTCATATTCAATTATATAAATTATATATATATGTATACACATTCAGAATCATGCATGCCTATTGCGTTCATTGTTTCTTTTGGCTTTGTCACAGGCAGCTTGAAAATAACTACTCAACTGTGGTGGGTGCTGTGAATTTCTCAAACCCGGGAACTGCAACAAGACACTTCCCGACCTGGCTTGACGGTCAAGCGGGAAATGACAAGATGATGGGTGCTTGTCAGCCAGCTCGGCGAGAATTGCCGTGGATGGAACGAGGATGGAACAATTATCTTGTACAGCATGGCCGGTTTCAAAAGACATGCCTGGGTGCTGAAAAAAACAGCGTCTAGGACTTCGCAGCACGCACTGCACAAGCTCTCAGGAGAGCGAACGGTTCAGAGGTTTTTGCATCCATGTTTTGAAGGAGCGATTTTGTACTGGTTTTGTATGTTTCATCCTACAAAAAGGCACGTGTCATAACGCAGCACTGCATCTGTGGCTTTTGGACAAGAATCCTTGAGCACTTCTGAAGCCGACTGGGTAAGGACCGTTGGTGCCCCGCAGCATTTTTTGCATCCGCGCTACTATTTTGGCTGTTGCAGGCCAAATATTGGCGAGGCAGGAGATTGGACCAGGAAGTATTCAAAACAGGGATGGTAGGGGAACATCTGGAACGACGCTGTTTTGTTTGTGTGCGTTTGTGTGTGTGTGTGTGGGGGGGGGAGTATTTCGGAGCTCTTCACCATTGCGTGCATTGACACAGCCGCAATCCACTTTTCTCACCAGGAAACCAACTCACGATGTCGAACGGGGACGTGCGTGAAAAGACCAAGCCTGAGATATTTTGTTGCTGTCCAGAGCTGCAGCGATACAACAGACATCACTAGTAAGATCTATTAAGTATGGCTCAAATGAATTCAAATGAATTCAAATGATTAATCCCAGAATATCCCAGAATAATGGATGTTTTCGCACTAGAACTGGTCAAGCTTGTGGGTCTGTACCCATTCTTGAGCCAGATCCAGATTTCACCATGGTTCTTTGCCTAGTGGAAGTGCAACTATTATTAGTTGGACACTCCACGCTGCAGCTCTGTATGAAATAGAACAATTTCGGAATGCAAGCAGTGGAGCAAGCTTTAGAACCACTCGAAGACCTTTCACACAAACTGAGGCACGCCCAACAACTTCAGAAGACACAGATGTGCAAGTTTTTTGCTTCTGGAAGGCTTGCACGATTACAACTCCGCTGCGAGTCGTGAAGCGGGGCCTCCAGGAAGTTTAAGACCAAGGATATTGGATACCACTTACCAGATAGAGAATGATAAAGATTAGGAAGGAATTGGGATGAATTGGGCATAGCCCAGGGGCCCAGGACCCAGACATCTGCAGAGCCTTTCTCCAGTCGCCAGGTGCGGAAAAGGAAGCGACTGCAGCTTTGCTCACCACCCGTCGGAGATCCGGCAACGGTGACCTGGTCGGATTCTGCTACACGGCAAGCCATCCCAAGCCTTCATAGGGGCTACAATGTGAAAAAGTGAGGTCATGCAATTTATATCAATTTATCACACGTCACCTTTTAGGGGTAACCTGATCAAAATCAGTGTCTGGATTCTGGATTTGGAGGCATTTATGAACACGTTTGGTGGGTGATCGTTGCCGCACCAGCAGTGGGTCCTACGCCGAGGCCAGATTTGAACCGGACGAGTATGTGCAAAGCATTCTTGACGCAGCTTGCGCTCAAAAAAGGGACCCGGAAGGGGATGGATTGCCTTTTTTTTCGTCCAGCTGGCGAATTTTCACGGCCGGGCCGAGTCTGGCTTTCTTGGAACATCTTGGAACTATCAGATTCCAGAGGTGTTCCACTGAAACAGGGAGGCACCTGAGGTGAAGGGCCTGAAAGATGTTCAGCAAGGGCCACGAAGTTTGCGCGTGTCCCTTCAAGAAGTCCACATCAGGTGACTGTTTCATACTTGATAGGGTGCATGCAAGTGACACAGAGCCTACTTGACTACCAAGGCGCGGCAACTGTACAAACCCACGCTGCGCCTTTGCGCACGACGAGAGGCTTAAGCCAGTTTTGGTTTCAGCGAAGAATCCTAAAGATCAAGATGATTCAGTGGTCTTCTTGGTCTACCATGGCTTTCTTGTGGTGCAGGGTTTTAGCCAACATCTAGGGGTGCACCTGGAAATGAGACAGGGAATGATGAAATGTGGATGTGACGGGTTCTTGAAGACATCATTCCTACTGTGAATGTGCGGCAGGGAGCTTCGCGCCACAGAGGGTTTCTTCAAAACAAAGTTGTGCAAGTTTGCAGACAGTGGACGCTGCAAGCTGCAACCTCAGCAGATGTTATCCTGTTATCCATGCCAGGCGGGATTAGGCAGGGATTGGTCACCATTTCCAGATCTCATTGTTGATGCGTTATGCGTTCAAAATCTCCTGTGAGGTTGCCTAAGTTGGAATGATTAAAGACATACATATCATACATTGCATTGCATAGGTTACGTTCCGTTCCGTTGCGTTATATATACATTATATGCATTATATGCATTATATGCACTATATGCATTATATGCATTATATGCATTATTATATGATATGCATCATTATATGCATCATTATATGCATTATATGCATTATTATATACATTGTATACATTGTATACATTGTATGTATATATATATATATTCACATAGTAGATAGGTAGCTGATGCGTAGTGGGTCCGCACTTGTAGTGGATAGGTAGTGGATAGCAAGAATTCTAGTAGTCAGCGATGTTCGGAAAGTAAGCGCAGCCTGCTGAATCACTGATGTATTTTATCACAAAGTACCAATGCACGAAGTTTCTGCGGCCCACAACACTAAATTCATCCAGATCCACTCTGAATCAATGTCACAGTCTCGGTTTTGGTTTGTTTTAGACCTGCATGTCACAGACCGGAGATAGGACGATCCATAAAGATCCCTTTTTTTGCACTCTCCGGAGTTCTCTTCTTTCGATGGTATGTGGGCACTTTTTTTAAAGACGAGTTCTGCGAATATTTGCGCAACAGTTCGAAACAATTCCATGATTCTTCAATCTTTGGGTGCACAATTCACGCAACGCTTGTTGATGTTTCATTTGAATATCCTGTGTTCCGTACTAGTCATGGGTGTTGTTTCTCCCCAATCAACACTCATCCATTCTTTTGCTCTATATGAGGATGAAACTCAATACATCTCAATGCAGTGCCATAGGTACCCTTTGGTAATCAAACACGGCCATTGGCAATCCCAATGATTCCCAATGTATAGATTATTTTCCCACTAAAATGATTTAAAATGTCCGTTTGCAAGGGATTTCCCATTGCCATGTTTGATGACACCGGATGGTATGTCTGATTGCAAGTTTTGTGCGACTTCCTGAGGCATGGAAAGAGTTGTCGCTTTGCTCACACCCAAGAGGCTGGCGATTGAACAGGGAACCAAACTAGCGAAGAGCAGCGTTTAGAGTGCTCATATATGTTCATATGTCAGGATCTGTAAGCAAGAGATGTAAAGTCTGTGCAGAGTCGCCTGTGTGTTCAAAAGAAATAAGCTTCGGTGGTATCCCCAACAGCCGCAACGTTTTATTTTTACAAATCTTTCTGAAGCCTGCTGCGAAACCAAGCGCTGGAAACCCTTTGAACCTGTTGGAACCTGACCTGGCCCTGCGCCAAAGATTCCCAAAACCTTCTCCGGGACCTTCTCTGCAACCTTCTCCGAAACCCGTTGAACCTGACTTGGCTTTGCACCAAGGCTTCCTAAGAGCTTCTCCGGAACCTTCTCCAGAGCCCTGTTGAACCTGACCTGGCTCTGCACGCAAAGCTCGCAGACCTTCTCCAGGAACCTTCTCCAGAACCCTGACCTGGCTGAGCACCAAAGCTTCCCAGACCTTCACCGGAACATTCTCCGGAACCCTGTTGAACCTCACCTGGCTATGCACCAAAGCCTCCCAGACCTTCTCCAGATCCTGTTGAACGTGACCTGACCTTCTCCGGACCTGACTTGGCTTTGCACCCGGGCTTCCTGGAACCTTCTCTGGACTTCCGGAACCCTGTTGAACCTGACCTGTCTCTGCACCAAATCCCAGACCTTCCCGGGAACCTTCAGAACCTTCTCCGGAACCTCGTTGAACCTGACCCCGTGCCTGCACCAGTGCACACCGGAGCTATTCTGGGCTGAAGACCCCGTTAGCTTACGCTGTTGGGGAAAAAGTGAAATCGAGAAATGACGAACGATTAAAAAAGCCAGCCGAAGGCGAGTAGCTAAGATTTCTTTCGAAGTGTAGGGGATGGGGTGTGGGTTGGGCCTGAAAGGGTGATGCCACGTGATGCTTGCCTTGGGTGGTGAAATTTGGAGGTGCCACGAATAGGGCTTATTCATGGTTTGGTGAAGGGTCCCTGCGATGGGATGAAATTGCGTTTCAATGCAAATTTGGGGGTCAGGTGGGTTGGAGTAGCAGAAAAAATAGTTTGTCTAAGGATAAAAAGGACGTGGTGTTTACATGTATTTACCCATTTTCCGTTTTGTGATTGCGGATGTGCCATGCAGGTGCAAAAAACTCCGCATATAGCGATGTTTCGCACTTTCCGATGGTTTTTTTTGGTTGAGTTTTGGGTGTCTTGCGAGTTGTGGATGGGGTGTGTGTTTCTTTGTTCCTGAGTCCTGCAAGTCATCGCTTCGATGTGTGCTTGTAAAGAAGATACCCAGAAGAATCGTTTCTCATTTCTCAAGCTGGACTGACACATATCATATGATAGTTTGTCTGAAAATAGGGTATCTGTAAATCCATTGGTTCATTATCATATTTTACCATTGTCCCTATTAAAATGGCCGGAGTTTGGTGATTCCCCCAGGAACTGCATGCCGTCACATTTCGCCACGTCTCCTCAGGAACTGCATGCTGGTAAGCCAAAAGACAAGCCAGTCCAGGCACTTTCGGGATCTCTACAATATTATATGCAATAATCATCAAGAATCATGCAATTATAGAATAATATAGATACCATATTTCATATATAATCTATCATGAGACATGAGTGTAAAAATGATTAAGACTAACAGGAACGGGCAAGTTGAATCCTTCAAGTTTCTACACAGTGTTCTATTTCAAGAGAGGCGATGGTTTGATATGCTCCATTTTTTTAGCTTCGTGGAGTCAGGGTTTTCAAGTCCAGGTTGTAAGTTGTTGGAAGTTTGTGATGTGTGGATGGGTTGGCAAACATGCTGAAGTATGAGTTGCTGATGGTTGCTTCAGAAGCTACATACACGTATTCAAAAGGAAACCGCCAAATCCAGAAAGTCCCGAAGGTGTTCGCTCTAAAACTGCGTGCACTTTATATCACTTTATCACATTATATATATATATATATATTTTATCATGTTCCAGTGGATATGTCTGAAACATGCGGGCACCCCATGGCACCCCATTAAAATGTGCCATGGTTGAAGACCTCGAATCCACCTGCTGAAGCGCTGGCAGGCACTACCTCAAGCCTCTGGATCCCGTGGCTTGACGGTCTCCAACCTCACACCTGAATCGTCCCCGCTCTCTCCAATCTCCGGCCTGTCTGACCCTTTCTTTGGAGAGGCCGGGTGAAATTCATTGAAATTCAGGATGCTAACATCATGGATTTTCCATGATTTTCCCAAGCCCATGGAAGGGAAATTCATATTCAGGATCCATTTCATGCAATGCGATGCAGTGCCTGTGTTTTTGTGTTTCTCATCACTAGGTGAAGGTTGACTGTTTTATTCACTTTTGCTTCGTGAGCAGGCGACTCTCCCTACGGTGCAGACGGTGACTGTCCTGAAGGCCCTCCAAGCATTACAAGGACTTGTAGCAAACACACGGAACACTGCGCGTTGTATCATGCTGCATTATTGCGCATCATGTCGTCATGTCGTCTTTGATTTTTGTTTGGCTATTGAGTTGAATTCGTGGGTGTTCAAGCACGTTGATTCCGACACGGCTGATTTGATGGAAAGTTTGGGGAAATTACAGCACCTTTGCTGCGAGATGTACTGCGAAGAACCGGGCCACAAAGTAGGGTCAGAATCAGACATGTTGGCTGCATCGGATCCCGCATATCCTTTGACATGCTCAAATCCCTGCATAGGGCTGGCGTTTTTTTTACTTTCCAAAACCTAAAACATCTAAAACCCTAAAAGCCTAAATTAAAACCTATAGTCAAAATCGCTGCGTATAGCCAGTGTTTTCATTCATCCTCTGGTGACAAATATATGATATTGTTTGGGTGAGTGTGTTATTTGGGCGTGGGCGAACGTGGGGTTTGGAGGGAACATTTTCTGTGCCCATATGCGAAGTTGGATTATATACCACCCGATACCTCTATCAAATCCTATTGGGGGACGGTCATACCACCATAGGGAGTTGTATAACGGCCAATATTTGTTCATCCTTATGGTGGGATGACCACAGTGCCTTTGAAAATCTTTGAAATATGGTGGCCCATGGTGCCCCATTCCATCCACTGGGTAGTCATCTGTTGATGGCCATATCTTGGGCTGAAATCCGCTATTTTCAGGTGCCACACCCATATGATGCAATGGAGGAACCACCCTATTTGACGTGGATGGGGTTGTTGCGTCGCAACCGCAGGACAGCTGTCAACCCTTTCGATGGCGAGCCACGGCGAAGTTTTTTTGGTGGACCAACTGTGACCCAAGCTTACTTCATCTATCTAAAGCGCGTAAGACAAATGCACGTAAGATCTAAAATAGAGCTTGGTACTCGTCGTTGGCAAATCTGTGCTAGGAGCACTTTGGAGCACTGGCATGGGACTTGCTACCAATTTAACTTCCTCATGTTTGAGTGCTCATGTTGCTCCATATGTGTGGGCACTTCGAAGACCTCTGCGAGCCAACCAGATCCAATCTGTTTAAGTCGCGATTCTAACGACTTGGCCTTGTTGCCACACAACCTCCTGTCATTGACCTACAGCACAATACATGTTATATTCAGACTTGGATGGATGGATGGATGGATGGATGGACGGATGGACGGATAGACGGATAGATAGATTAGCTTAGATTAGATTAGCTTAGATTAGATTAGATTTGACAGATGTTTTGGTTTGTAATCTTTCTGACCCTGTTTGCATACTCCGTTCGCCAGCATTGCCATTGCGCACGTGCGCATTTCACAGCCCGCCAGGTTCAAGCACAGGTTCAAGCACAGGTTCAAGCACAAGACAGGTGAGACCATTGAGACCCACTGAGCCCTGGTTGATGAGTTAAGCTTGGAAATTGACCGAGATTCTCATGAAATTGGTGCCTGGACATGAAATGATTTGATCATATTTGATCGATAATAGAGACAACCAAGATTGCAGGAGTCCAGGGGAGCCCAGGGCTAAGTGGAACCCATCAACTCTACTGAGCAGAATTTGTCGGCCTTCGGCAACTTTGAATTAGTGTTGTGTGCTGTTCAAGCGGTGATGACGGGCCTGGGTGTATCTGAAAAAGGGTGCCCCAATATTGCGGTTTTAATCGGGAAAATGATGATAGATCACGTGATTTTGGCGGTACCTCATGTTTAGACAATCCATTCCTCTCTTTTGCCACACTGACTTCGCGGAGGGCCCTTGTCCGAATGGGGAAGCGGGGAAGCTCAGAATTCAGCGCAGTGCTAATTGGATGTAGCACCCCATTCTGTTGACAACCTGTAGCTGCCCATCACATCCCATCTATGCAACCCAGGTCCAACTCATGAATTTCGCATATGTTCCAAGGATGGACAGCCATTCAGATCAGAGTGCAAGCACACGAGCAGAAACCAACACTTCAGTCGCTGGGAATGTCGGGGCAACTTGGCGAATTAGTCCATGTGAAGCTTAGGACTCAGGACCTTCGGTTCATGAATCTGCACTATGCCCGCGGGATGATGTATATTGCAGCAGAACCGCCTTTGTTTGATTTTGTTTGTGCGTCGCTTGCAGAGAAGTTAAAGGATGTAAAAGAGCACAAAAAGCATCAGAAAGCCAGACGTAAATGGTGGATGAATCAGAGAAGGAGTAGCAGATTGCATGAAGTGTTAAATGAAGTGTCAATTGTGAGAAAGTAAAAGCATGTGACTTTGGCTTCGATGATTCATTGTTTGTGATGTTTCCTGAGGCGAATAGCCCAGACCGGAATAGCAGTGGCAGCGAATCGGGGGAGGAGGCAGGGTTGCTGTTGATGCTGTTGTCACTGCCCATCATTGCATTGCCCAGGCCGACTATGAGAAGGACGTGATGGCAGGGGTCAGGTAAAATGGCTGGAAATTGGTAGAAAGATGTGAGGATGTGGGCTTGCAAATCTAAGTATGTGCTAATCCTCACTTATTGAGTACACATTTGGATTTGTTGACTCCCAAGTATTCTGTTTAAATTGTTCAAGAAAACTGCACCAGCATCCTTTCGGCAAGTGTACATGGATCATGTTATGACGACTCCTCGGCGACGAATCGCAACTCGAAAGTCTGCAGGAACCAGTGCCGCAACAAGACAGCAGGATGAGGCCATGACGTCAATTCAGGAGCAATAAACCACCAGTTGACTAGGGGGGTTACCAATTTTAAGCTCGAATTTCATATCACTATTTTCGGGGTTACCCCCCAGGTTGCCAATCAATCAACAGAGTCTATAAATCCGGTCATGACATGACTTCAAGCTGCAGGGATTTGACCACCTTGACGATCTTCAACGTTCCGGACTTTCTAACGCAGGTCCGCACTGGCGAGTCGCTGGGGGTGTGGACTGTCGGTTTTTAAGGCACCAACATCTTGCCAACTTACTCCCTTCAAAATCCATGTCGGTCACCATGACACAATCTGAAGTCAAAGTCCTTCATGGTTCGAATATGTTCGAATTTTCCAGAGCTGTGTCGAGCAAACTCTTGCGTGAGGTTCAGAGTGTCGGGTTGTGTGGAAGTCGGTTTAATGATGGTTTTTCTTGGCAATCAAGTCTGAAGCAAGCACGCAGTCAGAGGAAGGTCAACATGGGTCACTCTTGTATCCTTTTGACCTACTAAGTCTTACTAACTACCTCGGTGATTGACCATGGCACAATTTGGTGTTTTCCGTGCATTCGAAAAGTACATTTATACCTCAGCAGTTGAAGAGGTAAATGTGGCAACATTTTGGCAAATCCGGATGCCAACTTGATTTGATCCTGGAATGCAGCAGAGAATGCTCTCTGCAGGCGGCATTTATCTCCCTCTTGGAAGACTTGGCCCCGGTTGTGTGGCAAACTGAGACCGCGATGGGATCTGTGGTTCGTCCAACAATGGGGGGATACCACAATGGGGGATACCCAAACTGGATCAAATTGGTGATTTTGAAATATGTTTGAACGGATTTTTATGGTACCCTACATTCAGAGTAAGAGAATGTAAGAGATCCTTCAGTCATTGAACCTTTATCCTTTTTTCCCACACTTGATAGAGCACTTGTTGGAAGAGCAGCAGCCCATGGGTAGAGGATGGTAGAATCGCCTGAGGCGCAATGCATTTGACTTTTTCTACTTGCCCTGGAATTCCAATCAGGACAAGAATCAGACACAAGTGCGGAGTTTCACTCTGGCCGAGAATCGGGTACCAATGGATGCAATTCTGCATATTCTGTGGCCTGAGATATGTGGAGCAATACCCTGGGGCGGTTCCATGCTGCACCTATTTGCACCTGCCTGACGGAGGAGAAGAATTTGGGCCACGCCATCATTAACTTTTTTTCTAGGCGCAACAGCTATTTGACACCTTCCAAACAATCACGTAGTGTGATATGATGCGATCTAATGTGATATGATGTGATATGATGTGATATGACTGGCATGAAATGTCTTGAATTAAGATAGTGAAGCTTGAGGAACGTGGCTCCATTGCCAGGTCACTGAGCAGTTTTGATGTGAAGCTACAACTGGCTACAACACATTACAATGATTACAATGCTAGAAAGTCTGCCAGCAGTCCGGATCGGCACCAGGTCGACTGCCGCAGAATTTGCAAACCAGTGCGATAGCCTTTCATTCGCCGGGTCAGGAACTCAAATGACTCAGCTTTCCTGGTCTGGATGGTGGCTATGGCATTAGGTCAAAGTTTAAGACCAACGTATCCTGTTGGATAGAAGGCCTTACCTTAAACGGTTATCCCAGCTATGGCTATGAAATCAGGTACAATTGGATCTGCAGAAGTGGTCATGCTTAGTCTGGCCAAGCCATATTCCATTCCTTGGGATTGCGAATTCTGAACCATACCCATTTCTGGTTGTCAATCACAGTTGAATCCCTATGTTTGGTAGAATTCCTCCAATTTCCTCCACATTTTGTTTATTGCTTGCCCAGTCATCTTCCAGATGACGGGTTTAAATCCCCCGAATTGTCGTTGCCGTCATTTTACGATGGATGGACCCCATAGCCGGCAGATGACCGGAGGGGTCCCATGACCCAAATGACTCGGAAAAACCCACGACGTGGAAAACAGGCAGGGTGACAAGCAGAGATTGCGCATCGTGCCAGCGGCGTTGCAGGCAGGTATTTGAGTGGTCAATGAATGGTTGATTTTTGCCAGAAGTTTATGAAGGAAACATGAAAAACTATTGTGAGATACATGTGTTGCTGTTGGTATTTGATGCTATCTGCTCTTCAGCATCTTATGAGTCTGGCTGGACAGGGGAGAGCAGCGAATTTGCGTCACTTTTCTGCCTTCGGCAGGGTTGCCCAGTGGGGGCAACGAGAAAGCACTCAGAGGGAAGGTGGTTTTCTTCTGGAACTGCAGAAATCTGGGAGGATACCTGGACCCAACAAGGTCCGGCGAAGAGCACATCGTTCTCAGTGTGGGAAGAGTTTGTGTATATATATATAATTATATATATATACCCTCCAGTAAATTAACATAGACCCTGAAAATCACCCATTTTTAATGGAAACTAGTCTTCCAACCCCTATCTGCCAGGGTCTATGTTAATTTACCAGAGGGTATATATAATTATATATTCTGGAACTACATACTTCATAGGACTCCCATCCCTCCTGATAGGAGCAACATGGAGCAACTGAATCAAGTACATCTTCATGGGGAAAAAATCTGCTCAGCTCTACCATGTCATCGCTTTGTGAATCTTTGTGAGTTACAAATGTCCTGATCAGAATCAAACTAGGTTCCTTCCAGCAACCTTCACTGCCCAGGTTTGGCCCATCACGAAGATCCACGATTCCGTCCCCATGTGTCCTAGCTGAATGCTGCAGAGTCTTGTAGTAGATTGCACATTGCTTGTTGCTGGGCCAAAAATCGACATCAATAGGGTGGATGTCTTGTACGAGTTTCTCCCCGCCATGCACATGGATGCACATGGCACAGGGCTGCTATTTGCGTCACCCCAACTTCGGGACTGATTTCGAGGTTCGAGCTGCTCCAAATGAGCCACTCATGCCTATGGACATACCGAAGGCTGGGGGATCATGTTGTATCGAGGAATCCCACTTCAACAGAATGAAGCCGGGCTTGGTGTTTCAAGGTAACGGTAAGTTGCACCGCAAGTTTTGGTGATTTTCACAGGGAGGATAGACCATTGGATTTTGGAGTTCTTTACTATCGGTACTTTCCGACCATTTATTATATGTATTGCAAAACGTTAGATGGGAATGTTAAAACACGATTTAGCATGGTTTAGCGATGGAAACACCGCACAAAATCCCTTCAATTTGCCGCTCATGTTCATTGCCTTCATTTGTTTGAGAAAAGTCCCTGAAGGCCTTGTGGCCCTGAAGCACACTGCAAGTTCGCCACTGATTGCATACCAAACATGCTAAGAAATGCCTGAGTTTGGTTCAAGAAAAGACTGTCGCATGATTGTGACCCCAAATTTGATGGTTTATCATCATTTTCCATCATTTCCCTAGTATGTTCTACGGTATACTCCATTTTGAGACACACATGACACACCCAGTTGTGCCAGTTTAAGTGCAAATCTGATGTTTCCAAGACTCGCAACAGGAACTGCTATCGGAAGCAAGCGTCGGAGCCTAAAAACATCGGCCATCGCAGGTTTGGTGAATCGGAACATGCATTTCGATCAGTTGGGATTGGGCCGTGGCATTTCGTTTCAGAGCTATCCACGCAATCAAGCCTCTGATTTTGAATCGGTTTCTCCAAAAATAGGATAGCCATCCAAATCATCATAAATCCAACTGGTTATCAATGGTTTATCAATGGGTTTATCACATATGGGTATCATCACAAACTTCCCGGAAGATGACCAAGTTTGCCAAGGCTCCAACATGGCCGAGCCTACCACCGGGAATTGACTGTGGACCAATGATCGTGAACCACTAAGCATTTCGACATGCGAATGCGGCGAGACGAGATGCCCCCAGTTGGGGGAAATAAAAAAAGTCAGGGTAACTTCAGGTGCGAATCCACTGAAGCGCACAGTCCAACAGTCCAGGAATCCCAGATTCAGAATCATCAGAATCATGTCTATGAAATAATTGAGAAATTGATGAGAAATGTTCACATGTGTTTTCAAAAATAATTGGAATGGTGCTATAAAAATAATTACCAGTCTTGTTGACAGAGTCCAATGATACTCTGTCTCTGGTGCTGTGCATCTGAACTTTTTTTGCCTTGCCTTGGTCAAAGCACGTGCCGTGCAGCAACCTGCCGACAAAAGCCCGAATCACAGCCCCTGGGGGGGTCCGAGGGTCCAATATAATATTATCAGATTGTTGTCATATTCTTGTTACCATTTGTTACCAATATTTGAGTTTCTTGGCAATTTGAGTCTTAGAGAATATTAGAAAACATATTTGTTTTCTGTTTGGTTGCCTTGGAATGTGATAGGTGTGGGCGATACTCAGCAGGAGCAGATTGGCAGAACATGCCAGATGCGATTGACTTTGGCTGGTCAGGATCGCGGTTTGTTTAAGGAACTGCATCCTTGAGCCCTGACTTTCAAACTTGGTTAAGAACTCAAAGTCTTGGAGCCTACTCGGCACTGCGGCGACGCCGTTAAAATCGTTAAAGCTGCAGAAAAGTTGACTTTGTCCAGAAAAGGCTTGGAGGATCTTTGAGGCAGAGAAGCAGTTGGAGTATGGCAAATCATAGACAGGTCGTCCATAGTTGTCCTTTCCAGAGACACCCAAAGAGTACGCTGTGTGCCCATGCGGCTTTCTGCAGCTAGATGTTTCTTGAGCTTTCGCAGCAACTTTGTTTACTCCAAACTCAAGCGATTCGCGGGTGCACAGAATGAGAGCAAAAGATGTGGCTTATAATGATTTATAGTGGTTTATAATGGTTTGGAATGGTTAATAGTGACCGACAATGGTTAAGACGGTTCATGTTTCAAACACCATTGCTTTGCAGAGCCTGGGACCTGGTGGTGTCAACTGCGTTCCAGGGAAGTCAAGATGCTCACCCGCCTGCGGTCGTTAGCCTTGGCAGAAGATGCCAGTAGCCTGCCCCTTCAGTGTATGTCGCATGGCCGTAAGAGAAGGAGTCATTTAAGTGGTTGAGAATTGATGATCATGATCTAAGTATCGCAAGGAGTTGATTTAAATAATGTTTGAATATATGGAAGTTCCTGAAGTGAAGGTACCCCTAAATCATGCATTTGAATAGGACTTTCCACTATAAACCATCCATTTTGGGGTAGCCTCATTGATGGAAAGCCCATATTTTGTTGGAAGTGTGTGGCCACGGAGATATCAGCTGGACTCCGCATCAGGCCATGACAGATCAAGCTATGACAGTCTTTTCACCAGGCAGTCTTCCATTGAACTGCGATAGACAGATTCGACGGTCCGACTTTCTTCCGAGCCATAGACTTGGAAGAAGGTTGATTTTCATTGTAGGGGAACCGCGGACACAGAAATGGTAACAAAGATGAACCAAAAACATAAATAGCATTACAATAAAATTGCAATAAAACATCCGCAGACTACATGGAAAGTCTTCGCAAAAGCGACGAGTTTTCCATACTGACAAGACATGCACAAAACGAATGGCCTTTGCGCAGTTTGTGATATGTTTGTGATAGGGAGAGCTCAAAACATACAAGCACAGTACACCACCTGCACAAAAAATGCGCGGGCCCTGGAAATGCGGTAGATTAGATATATCGTTAGAATTTGCCAAATTTCAATAAACTTCATGCATTACTCATTTCCCAGACCTGGATTGCTGAATCCTTTTTGGGACCACTAAAGAAAAATCTAGAAAAATCAGGGAAAAAGGATGAAAAAGGATGAAATAATTCCCTGTCGTTGAATATTTTTTTTTTTTTAAGACATAAAATAAAATATATATTTAAAAAAAAATTTAAAAAATATAATATAATATATCTTGAAATATTTTAAATTGTAAATTATTGTAAATTTATATATTATAATATATTATATATTTTAATAGTCCTAAATTGTCCTAAATCGTCCTAAATCCTATGTAAAATTTTTAGTATCCGAATAATATCGCTAAATATGAATATAATATTTATATATATATATATACTAGGTATTAGGGTTAAGTTCTTGCATCGTGTGTTAAGTCGTAGCGGATGAACGTCTGCCTTGCGGAAAGGCATATTGGGAGTATCATAGTATAACATATTGGATAAGCTATGTATGTTGTTTTTATGCTTAGATGTGTGTGTGTGTTTGCCATGCGTTGCTTTTTTCTCGCAACACATATGTTTGTGAGGATTGGTAAGGTTTAAATATGATAGAATAGCATGAAATAGTATGTAAAGTGATATATTCTGGTGTATTATGTTTAAACATTTTGGGTTAGTTATGTATTTTGTTTTTGCTTTTGGATAAGTGTGTGCCATGCGGTGCGCTTTTTTTTTCGAGGTTCTTTGTCTAGCAGCATTGGCCAGGATTTAAACATGAAAGGGTAGTATACACTATGTAAACTGATATATTTTATGATATTATTTTATTACCATTTGGGTTAGTTTTGTATTTGTTTTTTTCGTTTTTGGATGAGCGTATTTTACGCGCTCTTTGCTCAAGCGTACCTGCGCCCTACATTCGATTTCTACAATGGAGGTTAGAGTTACAGGTTGTATAACTGTTAGCTGAAGCCGAAAATCTTCCAGCTCCAGGATTTGGGTAAGGGTTTGTCCCGGGTAGTTTGGTACCTCGTTCGAACCTCGTTCGTGACCAGCTTTCGTTTGGTTTTTTTAGTATGTTTAGCCTATTTGGCATGTAAAATAGATCTAAAATTCCTTGTAAATACATCCTAGCTGCGAAAACCAACTTTAATCTGACCATGGTTCCTGCGCTCGCATTTCCATGGCGTTTGGCATCGCAAGTACCGTTCCTAGACATCTTTAAATTATGTCTGTTTGTAATATTGAATTTTCACTTATAATTTGTACCTAATATATCCATCGTTAATGTACGTTTCTATTGTAATTTATATACAAAACATATGTGTAAAACATACCCTGGACATATACCTTTTACCATCAGGCCATGCTAAAAAAACAACAAGGATCCTAAAACCCATTACATTTTATACGCGTTTTTATGGTGAAACCATAAAAATGCTATAATTTAAATGGAATTATTATGATTTAAAACGTTCGTAGCGTTTCTATGCGAAAATAAGCCCCCTGTAATGATTTAAAACGAAATACTATGATTTAATCCTTTTATTTATATATATAATTAATTCCCATAATAATTTCTACTTTAGAATTGGTGAATTTATATATAATTTAAATGAAATTCTTAATATATTGGAATTTTAAAATTGATGTTAGATTAGTTATTTTGTTGTTAGGGGGTTGGGCTAAGTATTTTATTGTGAAGGTAAATGTTAATAATTTTTAATGTGTTAAAATTTTATTTTTATTTTATTGTAAAAAAATATTTATTTGGAATATTTTATTATAAAATGAAATTAATATGTTTCTAGGATTTTTTTATATCGATTTTATTGGACATATTATTTTAAATTAGTAAATTTTAAAAATTAAAGGAATGTTAAGGAATTTTAAGGAACATTAAGGAATTTTAAAGGAATTATAAGGAATATTAAGGAATTATAAGGAAATTTAAGGAATTTAGAGAATTTTAAGGATATTTAAGGAATCTTAGAGGAATTTGTAGGAATTCGGAGGATTTTTAATATTTTTAATTTTAAAGGATATTTAAGGAATTTTAAGGTTTTTTTTGAATTTTAAGGAATTTAAAGGATTCTTAAGGAATTTTCAGGAATTGCCACGAAAAAATACCACCGTATTTTGTTGCTATAAAATACCATAAAAAAAAGAAAAATACTTAATATTTGGGCACTTTTACTCTAAAATAACCCCGATCTGTCCTGACCTCTTTTTAAAGATGCGTTTTTGAAGGTCTTCAAAATTGGATGAAATTGGATATTATTGGATATAAATTTAAATATGAATTTGGTGGTAAGGCATTTTATTGCAGAGCTAATTTTCATTGTTTTTGTGTATTTTAAAACCTGAGACCTACGCACAAAAGTTAGATCGCTCTAAAACTCCTGCACAGCTTCATATAATGAATTGACACCCCGATTATAATTATATATATATATAATTTAGATTTGAAAATATTATGTTATTAATAAATTTTAATCTTATAATTTAATTAATTGAGAAAAATTTATAATTTATATATAATTTATATTAGGAAATATTATAAATGAATAAATATATTTTTTTATTTAAATTAAATTATATTAAATAATTTTCAAAATATTAAGATAATTAAAATTATATAATATTATATTATTTATATAAATTTAATAATTTGGAATTATATTATTAATAATTTTATGATGATGGTTATATTATATATATATAAATTAATTAATTCGAAAATCGTTTTTAAAAAATAAATCTTTGATTGAATATATTTCTATATTATACGAAAATATATTGAGTATTTTTTTGATACCGAAATAATTCGAATATTTTGGAATTTGGAAAAATATGAAATTTTAAAATAGAAATGATTTTGATGATTTTTGTTTTACGGTCTTAATTATGAATCTGTAATATAATTTTATAATTTTTTGATTCTTACCTGATTTTTCTTTATTTTCCCTTAATTCTTCCTAAATTTATCCTAAGCCGAACTTATATATTATTGATTTTATATTCATTCTAATACGTATCTGTACGAAATTACCCGTTTTTTGTAATCGCCTTTTACCGCATACAGAGTGCTGACTTCCTTAACCTGCGCGCGCTGCTTTGGGGAACTGCAGCTTTGGCAATAATTATGAGAACCAATTTTGTGATTTTATAGTTCTATTGATGATCAAATGTTCCGAAAAAGGACAGTTTTTACAAACAACTTTGGAAAGGAGCTTTCAGCAACAACTTTAGCGGGGAGTTTTTGCAGATTTGGGGGCCAGCTTTTCGAAATAATTTTCGATAGTACTTTTGGAGAGCGGCTTTGGGGCACAGCTTTGTGGAGCAGATTTGGGAACAAAAGCGATTTTGAGGAGCAGCTTTGCGTGACAGCTTCGAACAGAAGTTTTGAAAACCCGCAATTTTGGGGACTAGCTTTAGAACACAATTTTGGGGAATACCTTTCGGCAGCAACTTTGGGGAGCAGCTTTTCGGACCCGCTTTAGAGAATAATTTTGGGGAACCGTTTTGGGGAACAGGTTTGAAAAACAGCCGCTTTGAGGCATTCGTTTTGCAGAGATAGTCTGGGGAAGAATTTTGGGAAATAGCTTCGGGAACCACTTTGGGGAGTAGCTTTGACCAGCTTTCCAGAATAATTTTGGCGAATAGTTGTTTTGAAAATTAGTAGCATTGGGAAACAAAAAAATAATATTGAGATATATATTGCACGATTACCAAACCCTCCTCAACCCACTTTTGATCGAAGGAAATTTAGAAGTCAAATTTCCGGCTGCCAAGGTGGGAATGACAGGCATCGAGAAAAATTCAAAATGAAGCATGGGAGGGATTATGGATTGTTCATTTTTTCCACGAACGGGGTGGAAAGGTATTAGGATAATTTAGGAAGGGTCAAAATAAATTATGAAAAAGGGGTTGGGTTTTTCAAAATTCCAAAAAGTGGTGGGAAGGATTTGGCGGCGGATTAATGTGCCCCCCAATATATTTTATTCTTAGGTATATTGGGAAAAAGAATTTACTATATAAAATGGAATTTCCAAAATAGGAATTCATAGGAATCGAGGATAATTCAAAATAAAGCGTGGGGAGAGATTTGATCTATTACCGATTTTTTATTGGAAATGGGAACAGGGATTATATTAATTTTCATAAAAAATAACATCTAAGGTATATATATTAATTTATATAATATATGTTTTGAAATTCTTTATTTGCCTTCCTATAAATTATTATTATTAGCCTAAAATTCTAAAATCCAAATATCTAAATTATAAATTAAAATTCGAAATCTTAAAAATTTAAAGTCAAAATTATTGTGTATAGCCAATATATTTATTTATTTTCTGATGATAATAAATATATAATATTATATTATGGTATTATGTAGATATGGGTAAATATCGAATTTATTTTTTTATATTTTGGAAAATCCCTTATATTATTGGAAAGATCCTATATCATATTATTATATTCGATATATTTTCAGATAATATGGGAATTATTTCTATTTATTTATATATATATATTATGGAAATTTATATTCTTAGATATGGTCGATTATATCTATGATATCTGAAGATATTATATTTTTTTGATATTTTAGAATTTTAAAATTATATAATATGTTTTAAATAAAATAATATGTTTTTTTTCTGAATATTTTATATTTAAAATTAAAATATTATTAATTTATCGAGATTTAATA
>Ga0126342_10001237_pt1 | contig 34821 bp, 22 predicted proteins | sample Cyp1metagenome_FD_92528 | JGI IMG/M metagenome (GOLD analysis project Ga0126342, IMG submission 92528) | Coral microbial communities from Lord Howe Island, Old Settlement Bay, Australia - Cyphastrea 1 metagenome | ecosystem: Host-associated > Invertebrates > Cnidaria > Coral ...
AAAAGCTAAGATTTCAATCTTTAGTTTCTATTCATCTTAAGTATTCCCGAAGAGATTTCTCTTCCCAAACCTGGATGCAGTTGAGCTCCAGCTGTGGACAAATCCAAGCGTTTTTTTCAGTCAAATGCCTGTTGATAATATGTGAATGGCCATTCTGGATGGTTATATAAATATATATGGTACAGATTGGTACAGTATCCGAAATGTCACCACACGAAATTAACAGCATCTACCAACTTAAACAGACATAGCCAGTTATAGCCCAGCGAAATATCGCACCTGCATGAGACAGTAGTAGAGCTCGAACTCCACACGCAAATCGCCATGTTCACGCGCCATCTTGATGGCCTCGTGGCGCAGCTGGCCGATGCGACCCATTCCCCACGCGCCATCTTCATATTGGGATGAGATACTTCTTTTAGTGATTTCCCATGGGGATTTTTGGGGAATTAACAAATTGGGATTTCCCAGATTTTTGTGGTATTATATATGCGGATTATATTGGGATTATAGTTTTTAAAGGGATTCTGTAGTGGTTTTTTGGGGGATTTTCATGGGATTGTATCGGCATTATGATGGGGATAGCAGTTGTTATCTAGCAAAAGTTGGACCGAACCAGGATTTGAAAGGGTCTCTAATCATCAAACAGTGGAAAATACGGTTTAGATTATAATGGGATTATGACTCATCTCACATATCTTAAGTAAGTTATATCAATAGTTTTGTCAGTGGGAATTTCCGTAGGATTCATTCACTTATTTCAATGGGGTGAATTAACCTACTCACTAAGTAGGATGAATCACCAAGTGACGATCAAGCATAGAACCCCCCAAGAGAGACAAGCACCTCTAATTCACCATTGTTTCAGTAGGATTTTACTCAATTTAACTCTTCTATCTTTTTGCAGGTTGACAAAGACATTCAATGTGCAGCCCCAAACCCATCGTTAAAAAAGAGGTGGTTTACAACTACAATCACTGTTGGATTCAGATAAATATAGACAAACAGGCTCCATGCACCTTACTGTTTATATTATATATTATATTACCCTCTGGTAATTTAACATAGCTATTGAACATTGCCATTTACAATGAGTTGTCCCATTAAAAATGGTCATTTTCCATAGCTACGTTAGTTTACCAGAGGGTACCTAAACTTGGGCCAATTGCGCATAATCAAGCAGATCCGGTCCTAAAGCAGGCAGCAGATGGGGATGGGTCAACAACGCAGCCGGTGATCCACAGAAATGGAGGGAATGAAGATCCAGCTGTTCCAAGTTCTTCGAACTAATGGATGCCAGGCTGTTGACCCCACAAGGCAATAGCTCCAACGCCACTGGAAAAAACTCCAACACATGCTGTGATGGTTTACTCGGCCATGGAGCCATCCTTATCTTTACTCAATTGACAAAGGAGAAGTCACTGGGACTGACTGGGACTCGAACAGACTTCACTCAGATTGCGTCACTACTAATGGGAACAGGAACAACACCAAACTTCCTCAGGCATTGCAGTTTCAAAAGACTAGGAGAGAAGATCTGAAAGAGTGAAGAACCTGTTCATTCTCCTCCGTTTCTTTTTTGGAGTGCGTCCCCAGTGAGGTTTGAAAGGCTACCACCTTCGAAAGACATGTCTCTGGAAGACCTGCGTATTCGAAGTGATGTCCCCGTTAGATAAATGGTGCCCTTTCCTGTCCATAGTTGCAGGTGCGAACTTTTGGGTTTCCCAGGTTGTTGCATTTCAACAGGTGCTGTCCCGAATATATGTGTACCATCTGGTTATTTAACATAGCCATGGAAAATCACCATTTTTAATAGGTAAACCATCTATAAATGGGCCATTTTCCATGGCTATTCACACATGGCCATCTTAGATATACTGGACAAATGAAAGCTGCTTAACATCCCCTGCCAGGTCTGACCCCCCAATGGTTTTACGGATGGTTTTCAAGGGGTCATATAACTTTGATACCAACTGAATCCATATAATCCATCTGTATATGTATATATATATAATAGTTGTAATAGTATCCATAGGTTTATTCAGTCAGGGTAAAAAAATGAAACTAACAGCAAAGCCAGTGAAGATGGGTGGCTCAGTTCTTCGGAGACCAAGTGCCATTGGGATTCTCCCTTGGTGCCTCAATCAGATTCAGGAAGACATGCACGTCCGGGATCTCGTCGTAGATGGCTTGCTTTGAAGCTCCCTGGAGGGCTCAACACGAAAGCAGGGAGCTTCGGTTTAGGCGATGATAGGGAAGATTTACGACACCAAGCTAAAACCCATCATTTTGAGGATGATACAATTTACAAGTTGGGCAACCCCAAGTTCCCAGACCCACACCCATATACATATATATATATATATACATATATACATAATGCAGAAACACATTTATATTGACCCATGCTTTTCAAGGCTTCCCAAATTGGGCAACAAATCACCACGATCTACGCTTCCTGGGATGGTCAAGTCGTGTGCTTCGTACGGCTCTGCTTCCATGTCACGGGTCGTAGCTTGGTTCATGGTTCATGGGACCATGTGCAGTTGGCTTGGGATAACCGAAGATACACATACAGTATATTATACATATATATATATGTATATGTATAGGTATATATATATATATGTATATATATATGTATATTATATATGTACATATTGTATATATATATGTCTTTTTCGGAAGATGTGTTTATCCGGTGTGAGATCCTCGGCCCCCATCAAAACAGACGTGAGTTTGTCCATTTCATCAACGTCAGGGTCTCTTTTGAATGTAACAATCCACCATTTGGGATTGGCGAAACATAGAGTACCCTCTGGTAAACTAACAGTTTGCTATTGAAAATATCCATTTATAGTGAGTTTTCCCATTAAAAATGTTGATTTTCCATGGTTATGTTAGTTTACCAAAGGGTACCCCCAAAAAACTATCTCATGGTTGATGATTACTTCCACAATCAGAATTGCCATGAATTGGGGGGGCTGATCCCTCATTTTCAGGTATCGTTCATTGTGATATCCCATTCTATCCCCATTACCCTGCTTAATTTCCCTTTGTTTGTAGCTTTGCCACATGGATCTTACCCCCATCCCAATATGTAGAATCACCACAACATTCCCGCAGATCCTTATTAGCGAATTTGTATCTAATATGTATATAAATGTAGATAATATGTACATACCCCCAAACTACACCCCCAGTAGGCTAACATAGAAATGGAACATCCACCGTTTGTAGGTCGTTGTCCACGGGAAAGTCATGAATATCGACGGTGCTTTGTTAGCTATATCCCACTACATTCCCATTGTTGGCTAAATCATGCTAAATCCCCATTGTAGTTGCTGAACTCCCCATTGCAATCCCATGACATCACCATATGTTTTCCCATTTATTATTCTGGTTGGTGGTTTTAACCATCTTGACAAATATTAGTCAATAGGAAGGATTATCCCGTATATTATGGAAAATTAAAAGTCATGTTTGAAACCACCAACCAGTATTCCGAATGTTCTCTGCCTGAAAGGCTCCACGAAGATACCTCCCTAACACCAAGACGACCTTGTTGGCAACAGTCGCCACATGCGAACAAAGAAAAAGATGGGAAATTCACCGGGAAACATGGAGATATCATGTGAATATCATGGTTTTTGTGATGGGAATATGCTATAAATCAAGAAGCGATTTAGGTTGGAAATACTACCCGGGATCTATAACCAACAATATCAAAATTGGGTAGCCCAAAATTTGGATAGCCAATACAACAAAATAATAATGTTATCTGCTTTCTTTCGAGGCCTTACAATTTGGACGACAGATTCTGTTATTACTTGGATTCACCATCTAAGTCGCAGCCCAAATTGGACCAATAAACCGTCCAGTTGTGTGGCTATCCCCAAAGAAAATGCATGGTAGTCTCGGACCTCAATTTCGACCCGTATCCATTTCCAAGTTTGGCCCAAACTCACAATAATTGGCACCCAACGGCCATGAGTTATTGGAACATATTCAGTTGCCATAACTTATCTCAACCTAGCGTCGTGGCAACGACGTAGCCCCAATCTCCAATTCACTTGGATATTTATATGGTACAATCGCTGGTTGGTGGCTGAGCCTACCCCTCTGAAAAATGATGGAGTTCGTCAGTTGGGATTATTGTTCCCAATATATGGAAGCCATAATCCATTCATGTTCCAAACCACCAACCAGATTGGCACCAAAAGCAAAATAACTGTGGCTCTGGGTCCAAACCTTATGGGAACAGAGTGGTGGGCATGCTATGACCATCGTCACTGCCATCAGCAACATCATGATCAGCATCGTCATCGTCAGGAGTCATCATGATCATCACTACCATGGTCGTCGACATCATGTAATCATGCATATGGAGGTTTCCTGAAATGGGTTAGCCCCAAATCATCAATTTCATTTTCGGATGGTCCATGAAATCAACCATCCAGCTATTGGGGTAACCCCATGACAATGGGGTTACCCCTATGCCTTAATGTCCACAGTGCACCGCAGCCTGCAGCCGCTGAAGGAGCCCCGTTCCATATTAATAATGGTTTATCAGTGGCCCTATGAAAGGGGATCCCTGGGCCATGTTGGTATATTCTTATATACCCCAGTTTCAGACACACCCAAACCCCATACATCCCCATGTTTCCTTTAAAAAGAAAAACATGTTTGTCGCTATAGACACTCCAGTAGCTGCAAGGCCGCTGAAGCGGATCCCAGGACCCCCGGCTGCCACGTATAGACCTCGACAACCGGGTCATCGCTTTGCATCATGCAATGGGGAGTAGCTATGAGGAAATAGCAATATGATAATCATTAACATATCATTACAATTACGATATAATTTTGCAAAAAAAACATGTATTATTTATGGTCATGAATTCTTTTCAGACTTGTCATGGGGAGATGCTATTCATCAGTTGCTTGACTGTTCTGGGACCAGACAAACCACCCAGGGTTTTTCTTGATTCTTCACTTGTCTTCAAGCAGGTCCAACATTAAAGCAGGAAACCTTAAATTCACCGTGAACAACGAATGAGTTTGGATGTCCAATAGAACTAGCAAACCTTACCGAATCATCACCATGGGTAAAATGCGGTTATGTCAAAACCCTGTCAAATGTGAAATGCAGCTCCCTGCGTTACATGGGGCAATGACTGGGGCGGGCATGGAGGCATCACGACATTTCACGAGTGTTTTTGTGAACCCATGAGCCTGACATTAGAGCCAAGTGGGTTCAGTTGAACGTTGTGAGCATCTTGAGGGCCTGAACCCTCCGGTTTTTGAAGACAAGAAATGGTGATGCCAATATACTGACGGATGCTAGTTCCAGGGCTGGGCAATGCGATGAATGCAGCAGGCAGTGTGCAAATGAGGCAAAAGTTCGATATGAGCCCTATACTATGGGCGTATTATCAAAATGAAAGTCATGCATGCCTATTGCTCATGATCATTGCTGACAGAAATAAGTATTCTTGATAATTTGGAAACAGCCTTGCAACATTGGTCTGCCCCATGAGAGAAGGCATGACCACTCCCACAACAAGTTCGGTCAACCCAACCCGGATTTTGCGACGACTCATTCGAGCATGATTAAACATTTGCTGCAGAGAACATCGCTCGTTGATTCCAGCAAGGGCCAAAAATTGAAAGTTCTTGCAATTTCTATGAATGATTCAGATCTTGACACTAAGCCATGACAAAATCATCATAATCATCATATATAAGCCGTTATAATCATCATATATCATAATAATTTATTAATATTATTATTACTAATATTATTATTTATTATTATCATCTAAGCCTTGACCCAAACTAAGCCATTATAATCATGATAATCTACAAGCCCTGGATTTTAAACTATTTTGAGTCACCAAGACCTCAACAGCGGCCACACCAAGTCTTCGGGCCCAGAGCAGAGGTGTAGTCGCTACTGCTTCCGGCTACACCTGGCGAGCGACGGAGCTTGGAAAGTCATGAGGGATCCCCAGATTTTAACCTGGTGATTAACCATATATTGACCACATATTAACCATCATTAACCATCATTAACCAACCAGAAACGCAATGGTTAATGATGGTTAATGATGGTTAATGATGGTTAATGGTGATTGATGGTGATTAATGGTGATTAATGATGGTTAATGATGGTTAATATGTGGTTTCTATATGGTTAATGATGATTAATAATAATCTGGTTGGTGGATTCAACCCCTCTGAAAAATGATGGAGTTCGTCAATGGGAAGGATTATCCCATATAATTATGGAAAATAAAAAATGTTTGAAATCACCAACCAGTATTGTTGTTAACCCAAGAAAAATGGTCATGACGACTGGACGATAAAAGGGAAATCCCAAGACTTCAGGACACCTCCATATATGTATGGCGTACAAAAGTCAACTCCTACTGACATAGTGGACATGTTCATGTGTCCCAGTCCGGGGTTAGTATACTGCTTCATGAACAAGGAAAGTAACCGGATTTACAATTGTAGCAGCCATCAAAGATAAGCCCATAGTTACTAACCATATCAATGGGACTGATACAAACCAATTATAATTGGGAATTCAGCACTAGCAACGGGACTTTGATATGCCAGTGACAACTGGGCGGCTGAGGATTCATGGGAGATTCAGCCCAGAGAGGTGCAAAAACATCTGTAAGGCCATGACGTAGTTATGTGTTATATATATATATATATCTAATACATACAGGGTATAAACTTATTTTTTTTGTATATATATATATATAGTTTCGCACATATATGGATGCAATACATATATATATATATATTACACACATCATATTCATAAACTCATGGTGTAACTCAGATACAGTGCAGATATGTGTATACATAGATGCCACATATCCCATCAGTCTGCGGATCATCAAAACGTGGGCGGTCACGTTGGTCTTAGCCACCCAACTGGTCACCAATCATCCTAAAGTAACTGAAGTACATAGAACATATATGAAAACATTGAACTATATGGATATTTCTGGATGAATATGGATCATGAATATGTTGCTGAATATGGATGAATATGGTATCTTTAAACATATTCGCATTTAATCGTGCTTTTAAATTCCACATTCTATTTACTCCAGCATGACTTTAGACATCTTTAGACATATCTGCCACACCCCCCATTTACGTTACTTATGAACCAGCTTGTCTTGTGGGCCCCACTAATCGGAGATAATCCTGCTTCATCTGTCCGATCAAGGCCCAATCTTAGACACCCTGGTTATCCCTGGTTATCCCTGGTTGGCGTATTTTCTAAAGTACCCACGAAGTCGATACACAGAATATAATTTTGTTGGTAATATGAAGACATATATAAAGTATAATCATATAAATAAAATACATAATTGTATTATATTATATGTGCGCAATCTTGGAAACTCGAGGTTCACGAAAGGGACATCAGCAAATTTGGAAAGGTCCCATCGCTTACCCCACGATTGCACAAAAGTGATGCATTGCAAAATTTGGGGATATCACTTGAAGAAAGATTACAGTAAGTATCTGCACAGGTATGGCATACCCTTTCAAAGGAGGTATCGCTCATGTCTGTCCAACTGTTCAAAACCTATCCCCATATCATACCCCTGGTAATCTAAGATACCTATACAAAACCACCAGTTTTAATAGGTAAATCACCTACAAACTTGTCATTCTCCACAGAAAACTATTGGATTAGCACAGGGGTGAACAGCAGCATTAGTTCTACACTTCTGAACAACAGCATTCTGGTCCGGCGGTTCTGGCCCCTCGTGATTTCCCATAGATTTTTTGTGACATTTTGTGACCATCTTCACGTCACCCCAACGATACAAACATTTGTTGAGAACGGGATTCCACGTTCATGGATTATGATCATCGCCAATATATTGGTTATATTACAATCCCCGGACGAATCATCCACCAACAGTGATTTTGAACACTGCTCAACTACCCAATAATGGTATACCAGTAACAGTACAATTCAAACTGAGACCCCACATTTTTTTGGTAAATAGGATCGTTTATTTATGGGTATACCACATGATACTGGTTAGTTGACAGCGATTCTCCGTTCATGCCGTTCATGGAATCCCATACCAGATTCTATCATCCCATATGCTAATCAACCAACATTTATCAACCATCTGGGTAACTTAAAAATGATTCATCAACCTGAATTAAGGCCATTTGGGGATGATTCCCCTTACTAACCATGATTTCCAGTGAGGTCGCAGTAAGGTCGTTATAATTTACCCAGATCTATCAACCATGGTTAATTAAAAGAACACCTGGACCTTCATCCCCCCATGTTGCTCCACCTTGCACGTTCACCGACTTTTCCAGCTCCACCTTCAAGTGCAGGTTGCCCTCGCGAGGTCCAGGAAGCTTCGGGAAGGGGATCTGGGTGTTTATGTCTATTTTCGCAAAAAAATGGACTAGTTGATGTGTTTTGAGGCTGCTTTTAAAGATGACTAGTTGATGGCTCTTTAAGGATGCTTTTTCAGATTCAATTTCTGAGGCGATTCTTGGGATCCATGGATCCGTGAAGGACTCAAGTACTGCTTGTACTTCACATATTGCGTATGTTGTATGTGGTGGGGACCTGGTTGTCAGAAAGTACTTAGTCAGTCCAAACAATGATCAGTATCTAATGGGGATCCCCACAATGACATATTAAATTATTAACTGGTTGGTGGTTGAGCCATGCCCCTGAAAAAAACGTCATTGGGGATCATCATCCATTTCTGTGGTTGAACATACCAAAAACAAAGCATGAAACCACACACCAATATATTGGGTCGTATGACCCCCTCTAATCATCAAGCAGCCATCACTTATCAATGACCTTTATGTGCACTCCCATATGTTTGATTGAAATCCCGTTAAATCATGCTGAAATCCCCATTAGATACAAATATAACCATTATTTGTCAACTATGCACCATATTTTGATGGTTCAAAGGTTCACAACCCCCTTTAAATAATGCATGAAACCTCACTGAAAAACTGATCATCAACTTTTACACAGATGTTATTTGATGGTTTCACCACCATTAAAGCTGGCTGAACTACAGTATAATAATTCACTAACCATTGGAAATCAAATTAATCATGAGGATTAAATACCACCATGAATCTCTCATTTATAGTTGATTCTCCCAACTAGAAACCTCCATTCATAGTGTTTCCATGGTTTAACATGGTTTATACAACTCCACCATTCAATCTGGCTGATTTTTTTTCAAAAATGCACTAACACCATCAAACTTTCTCACCACATTACCCAGACGTTTCATGGTTTAGTTTAACATGCTTTAACCACCACGAAATACCTAACCTCACGGTCACTGAGGCTTCCCGACACTGGAGCTGTTACCGCTCCTCAAGCTGCCCCAGCGCAGGGCGCTTCCGGCCGCCTGGGGACCCATTTTCTGGGATTCCATGGAAGCGGAGATGAAATGGGTAAGTTGGTAAACAAATGGAAACAGATTCCACATATCAGAAGTTATGCAAAATCCCATATATCATAAAAAGTTGGTTGCCAAATATCTCCAAATATCTATATAAGTTGGTTACCAAATATCTCCAAATCATCTATTTTTCAGATGTGCTATGCGCAGTTGCATTAAGTACCAATATCATATATATATATATATCTGTAATATATTTAGTATCTAATCCAAATATATGCCGCAGGTAAATGTGTCATACATGGATGGCGAATTGGATCTAGGAGCCATCTGCCCTGGATCGTTGTTGGGTTTCCAAAGTCATTGGAGTACCCCACAAACCGTCCAGTTGTGAATGACCATGTTAGTATTGAAACAACCATGGTGACTGGGGATACCCCGTTTGAACAAATCCACATTTACTAGCCAGCATGCATTGGTATTACCATTACCATTGCCTGGTAATTGAACATAGCTACAGAAAGCCACCAGGTTCATGTGTAGTCAGCAGGAAATGGATGGTAATGGGGGATTAGTGAGTATGGATCATTCCCTCATTCCCTGCTAGGCACCAGTAGGTCAGTAGGTAAATCCTCTATACACGGCCCACTTTTCCTTGTCGCCATATTAGAGTGCCACATCGGGATGGATTACCGACAATTACGCACTGAAACCATCTGCAACCCCCAATTTTGGCTAGTCAAATGGCATTTGTGATTCTGTGGTCATGAACATTTGGCACATATCCATCAAGGTGTACATCATATAAGTCAGAATAAGCGATCAAATGCATTACTCTAAACATATTGGGGATGTTCAAAGTGTATGCTTGGAAAGAAGCCATGACGCAAATCTTCTTTTAATAGCAAGTAAACCTTGGAGGCTTAACACTCTGTTGGAATGGTCAAACTGAGCCTTCATGCTAGGTACCTTCGGATGAGGTGCCCGCACATCAGCCGACTATAAATATATTTGACCGGCCATTCCACCTGAGGCCATTCTCTCAAATCTGGAAGTTTGTGTGCGTGCTATACACACATGTATGTGCTGTATATACCCTCAGAACCCTCTCTTTGTCAATATATGATATGACGCTTTAACAAGTGCTTCCCAACTCAGGGATTTCCTTGGCATCATTCACCCAAAATGACCAGCCCACCAGCCATAGACAGCTTGTACAGACATGTACGGGAGATTTCCTTTGAATTGTCTTGAAGCAAGGGCCCTACTCGCTGCACCCCATCCCAAGCTGTGGCTTCCGAACCGAACACGGTCCAGTGAAGTTGCAGGGTGCAACTTCTTGAGTGGCCTCGGGGGGGAACTCCATGCAGTCACGTGGGCAATGCTTCTGTGGCAATACGGTAAGACCCGTGTTTGTCTTAGACATCTTAATAATATATGTATATGTACAGTATATATATATATATATATATTTTGTACATATACATACTATATATAAATTCGTGTATATATATATATGTATATGAGATTCTATATACATGGTATATGTATATATATATATATGTATTTCTATGTTTACCAATAGATATCTACCAGCTCCACTATTCCTGGAAATCGTCATCACAGGTCCAGCTGGTCCTGTGTACCCCCCTGAATACCAACTTGGAACCCCTGAAAAGAATTACAGCAACTTCGGGGTACCGAAAAAAATATTCCTGAATAGCAACTACGACTACGAGTATCTTCTTTTTGGCCCAACTGTATATATGGCTACATCTATATCTAATCTATATATATATAATACAGCATTCTACAACAAGTTAGGAAACCATCACCCACTGAACTGACAGTGGCGTCCCCAGGCTCCCCGACCAACCCGTAGATGAAATCTCTCAAGTCCTGCCGTTCCGTCAGCCTGGACCGATGGCATCCCGGGAATCTTCTGTGGGTAATTCATGGTTACCGGTTATTAATAGCCATAGAATGGGGTTTCCATGGCCATGGGGGTACCCCAATATGGATAGTTTAAAATGGAAAATCCATCTATAAATGGATGATTTGAGGGTACCCCCATTTCAGGAAACCCCCGTATCATCATACAAATGAACAGAGGAGTTTTGAGGAATCGTTCTGATACATGACTTCCAAAAGGATTGAGTTCTGTATATCGTTGATGCTCTGCACCTGTTCCCATACCTGACAAGACAGAGTGTAACCAACTCCTCATCGTACATATGTACATATGTATATATATATACATGTAAATTTAAATAATTACAATGTGCTTGTGTTTAAGTCAATAGTACAAGTATCATAATCAATCTCCAGATCTTCGCTCTTTTATATGGCACCAATCTTGTTGGCGATGTTCATATTGCATTCCTGCGAGAATCTCCCCGTGTAATCACGCCAGGAAAACCCGGCATTGCCCAAATTCACACCTGAGCGCAGGTCACCAGAAATTGCAACCATGTTATTTATGGGGTTACGGGAAAATCATGGGAATATAGTGGGGATAGATTTCACAAGCATGTGATTTGTGATTTGTGATTGGTTTGGAATGTGTACAACTATGTTTACCCTCTGGTGAACTAACATAGCAATGGAAAATCACCATTCTTAATGGGAAAATCCACTATAAATAGCCATTTTCCATTGCTATGTTAGTTCACCAGAGGGTACATGCTTTGTCCTGGATGCACCCATGGTCAGGTGTCTCAAATGTAGCAACGGATGTCCTGTTGGGAGATGGGCCACATGTACCAGAATTCCTGGAACGTGGAACATGGCACAAACAAATGCAACATCTCCTATGTCAAACTTACTCCGGTAATTACATGTGTATATATATAGACATCGGTATAGTCCATTCAAGAGTTCCAACACAAAGAACGCTTGAATGGACTATACCCATATATATATAGTTCTTTGATCTTCAAGTGGGCACTTGACCACATAGTTACTAGATGTAACCAACATGCTATGGGACCCTGCCTTCCATGCTTGTGGCTTGAAACGATCTGAATCAACTCACAATAGATCCTAGATATATATATATATACATATTATGGGCCCCATGTATAAATATCTCTGATACGTATACGACGCTTTGTCTGAAAACAGGGTACCTCCAAATCCACTGCTTCCCTATGAAAGACTGACCCATATACCACCTTATTGGTTGTATATCTCCCATATTCTCCCATTATATCATTGATGGTGAAACCACCATTTTCTGGATCCGCGAATAAAAGCCCTGGCGTCCCGGACGTGGTGACCACAACTTGGGGAGCACCAGGGTGGCCTTGAAAACGCGAAAATAGGGTTCTCCCAAGCATTATTTTATTGGACACAACATATCGTTGTTTATAACTAATAAATATAGTGATCCCCAAATAAATGTAAAAGAAAGTCATCATCAAATTAGTAGGGATTCACTTGTCTATCTATTTGCGAATGACTATACAAGAAGTTGGATATGTGGTAAGTATCACTATAGTTAGATGGGGATAGATGATTAACCTTACTATCTTTGATTGAACATGGCCAATCTTAGAAATCTGTCAAACAAATAGTTGGTTAAATCAACATATTCCCGTTTATAGCAAGAGTCTAAAGAGGCAAACTATCCATCCAAGATCGGCACAGCTAAAACACGCAATGAACATAAAACACGTGGAATTCTTAAATACGGGGCAGAAGATGATTCTTGCGCTTGAAACAACTATTACGTGTCTGGTTCCATGGTGGTTTTGGTCAAAAAACATGTTTGTTTCATGGATGCAAGGTGTCATCCCCAAATCTTGCTAAACCCCTTATTTTGGGGAAAATTCCCTTTACTACAAAACATCATGTATGGTGCGGTCGTGACCTGGCTACAAACTCACCACATGGCTTTGTTCTAAATTCGGCGGGACCAATGATTATGGGTAATTATGGTCATATTCTTCAATGGGCATATAACATCATATAACAATAAAACCAGTGAAATTGTGGGGTACCTAATTTTAAAAACATATCTAAACACATCTCACGTCTGGCCTCTTGGAAACTGCTCTGCGCAGCTTCACCTGGGCTAAGAACTCAGCCGGAATGAGGAAAGATCAGGCATTAGGTATCCATCTTTCTTTTTGGGTACAGTCACAGTACATATAACATATATTGATAGATACGTATATTTTAAATGTATACATACACATATATACATGTTGTATACTGTTATATATATGTATAGGTATATACAATGGAGGTGCTATTTAGCGATACCCTTAGCGATAACTTAGCGATAACCATTTGTTGCACTCGGTCCCCTCGCCAAGCCATAGAACCATTTCCATCACTTTAGAAAGGAGATGAAAGGACATGAATGCAAAATGAAAGGAACATTAAAGGACATGAATGCACATTGGAATGAACATGAAAGGAATATGAAAGGACTATGAAGGAAAACAAAGGGAAGTTACAATCGAAAGGAACATGAAAGGAGAATGAAGGAAAATGAAGGGACATGAATACAAAGTGAAAGGAAGATGAGTACACATGAAAGGAAAATGAAGGAAGATGCATGCAAATAAATGCAACATGAAAGGAACATGAAGTGTTGCCGAAGAACCTGAAAGCAACAAAACAACTCCTCGATCATCGATCCATGTCCGAGCCTGTTTAGGAATGGATTTTGGCTTCATGTTGGATCTCGAATATGCTCATTTCCACAAAACCCTGGAAAGCGATAGGGCCCCCCCAAAAGCGATAACCATAACAATAGCAACTACTCAGATGTAGAGGATTTTGACGGGAAATCATATATATGTACAAAATTGTATATATGTATAGTATATATATACTCTATACAAGTAATATATATATACACATTGTTTTGGAGCTCAACCAGTCTATTGAGTACAGCACAACTAGTATTTTCCCCAGGAGTCTTCTTCACTTAGATCTCACCAGATGAGAGATCTCACCAGCGCCACGATGAGCCCTCACTGTTTGGCTTTATCCAGTGGGAGTCTTCGGTCAAAGGGAAGAAAAATGTGTCTGCAACTGCAAGAACCACACCACTGTTCGACTCTTTAACGCTAAAAACCAAGCAAGGCTGGAACAGTTTGTCAGTTTTGGAATGATTCTTTCAATCCTAACCATCATGTATGCTGAAGCTGGCGAATGAGTTGGCAACATCATTTACCCAAATGTTTGCTTACATACAACTTAATACAATTGATATCCCCGCGTTTGATCCTCAAATTTTGCATCATGGGACTTCAACCTGTCCAAAGGCGACCATCCTTTCTATCAAGGGGTTTCGTGAGGGCTTACTAGGCAGCAACAACCACTAGATCACTACTGGTTGGTGGTTTTAACCATCTTGAAAAATGATGGAGTTCGTCAATGGGAAGGACTATCCCATATATGAAATGGAAAAATAATCCACATGTTCCAAACCACCAACCAGCCATTCATATTCCATTACCAGAGGGTTAATCACCATTAAATCATCATTAATATGACTAGTAAGGGCTCATTCTAACCAGCTACCAGAAAGAGCTGTCGACGGTGTCGCGTGTCTTCGGGGGAGTGAAAAAATATCCCCATGAAATCATTTTTTCCTGGCGAAATCTCATGGATTTCGAAGCTACAGTTCATGGCTCAAATCCTCATTTTCGAAAAAACAAAAGGGAAATTTTCAAAATGTTCCATCAATCTTCCTGGCATCCATCTTCCATAATTAGCTATGTTCACGACCGAAAAAAAACTCCATCCTGTCGTCAAGGCCTCGCATGGCTGCCGTCAGGGAACGCCACCAGCTGCGGGTCTCATTCGCCACCGCATCCAGCGGCTCAGAGATACTGACCTGCCCAGGCTGGCCAGGCTGCACAGGTAGGATGGAAGATCCATGAAATCTGGCATAAATCTGCGTATATCTATATAACATATATAGTATCACATAGGAATAACATGCTCAAAATAGAATATGTACAAACATATGTCTATATGATATATATATATATATGCAATATAATTACAATTTAATATAACAAATATAACTATATCTTGAACCCCCAACCTTTGCTTTGGATATTGAGCTTCAAAGGAAGTAAAGGACAGTCAATGCCATGCCAATTCACCGTGGAATGTCATGGCTGCAGGACACCACTTTCTCACGCAGCTGTGCGAGTCATCTCATTCTGAGGCGCGTAGACCGGGCGCTGAAGGTTCAACAGCCTCTGCCAAACATTCCTTGGCATCGCATCCCAGCACTGGAACAAACATGAAAAAGCAGTGTTCAACAACCCGAAATCTCATCCTTTTTAAAGAATTGTGATATTGTGATAATCCCCAATGTATTGGATAGTGTAGCCCCCTATAATCAACCAAAAGAGGTATAAAGAGGTTTTGAACACTGCGCATTTGACAATCATTCCGTGAGATTCTTTCATTTTTCAGATTTTTCAGCAGGAAGATTTGTGTTGTAAGCGGTAGCGGCTCCACTCACTGCTTGGCTCCAAAAAAAGTGTGGCAAATCGCTACTTCAACCATCCATCCAGTTTTTGTATGTGTTTATTCACCATCGACTATCTACTTGTTCTCCAATCTCTGGAATTAATTGAGATATATTGAGATTCATTTGCCCATGCAATGCGCGCAGCAACAAAACATAAGACATGAGGTGTTGGTTTGTTGCATATTCCTGATTGAACAGGCTGGTCCAACTAGCTGAACACAAATTAATATCGTATTATATAACCGGAAAAAAAAAAAACACGACCAGCCGCACTGGGCACTTGAACATCATCAAATGACCAGCTGAATCCGTTACGTAACAAATTGGCAAATCACCAGGGGAAATTGGCACATCTCTGTATTTGACCCAGCTCCATAGGCCTGGGAAATTCCCAGCCGGGAAAGTCATCGAAGTAAATACGGTGGATTTTCCATGGGATTTTCCATGGGATTCCAACATCTTAGGGATGGCTGCCATGTTTTAAAAAACCAGAGGCTACGTAAGAAATGCTGAAGGGGTCAACATCCCTATTCTGACAACCAGTTTGCTCCGTGGCTAACTGGTGATCCATCAAAACCCTGGTACCTTTTCTTTGCATCCACAAAATGAACAGTATTTTCGATATTGTGGGATGCAACTAAATAGAAGTAGATCTGGGGATGGTTCACAGACCACCCATGTGTGGTAAGTCACAACTGTGACTAGTTTATGCTTCAAGGTTCCCACATTAAGCGAAATACATAGATTAGCATGTTTACTCCCCAAAATAACTAAATTGATGAACCTCGAGGGTACTTTAGACATTCCTTGTCCGAATCTTGACTGTTCCACTGAGACCAATTTTGGGTACTTGGTAATGAGCTATTGTCTGGTTGATGCATGGTTTCAAATCATCCCGAAGTGTATATAAAGGTCATTTTTGACCATCATCATTCCCATTTTTTTTCATCAAAAATCATGAAACCACAAGCCAGTTGTCCTGAAGCAATCCCTCCCCCAAATATCACAAATCATTAACTCAAAAACATCGGTTTAGTATTGGTTCTAGTCATTTTGATGGTGGATTTTCCACTGGGAGAAACATTAGAAAAACCACGTTTATCAAATCCACGGTAATATAGCAAATTCACGAAGCCCCATGATTGCAAATATCAACTAAGCCCTGAAGTTTTCATATTCATCCCCGGAATCATACATACTGTAATAACTCAATATCACCCCCCTCACAAATATTCAACCCAAAGATATATAATTTTGTATATAAATGGAGCAAATAAATTCCATCAGATTAATCGCACCCATACAAGTGCGTTTTGTATGATTTTGTCTGAAAATAGGGAATATCCCCAAGATTTTCAACATCTTTTTCTATGTTTACCCGAACGGGAAATCCAGGGACGCAGCCGAGGCACTTGTCGCATCGAAGAAAGTCCTCCTCCATGGCTTGGCAGAGGCCCCAGTCACCTCCTGGAGAGTTTATTCGATGGAACTGGACATGAGCTCTCCAGGAGTATAGCTAAATATAGTTAATATAGATAGAAGAGTATCTAACATATAGATAAAATATACTTAATATCTAGTTAATCTGATGAACTATGGAGATATGGATATATGGAAATATGGATATGAACTATTCCATATATATATAGTATATATTATCTGGTTGATATAGATGGCATAGTATAGTGTAGCAAATATATATATATATATACATATTCCAGTTATTATAATATCATATGGAAGTATGGTTTAGATAGACTATGGCGATAGGGATATATGTACTAACACAGATGGATACATTGAGATAGATGGATATGTGAACCACTGTATCATATTATGGTAATGAACTATTCCACTTGTGATTGATTGTTTTATATCATTCAAAGGGCATATTTGATTATACATATATGTACGATATATCTAAAATTGTATTGTAATATGCATCATAAGAACATATATACCGCGATTTGTCGCATCAATATGCACAATACTTAAAGTGTATCATCCAAACAATTTCCGGGACAACATTTTTCCCTGGGAGTGGCAAAATGACCGAGCGAAAGCAGCGTTAGTGACTCCCTGGGATGCTGTTTAAACTACTCATTGTTGGGTACTGTATGTTTCCGCTTTACCAAATATCCCTTCGATTTGTTTGGATTTCAGTAGCCACACCCGTTTTGGGCAATCTTTTTGGCCAAACGTATGGACACCTTCAGTATGACATGCATGAATGGCATCTGTGAAGAAATTCCGGGGCCAGTGAGGTTGTTCTGATTTGCCCTGATCATTGGTGATTTATCCGTATCTTTGATGGTTACAGTAATACGTTATAATTCGTTATACTTAACATATTACTGGGTAAACATACCCACTTTTGTTGGTTCAATCTCAATGTTCTGTTAATTCCGTTTTCAAAATCCCGAAATGTCCACCATGCCCATGTGTGCGAAGCAACATCTACATGCTTTTTTGCAGGATGAATCGTCATTACAACTGGCTGATGGTGGTTAAGTCCTTCCGGGCTTTAAAGCTTTTTTAACCTAATATACTATACATGTAACTGCAGGTCAGAATCCCTATTGTCGCGGCTTAAATCCCAAATTCATCATGGCTAAATACTAACATTTTTGTACCTTGAAATCCACATTGTGGTTGGTTCGATGGCTGGTTAACCATTTTCTGTCAGACACTTGGGCAATGTGACAATGTTGCACTGGTTAAATCCATATCATATTTGCTGTCAGAAAATTTATGATTTAAATTGGTGGGTGGTTTGAACCCCTCTGAAAAATATGAGTTCGTCAGTTGGGATGATGAAATTCCCAATATATGGAAACATAAAAAATGTTCCAAACCACCAGCCAGTTTAAATTGGTGGGTGGTTTGAACCTATCTCATTTCTATTGTCAAATTAGACAACTAGTTTCAAATAGGATGGACGACAACAAAACACATTTTTTCTGAAAATATGCTACTCAGAATCCCACGGGTTATCATCATGTTCCACCTAAAAAATGTTATTATGGGGTATACCGCCGTTCCAGACACATCCAGGTCAATATGTTTTTCCTATGTTTTTCCTATGTTTTTCCTATTCATTTGCAGTAACTCCATTGTTTATACATCAGCTACCTTCTGGCACACATGGCAATGGAAAATCCATTGCTCATTGATGATTTTCCCAGCTAGAAACCTCCGTTTATTGGGTGATTTTCGGGCCACATTTGATGACACCAGAGGGTAAATCCAATCCCATTTCCCCAAAAATCCCCACTGTTGATGGTAGATCCCATGAAATCTCCATTCAATCACCATTCTTCATGATCAAATCCCGTTCAATATCAATTTTTCATCATACAACTTTCATGAAATCACCACTTTTCATCACAAAATCCTATGAAATCACCATTTTTCATGGTAAATCACATTGGATCCCCATGAAACACAGCCGATCCCCCCATCAGCTTGGCCGAGTCGCTGGCCAACTCTCCCAGCAGCTGCGTGTGCTGCCATCGCGCTTCGCCCCAGAAGATGCGTAGCCACGGTGCTGACGGCGCTGCGGGAGGTCCTGGAGCCCCATGGAACTTGGGAAATTGAGGGAGTTTTAATGGATTTATATATATATATATATGTATATCACACACATTCTCATGAATAGATATAAAACGATATAAGTAGGTGTGTATAGATATACATACATATACAGGCACTTTCTGAAGTTGGACAATTACCTTGAAATGTTGCACTTTGCACAATAACAAGTGGTGAACATGCCGAGAAAAACAGCACATTGTTTTGATTTGATGAGAAAAACACACGGAAAAAATGTGTGTAATTCGCAGTATATATTTTTGTGCATATTACAATATAACGATTCAGCTTGTTTTCACTTCGAAGATTCAGGCTTCGTCACACAGAAAAGTCCCAGGAAATCTCCCAGCTCCTGTGTCCGTTGGGCCGTGATCCGCCTCTTCGGTCTCGCAAAAGGCCGGTTTTTTTGCAGGGAAGGACGACTGAACACACTCCAAATAACGCATATGTGGCTCCAGACAATAGGTATTACAATAGGTTCATGTCACAAATACATACAAATACCATTTTGATACAGTACATGGGAAAGTCTCGCCCTCAAGGCGTCAAACAACTTTCATACCTTTTACCCCAAGGGCAAAACGGCTCCTGACACGTCAAACGATGTCTGATGCTCCATCAACAAACGATGGCACAGCAAGCCAGAGAACCACCATTGCATGTTTTGTCATGTGGATTTCTTTGTCTGAAAATAGGCTATACTCCCAAAATCCCCAGGTTTATTAATGCTATCGTTTTCAAACATGCCATTCTGAATCATTTTGGGGTATACAGCGTTTTCCCATGTTTTCAGACACACCCAATGTTTCAAACCATGCAGTTAGACACCACTCCTCACCAGCGGCACCTCTGATTGCGACTCCTCATCGTCATCGTCCAAGTCGTCCAAGGGTGGGCCACTGAAAGCAAACTCACCAGCAGACCTTTGAAGCCCAGGCTGCATCAAAGGGGGGGGCAACTTTCTGATCCAGGGAAGGAAAGGCAAGGCCTCCCTCCCACTAGAGTCGGCCTAGGGAAAACAACCTGAAGACAGAATTCATGGTCCACATTGATCAGACTGGTCACATTGGTCATACTGGTCCTTGAATCCTCTTAGAAGCACCCAAAAAACCTGGTCCAAGATACTGGCCCCACTCGGACACATCGGATCCCTCATCCTCGGGAACCTGGGGACAAGCCAGGGGTTCCTATGAGTTGCTTCACCTGGTCACCTAGTCCATGCGACTCAAAGTTTCAAAGCCGGGTAAATATCTAGACCTTTAATTTCTACTCATTTCAGGATACTTCAGGTATCTATCAAAGGTTTTTTAGATGTCCCAAGTATGGGACAAGTTCATGGCCGTGTCCAAAAATCAGGTACCAACAGCGACCAGGCCTCAGGCACTTCCTCATTGGCTGTGGGCCCCGTGGGCTCATCAGTTTCTTCCTGATCTTCCTGGCACCCCATGAAACTGAGATGCAGGAAGGATGGGAAATAGTAATTAATTCTGCGGCTTCATTCATTTTGATCGGTATTTGCACAGTTGAGAAGGATCCCAAAGACAATTTCAGGGGCCATTAGGAACTAAACTTCTGCATGACATTAAAGTTATTGATTGCGAAGACAATTGTCATGTACCAACATCCTGCTGCCTTCTAGTTTCGCACAGTACAAGTCATCGTTTTGGCACCCAAGAAGGGGCGAATTGAATGGTTGTAGAATGATCTTAGAATCTTGGATGAAAACCATGCCAAATATATCCTTATCCCTATGCCCATATCTCACAATCACCTCCCACACCCCTGTGCCCCTCACTCCACGGCACCTCCACTTTCCTTCTCTTGCTGGGCCGTTCGTCGTCCGCTTCCGCCGGCTGCAAGGTCTTCAGTGCGGCGATGAGGTCAGTTCCAAGAGCCACCTGCAGGATGCACATGGCTATTATGGGTCACAGTTGGTGCACCCTAGAATGGATGTGTATTTATATACATACATTATTACAACATTGTATGCATTAATATATATATATATACAAAATACCAAAATCCGTGATCATTTGGACCTTGAAGCTTAGAATTCGTCATCCCCAAATGGGGTTGTTTGAAAATGTAAGCCCTCAATTTCTGCTCATTCTGCGAGGGAAAATGAGGTCCTAACAGTAAGCATCCCATGTTTTGGGGCACCCATGTTTGAACAAACGCCACTGGAAATCTGGACAGATAAAAGTCACAAGGCTTTGGAAGATTTTCTTGCCCCAGCAAAAAAAATGTTTCAAGACTGAGCCATGACCAATCAATTAGTTGGGCCCGTTGTGACCTTGTGTTATGAACCATGTAGCATTGTCGAACTCGCAGCCATTGTGGGGGCCTTTCAGCATAAAATGCTGAACTCCAGATAGCTGAAAAGAAACAAACTTCAAAGTACAACCCTTCAGATACAGTGTACGCATATATCTAAATATCTAAATCCACTATAAATAAGAACAAAATGTAGACACCTTTAGACTCTATGTATACACAGATACGATCTATACGTAAAAATACATTGTACACAAAAACACATACTGTCAATATGCTCACAAAACATCAAAGTACACACCATATACTCTATATAGATACGTCTCTACATATATATATACTATATACATGGACCATATATATATCATATAAGAGTATATAATATAAGTTGATACTATGTAGTATATTATTGTAACCATAGACCGCGGCTCCAGGACATGGGACATCCTCCAGTTCCACCTGCAAGGCGTCAAAGACCTTGAAGCCCGGGCATGGCATCGTGGCAGCTTGACTAGCAGAGATCATGACCTGAGGCGATGGCAGAGCCAGAACGTTTTTAACAGATCTATAGATGGCTTATAAATGGCTTATACATGATAACATGGCTTATAGATGATAAATGATAAATGTGACTTATAGATGATTCTAACTGGGAACTGGCTTACAGATGATGAACATGATGATTTAACATGACTTACCTATTAAGAATGATTTCCAACTGACTCGAACTGGAAAGTCTTTCTACTACTTGGTTGAAAACGCTTTCTGTTAGCCATTGGCTTAGTGATTTTCAAATCCCCAATGAGCCAAGTAATATCATGCCCTATTTCATAACTGGTTGGTGGTTTTAACCATCCTGAAACATATTAGTCAATGGGAAGGATTATCCCATATATTATGGAAAATAAAAATGTTCCAAACCACCAACCAGATAACCAATCAACCAAGGTATTCTTAATAAGCTCAACTCGGAAACTGGGACAACCTGATGATGAACTCAAACTGTGATCACTTCCATCATCGGTTATCGCTTGTTGCATATTTCTGGGTAAATTATATTTCACTAACCTGAATTGAGGCCATTTGGGGATGATTTCCCTTTCTAACCATGATTATTGGGGGAAGGGATCGCTCAGGTACCCCCCCTGGCCGAATTTTCCATGTTTCTGCTCTGCTGGGCTCTTGAAGCCTTGGCCAATAGGTATCGCAAAAAACGCCACTGCCCAGCCTGCTCGCACGCACCAGTGGCCGCGCGATAGGAAAGCGGATCACGGCGAAGCTTTGCCACGGGCATTGTGTCAAAAAGCATCAGGGCTTGCTGCCATTGATGGCCTTTCCCACATGCACTTATCGCTGCATTGTAACTAACAAGCGAAGGATCCAATCTCCAAGAAAGCATAGCTTCAAAGATTCCCAAAGCAGATTGCCATTGACCCCCTTTATCACATGCACTGATGACTGCACTGCAGCTGGGGATGTTGGGATCAAGCTTTGCTTCCAGCATTTCAACAAACAAATATAATGCATCATGCCAATGACTAACCTGCTCGCAAGCGCTTATGGTGGCACTGTAGCTGATGATGTCTGGAACCAGTTCAGACTCGTCCATACCTTGGAACAAGTGAAGAGCCTGCTCCCACTGCGCATGACTTCCACAAGCACTGATGGTGGCATTAATAGTAATGATGTTGGGATGGAGGTGCTCTTGGGTCAACGAATAAAACAGATTCAGTGCCAGCTGCCATTGACCTCCCTTCCCACATGCACTGATGCTGGCGTTCCAGGTGATCATGTCCTGGGCAACTTTTGCCTTCGGCATCGAGTGAAAGAGACTCAACCCCTGCGGCCACTGAGCACATCTCTCACAAGCACTGATGGTTGCATTGTAGCTGATGACATCTGGTCGAAGTCTTGCCTTGGGCAAAGATACAAACAAAGTAACTGCTTTCTGCCACTCACCCCCCTTTTCACAAGCGCTGATCGTTGCATTGAAGGTGGTGATTCGAGGCTCAACTTTAAGCGTTGGCATTGCTTCGAACATACCGAGTGCACGCTCCCATTGACCACATTTATCCAATGAACTGATGATTGAGTTGTAACTTGTGACTCTGCGCTGAACCTGAGCTTCAGCCATGGAAGCAAAGATTCGCAACGCATGCTGCCATAGACCTGCCCTCCCATAAGCGCTCATTAGGGCGTTGTAGCTTGTGATATCATGCCGAACTTTTGCACAGGGCATGGCCTCAAACAACTTTAGAGCATATTGCCATTGACCACTCTTTTCACAGGCACCAATCGCGGCATTGTAAGCATTGGTGCTCGGATGAAGATTCATGGTTGGCATGGCAGCAAAAATCTGACAGGCGCGCTGCCACTGTTTGGATTTGGCACACTCTGCAATTCGTGCGACATGTTTCCCTTCATCAAGTCGGAATCCATCCAGTGTCGCATCAAACGCCTTGACCATGGGCTCGGGTCGTTGCTTCAGCCTCCTTAGGCCCAGCCTGCCATGGCTTTCGGAAATCCTCAGAATATGTCCAGGGTACAGCATCGCCTGGGACCCATGGTGTCTTGTGCCACAAAAGTTGAGGTTAACAAAAAAACATCAGAGTCACATACCATCAAATACCCGTCGAATTGCCACCCAAGGATGTTTTTTCCATACACATACATACAACATACAGTAATCATGCTACTATGGGGTATCGACCCACTCCGGCCTAAAGCGATGCCATTCAAAGGCAAAGACCCGCAAAAAAGGTTTGGTTGGATTTGGGGGCTTCAAAGTTATCATCCACGCTATTGGTTGTTTTTAAACAGGGAAACCATAGGAAACTGATGGTGGCTTGAAGTACCCAAATTTTGGAAAACAACGACATGTTAGAATATTCAATTCAAAAGGGTACCAGAGTACGATATTATACCAGAGTACTAGAGTTTTGCCATGTACCCAATTAGATTGTTGTAGGCCATTCCAAGATCGAGATAGCAACTTTGTAAAAGACGATTAGCAACTAGCAGCAATAGATATGTTTATTTCACGATTTCACGAATACCAACAGCGACAAATCAAAAGTGTGAAATAATACAATGAATCCTGTCCCCTTGATATTATCATCCCCACAAACTGTGATTTTGCAACTGGATCCATTCATTTTCTGGGGGCCCAATGGGGGCCCACATGCGTGTATTTCTTAGGGGAAGGGATCACATAGGTCGACATAGCTATTGGTCACGACGGTCACGATTTGGGATGATTTCCTACTTCGACTGACAGACTTTGTTGGTCTCGTGGCCGAGACAGTTTTGACCCATACCGGATGCAGTTGCTTGAGGTCACGGATATATAAATCAGTTTGGGATAAAACACATTCAAAGAACATTCCAAATATATCCAAATCTACCAATTTGTTCAATTGTGTCCTCCACTCAAAACATTGCAAATACATTCCAACATATTCCAATCATCCTACAGAATTCTGATTGTGAGACCGCGTGTTCATACCCCAGTCCTAGCCTGTAACATGCAATTGAATCCTTACAACTTATAACATGCACAAATACACACACACAAACACACCCTTCATCCACTGCATCTGTCACATTTTCTCAAGAATTGACCACCCTTGCGATATGCACTGAGGATAGCATTGTGGGTCACACTGCTGTGCTTCAGTTGTACCTTGGGCATCAATTCAAAGAGTTCTAAGGCAACCTGCCATTGCTCAACGTGCCGGCACGCAGTGATGGCGACATTGTAGCTGGCAACATCACATCTGACTTCCACACGATACATCTCAGCCAGCAGGTTGAGGACCACATGCCATTCACCGTGCCTCTCACAAGCACTCATGGTCGCGTTGTAGGTCGTTGTGGTTGGCCGCATCGATGCCATGTGCAGAGCATCGAAGAAGCTCAAGGCGAATTGCCATTGAGCGCCTGCTTTGCATGCACCAATGGCCACATTCCAGGCGAAAACATCTGGCTCCACGGTTGCAGTCAGCATGGCCTCAAACAAGTTGATAGCTTGCTGCCATTTGCTCCCCCTATCACAGGCCTTCATGGTGGCACTGTAGCTGATGACACTTGGACTTAGTCTTGCCCTCAGAATTGCCTCAAACCAGGACAGCGCATACTGCCAGTGGGCTCCCTTCTCGCAGGCACTATGGTGGCATTGTATGTGATGATGTCAGCATGTAGCTTCACCTCAACTAGTCGGAAAAACAAGTTCAATGCTTGCTGCCATTGAGCGCCCTTCTCACAAGCACTAAGCGACCAAGGGCTGGCAGGCCGTGCTTGATCTGCAACATGCACACCGTGATGTAGAGCATCCCAGCTGAGTGGCGTTGTGATAAAAGCTGCAATCTTTGGAGAATCTCAAGCTGAAAGAAGAAAAATCTATGGAAATATGGAATAATGGATGTGGGATCCAAGAAATGTCTGCTTCAGGAATACTTGGATCTCAGAGAAACTGGAGTTTGGTGTTTTCTTTTTGAGAAACAAGCGCTGAGATAGCTAAGGACAAAGGAGGTTTGCATTCTTTGTTTCCTGATAATACAAGTGTGTTTCAAGTTTGGACATAGGTACCGGCCAGCAACTCGTAATGACTCATATTAGCAACTTCACAACTCGTGCACAATTTAAGTTGGCTTTTCTCTTGTCCTACTCGCATTCCTGTAAGTACAAAACCTATCAATTGGTGCATGTTAGTACCCGGCTGGCTCATTGTGAACAACCATGTTTGATTGTCGGATTTCACGGATCACATATATTCCACATGATGTTTGACTGCCATATGATATCATCTGGAGTTTTCTCTAAAACGGAGGTACCTCAAATCCCAAAATAGATGGGACAAGTATTCATCACCATCAAATTACGGTTTACTTCCTTTTCCATCTATTTTGGGGGATATCATATTACCATATATTACCATATATTACCTCTAAAATCATCGTCATTGGACATCCGTTCTGAACGCCATTCGAAAACCCCCCCGGTAGGTTGGTGGTTTCATCCCATCGCGGATATCGCGGATCCGAACCAGGGAGCCCAGGTAGTACACACAGAGCTGCCAATCGTGTGCCAAGGACATCCGTTCCTCTCCTTAAAGAGAAATGCACGCAGTGGAGAAATGGCCGTCAAACAATGTGCATACTATCATGGCGAAATATGATATATATATATATATATATGTATATATATATATATATGTATATATATATGTATATATATATATATGTATACATGTATATACGTGAGAGTGTCTTGAAAGTGTCTTGAAAGTGTCCTGAAAGTGTCTTGAAAGTGTCTTGTGTGTGTAGATGTCTCTGTATGTGTGTACTTAAGTTGTACTTACACTCCTGCATCCACAACAAGTACTGAAGGCTGGATCATCTGCCGTCGAGTTTCGGGGATTCACTGAGAACCACAGAGTGGCGATGGTGTGATAGTGCAAGAACACAAACTCCGACAAAATCAGCCTGAGCCACAACGGGACTATAACGGGAAACTCACTGTGCACGGCCTGGGTTTAGTAACAGTGGCGGATTCATTGAGACAACAACGTTTCCCAAACGAACCTGGACACCCCCCTTCAAAAATGTGGTACTGACCTGTTGGCCGAGGCACACCAAGTTCACCAACTCCTTGGCTCCAGCTGGGAGAGAATGGCATGGAACTACTTTGGAGAATCCCCAGGTGTAAATGATTTTCGGTACTAACATGGTACTCCAAAGTAGTTACTCATGTTAGTTCCAAATCTAATACCATGGTACTAACTAACATAACATGGTTCATGATATACTTATGACATGTTATTCATATGGCAGTGATCTGGTAAAAAAAAGGCAGCAACTAACACTGCTAGGGTTAGTAATATGTGGATAGAATCTATACCCTTAGTATACAATGCCTACATCGATTTTTCGGAGAAGTATAGTGGTGGACGGTGGTAAGTGGAAGGTCCAAGGATAAATCCACCACATGGACTACATGGGCCATGGCCGGCATGACTCAACAAAGGGGTACCAACCTGCAACTTGTTTCATGTTTCTTCCAAATTCCATGTTATGTTCTGATCAATGGATTTCTAGGGAAAATGGAAACCGGAAACCATCGATTTTCCAGTGAAATATGGGGCTTTCCGGTTAAAATGTTCCAATAAGAACCAATCCATTGTTCTGAATATTTCTGGTTGAAACAGTCCACCAAGAGTTCAACTCCAGGTTGAAAACCAATCCATTGGTTAAACCAATCCATTGTTCTAAATAGTGTCAATCGAGGCAATCAAATCCTAGGCTTTCCAAGGATCAATGACGTGCAGGGTCGCGTGGCTCCTGGACGCAGAGTCGCGACTTAGGATGATCCCAAAGAAGGCGACCGAATGGCTGGGATGTTTCCTACAGATTCCTAGAGTATTTGGGTGAACAGTATGTATACATATATTTACATATACATATATGTATATGTATACATATATATATGTATACATATATACATATATATATATATTATACAATATAATTATACATATATAGGTACCCCCAACATGGCATGATTTTCATGCACAGTTGGATCAGATCGCTGGTTGACTGAAATTTTGAGCCATGTGTGATGGGTGTGGGGCTTAGGAAACATCTCTATTCTCAAATTGATTCAGATGAATTAACAATTGGAAATGACGTAGGTTTATGATGGTTAGTATATGGTTAATATGTGGTTATCATATGGTTAATGATGGTTAATGATGGTTAATATGTGGTTATTATATGGTTAATGATGATTAATTGACAATCTGGTTGGTGGTTTCAACCATCTTGAAAAATATGAAAGTCAATGGGAAGGATTATCCCATATATGAAATGGAACATAAACAAATGTTTGAAACCACCAAGCAGCAATCATATTAAAACATTCAGATTTATAAACATTCTCAAATATTCAAACCATTCTTATACATATTAAAATCTGGTTGGTGGTTGAGCTACCCCTCTGAAAAATATAAGTTCGTCAGTTGGGATTATGACATTCCCAATATATGGAAAAATAAAACATGTTCCAAACCACCAACCAGAAATTCTATAAATATTTCAAATTGACAGCCTGAGATGATTTGAGAATGCAAACCGATCTGCCTCAATCACTTCTGAGCATCCACTTTCTGTTCTTTTTCAAATTAATCACAAACCTTAAATGAGTCTGTCTGAAAATGGGGTAGCCCCAACCACTGGCTATTGGTTGATATTACCTTATCATCACCATCTTCCCTCACATCCACCATGAATTGATCCATTTTTTGGCTGGGATTTATCCATCAGCAGTAACTCAGACCATCTCAGCCTTCGTGGCGCCCCCGAAGCTTCGCCGGGTGCCCGGGGTTCCATCGGGTGCCCGGTCCTCATGCTGTAGTGGGCTTTGAAGAAGACCCGATCCGACAGCAGGATGGTCATATGCGCCACTGTCCTGGGCGGATCCCGTTGGATCCCTGGATGGATGCCAGGATCCCCACTGGATGGCAACTTGACCAATGGCACCAAAAGATAGAAAAAAGGGAAGAAACTTGAAGAAACACCATGGTTAAACATGACATGACATGTGATCCTCTACAGTGCCAGAATGTGCCAGACCTCTTTATGGATTTCTTTAGATCTCAAAAAAAAAGCTCCGTGCACTGGTCATTGGCACCAGGAATTCAACATCTTGGGTGCTCCCTGATTTGGCCAAATGATATGTGACGTACCTGGGATATATGTGACACAAGATCAGATCAAAACATACACGTGTGCTGGTTCGTTGAAGATCTTTTTTTGTTGGAGTTCAACGTGTGCTGGTTCACATATGTTCACATGGTTCACAATCCAATGTTTTTTTCAGAGGGAATCAGAATCAATCAGAATCAATATCCACAGGGATGCATCATCCATCATCCCATTGACATCATTGATCAATCAGCCCAGTTGCAACAGCAAGGTGGCGACACTGAAGTTGTTCTCCTGGGACGAAAAAACTCGAGCATCTCGAGCCATGGTGCAGATTTCAGCACCGAGATGGTGATTTCAAGAGCTAGAATGATGATGCATAATGAAGAAACTCAAAGGCATGAAGGCGGGGTCTACTCAGCAACAAATGGCTCATAGCGAACATATGAGAGGTATCTCCAACGAACATGCTGATAATAGAATCGAATCAAAGCTGGGAGTGAAGTATCTAGCAGAACATCGATTTCAATCACGACGGGGATAAAAAGATTGCAACTTACAAACATTGGAATAGTACGTCCGCCTTTCCTAAAATAGATCATGTCATATATTTGCATGTAAAGGCTCACTTGTGGCCTTCATTCATCCCCAAGCCAGTAGGCGCGTGGGATATGTTACTGTCCAATAATGCACAAGAGTGAGAAAGAGAACAGAGAAGAACTATGTCCAAAAATCTATATTGTTCAATATTTTTCAGATGTTTCCATCATATTTCATATTTGTGTGCTATTTTCCCACGGTACCCCGTTGGATTCTTCCGATTCCGCCAGCTTTCAATTTTCGGCGCCTGCAAGGACTGAGAGAAAGACCGCTCTTCCTCCTTCAGGATGGCCTTGGAGCGGTGATATCCAATCATCAAAAACAACTCCAGAAAACATGTGTTTGATGATGATTCTGATGATTATGTCTTGCTGAATATCTTGATTATGTCTTGGTAATTATGCTATGGTATTGGGATTATGCGGTAGATTATTATGATGTTTTTGATTATGATAATCCCAATGATTATGTATTGTAGATTGAATATCACCAAAGAGTAGATGATTATGATGAATCGTTGGTACCAAGGCCGGGATGATGATGATGATGATGATGATGCATCAGAATGTGTCAATGGTTCTCACAGTGAGACCATTGTGTTTTTTTTTTCTACCGCGCACATAGCGAGGAATCCCATGAAGCCAGATGCAATAGCCAACATGGGTCACCCTGGTTGGGTGTTCCGGTCCAACTACTGTTGGTGATATCCTTACTATATTCCCTATACATTTTGCGATTGTGGGTTGTTGGTTGTATCCCTGGACCCAACTCCAAAGCTAGGATTTACATCTTCACTCTCAATTTTCAATACTCCTTAAAGATACGTAAGATTTCCAAAAACATAGATCCAGTAAATCCAGTCCATGTGATTCCAGTTTACATGGCCCATGGCCCCTCGGTGTCTGCTCCGGCTTCCTCGGCGCAAAAACAACGACACAACGACTCGCCTGGTTGTTGAGGAGCGCATAGACCAACAAAAAGAAACCCAGCAGGGTCCTAAGGCAAGCCAACTTGTGCATTCCAGTTGTTAAGTGGGTGATATATAGATATATATACACGTCCATACTAGAACCCTCTTACTGATCGCATATCCCATATCTGGGCTATGTATATCAATATGTATGTATATATATATATCTATATTTAAGGGGTCAAAAGTTATAAAGCACTTACTCAACTACGGGTAGCATGCACATCCAAATAGCGCGAGCCAAGGATGAGATTCTCCATGGCATTTGTGTGAACATGGGGAATTTACCCACCTTTAGTCAGTTCCTGAAACTGGCAGCACGTTGCCAAAGAACGATGCAACAAACAACTGGAAACCAACATCCAACGAACTTGAGGATACAGAAGCTGAAAAACGACATAATTTTGAAGATATTCTGGGCTACCTGGCTACCTTTTGTTATGCAGCTCTTTGATTTTTGCAAAGCAATTGTGTTGTTGATGTTTACAACTGTACACCTATCAATCTCGCAAGCAATCTAAAACGTGTCATATTTGTGAGGTTTGTTGGTGTACAACAAATATTTATATATATATAATCCGGAGATTAATGCCATCAAATTACACCCTGCGTATCCCTCTATCATTTCAGGAAATAGAAGTTGGATGGTGGCCCTAATCACTGTCCTTGGAAACTGTTCCAAAGGGTTTTCAGAAATCACATCCTGGGACAACAGTGTTCACAATCATCTTGCCGAAAATCAAAGAGGCAGTAAACAGAAAGAAAGCAGAGACATATATAGCGTACTCGGAGCCTTATATGTTCATATATGTACCAAATATGCAGTATATATAACATAAATATATATATATATATAATATATATATCATAGAGCGCATTTGTATGATATGCATATGTATAGATGAATTAAATCATATTATATCCATGTACTTTAATATTACACAATGTTATGTTTTTAAACGTGATTTATATGGAATCTCAACACACTGTTCGTCTTCGCATACAGTGAGTTCTGCAGATAAGGCACTTGACGGTATACAATGAGACACCTGCACTGAGACCAAGGAAATGGCAATCCAGCACTGTGCGTAGGGAAAATACCAACTCAAAAGGGCATAGCCTATGGTAATGACTAACATAGCTATTGAAAATTGCCATTTATAGTGAGTTTACCCATTTGGTGATTTTCCATAGTTATGTTAGTTTACCAGAGGGTACACTCCATCAAAGAGACCTGAATAAAAAAAAACATGTTGGACTATTTCTGCTTTGTGCCTAGACTGAAGTCACAAAGCAAATTGAAAGGATTCTGAACGGTGCAGCAACATACATGATCAACCATGAGGGCCTGTGAACTTGAACCATTTCTGTTCTCTCGGTAGCAAACATCATTCATCACACCCTGGATGGCTATGGTAAAAAAAAATCAAGATCTACCAAACCACGCAAAACGCTGGTTGTTTCTAATATTGTCTCATCAAAAACTCCGGATCAATTAGCATACTTTTGACCTATGCAAACCCAAACCTCATGGGCCATGCTGGATTTTGTTTCTATCTGGATAATTTAAGCATTGATTTACACACAATCCCAAACCTGATCAGAGGCAATGAAATTGGTTATGCTGATTATTTCTGGTCATCATGGGTTTATATAAGTATTGCTCCGTTTTCTTCATTTTAACTCACAATTCACGGCAATTTTATCCAGGAAGCTATCAGTTGTTTCTGAGTTCATCCAGATGTTTAAATGTGTCAAGTTATTAAGCATCAGTTTTTAAAGGTGGCAATATATGTGAAATCATTGATTGACATTCTGAGTTGAGAATATTGTTTGAAATCATGGCACTGAAAATTGGTTTTGCATTTATGTAACATTTATATTTTATATCATATATAGTTCCTGATAGTTCTATACATATTATATTATATAGTCCCAAATAGTTCCAACCGTTTCACTAAAAATACCCCTATCCCATCTCATGAAACTGTTGACAACGGTTTCCCTTCCACGGGGCACCAAGAACTTAGTACAATTCCCTAGTACTCAATCAAATCAAACAATCATGGTATTTTCAACCAGGGTATTTTCAATAATGTAAGTAAAACAATAGTGGACCATCCACAAGTTTACCATGTTTATGGGTGGTATAAACCATCAATCCATATGGGTGGTTGATGACATTGCTTTATTAATATGAATCATCAATCAACATCATTTATCATTATATATATATATTATATAGATATATATCCACTTAGTATTTTTATCCACATATTTTATTGATTAAAACAGCAAAACCCTCATTAAATCCCTACAATCATATAATATGATATATGGGCCTATCATCAACAAATATAATTGTTGACCGTTCATAACCACCATTCAGTATCATTAAACGTTAATAACATTTAATAACCCTTTGATTATCCTCATTAACCGACAATAATCACCTTGCATTTTCATCATCAACCCAGATTTTGATGGTTAAAACAACCATCAAGTGACTATAATCATCATCATCATCATCATCATCAACCATTCATGAATACTTTTAATAACCGTTAACAAAACTTCCAACATCCGGAGAGGATGCACTCCGGCCTGGTTTCATCAACTTCTCACGCGGCCGACGTCCTGCACCGCGAAAAAAAAACAGAGCTGCTGAACGGGGGAGGATTCCCAAAAGACGCGGTGACCCCTGGGATTTTTTGGGACTTCCAAAAATGAATGTGTTAAACCCTTGAAAACCCTATTCTACAAGAATGGTGTTTTTTCATATGGTTTCTACCTCCGAAAACGAATGAGGTCTTGAACACGGTAGCAACAGGTTGGGTGTTGGATTAAAGAGATGAAAGAGAATCCTACCAACCATAAAATGGTTTAGGCTAGATTATACATGATCTCACTAGGAACATTGCTGAGATCATGTTACAGTCAGCCATCATCATCACCACTTTTGGTCAGTGACCACTGGCCCTTTGAACAAGTGTATCAGAAACGATTGTCGAAATAAAATGCTGCCCCCAGAATCACCAAGCCGCTTTTGATTGCTCTTGTGTGAAAATAAAACACACATATATATATACTGTATATATATAGGGTATCACCCACATACTTGATGGTTATAACCCATCAAAACACCATAAAAAATGTTGCATGATCTCAATCACATCATTTTTTTCCCCCTTTTTTGTTGCCGTTCGCCAGTTCGCCAACCGTTCCTTGCATGATCTCAATGGCACAGGTTTTGCAGATGCGAAAACCACAGGGGCCACAGCTCCAGTGCCGTTCGTTGGGCTCGACGAACATGGTGCAGATCTCGCATTCCTCGGGGCCCCGGGGTGGCCAACCGTGACTCCAGGATCGAGCCATGGGACGTGGACCGTGGCAAAAACCAGTGGGTTTAATGGGGACTTCACCAGCAAAAATCGTGGTTTAATTTTGATGAAACGACCAACCATGTGCAGTTTTGACCAAGTTACGACAGCAGAGCTGAGGAACACACACATTTCAGCGCAAGCCCAAGGTAGAGGACTTTGTTTTAGCATGTTTTAGCCTGCGGACCGAAAACCGTTCCCGTAAAACGCATGTTTTTGAATATCGCGATTGTGGGGTGGAGTGGGGTGGGGTGGGGGGGCATGTTAATGTTCCGTGTACTTCGTACATGATATATTGCCATGCTGCTGAGATCTCTGGGATCGTTTACTACGTTACATGTTGCTACGCTGCTGATGGGGT